>Ga0180008_1001791_pt1 | contig 12550 bp, 14 predicted proteins | sample MM_PW_MetaG_FD_121121 | JGI IMG/M metagenome (GOLD analysis project Ga0180008, IMG submission 121121) | Groundwater microbial communities from the Aspo Hard Rock Laboratory (HRL) deep subsurface site, Sweden - MM_PW_MetaG | ecosystem: Environmental > Aquatic > Deep subsurface > Groundwater... | reverse complement strand
TGCAAGTAAATCTGGACTTGAAAATCCATTACAAGAAGCATATGCAAATTTTGGTTTTTCAATTGATGAAGGCACATAAAAACTCCAAGAATCTCTATTGTGTATATCACAGAATGAAGTAGTTTTATTTAAAATTTTATAAGTTATTGTTCTTGAATCTTTTGATGGCTTTATATTATATTCAGTTCTATAGAAAAAACCAGATTTTAAAATTCCAATTTTTTGTGCAGCTATTTCTTTATTCTCAAAAACAATTGAGAAATCACATTCAGTTTTACTTAAAAAACATACCACATATTTATTATCATCTTCTACTGATAATAAAGGACCTAAGACTAGTTTATCACTCATTCGGGCTCCTTTTGTGTTAAAAATAAGTTGATTTTGATTATAACATATAAATTTATCTTTGATATAATAATACCTATGATTATTTTAGAAAGAAAATCCAATATACTTGTAATTGTTTTATTTCTACTAATATTTTTAATAAATATATCAATAGAGTTTAAAAAATATCAAGAATTAACTAATGAAGAAGTTTATGAAACAAAAGTAGAAGTATTAAATATTTATGAAAAAGAAAACTATAATATTTTAAGATTAAAAGCTAAAGATTTTGATTTTTTTACAAATATAGATAAATTTGAAAATATAAAAAAACAAGATATTTTAAATATTTTGATAATTTCTAAGAATCTTAGTTTTTTAGATTATTTAAAAGGATTTTATGCAAAGTCAATTAATTTTTATAAAATAGAAAAAATTACTACTTTAAAAGATAAAATTATTAAAGAAATAAACTTAAGTCATAATGATGAGATAATAAAAGAGCTTTTTCAAGCTCTGTTTTTAGCAGTTCCCATATCAAAAGAATTAAGAGATATTTGTACAAACTATGGAATTAGTCATTTGATTGCACTTTCTGGCTTTCATTTGGGTGTTTTATCTTTTGTTATATATTGGATTTTTTATTATCCTTATAGTTTTTTTCATGGTAAATATTTTTCTTATAGAAATAAAAAATATGACTTATTGCTAATCTCAATCTTTTTTCTATTTTGTTATTTGATTATAACAGATATTGTACCTTCACTTTTAAGAGCTTTTGTAATGTTTGTATTAGCTATTTTTCTTTTACGCTCAAATATAAAGATATTTTCATTTATGACTTTATTGATAACTTTTTTAATAGTTGTTTCGCTTTTCCCTAAATATCTATTTTCTTTGGGATTTTGGTTTTCTATTATTGCTGTTTTTTATATATTTTTATTTATACAATATTTTAAAGATTTAAATAAATATTTGCAAATTCTCATTTTTAATTTCTGGATATTTTTAATATTTAATCCTATTGTTCATTTTTATTTTCCACAAACATCCTATGAACAGTTTCTATCACCAATTATTACAATATTTTTTACACTATTTTATCCCATTGAGATTTTTGCTCATATTTTTGATTTTGCAATATATTTTGATGGTTTTATAAAAAGTTTTTTATTTCATAAGATAAATGTATATGAGGTTTTTACGCCTTTTTATTTTTTTATTGTTTACCTAATTGTTTCATTAGCTTCAATATTTTATAAAAAGGCGTTTTGGAGTTTAAATATTTTAATGATTATATTTAATCTTTATTTATATATTTAAATTACTCCAATTTGATCTAAGAATAGTGCAATAATTGCAAAAGGAACTAAATATTTAATTAATGAATACCAAATATTAAATACAAGTATACTTGTATGTTTTAAGAAGATTCCTTCAATTAATTTTCTATCAACAAAATATCCCATAAAAATACAAGTTATAAATGCAGCTAATGGCATCATAATAGATGAAGTTAAGTAATCCATCCAATCAAAAGCATTTTTATTAAAGAATGTTAATTGTGCACCATATGAACTAGACATAGAAAGTAGGGCAACAATTCCTAAAAGATAAAAAATCGAACCACACATTATAGTTGCTTTTTTTCTTGTCATATTAAATCTTTCTATAAAGAACATTAATACAGGTTCTATCATAGAAACAGCAGATGTAATACCTGCAAATATTAGTGCTATAAAAAATGATACAGCAACAACATTTCCTAAAGTTCCCCATTGTTCAAATATAACAGGTAATGAAATAAATACAAGACCAGGACCTGCTGCACTTTGTGAACCAGCTTCAAATAAGAATGCAAAAATAATAAGACCAGCAATTAAAGCAATTGTTGTATCAACTAATGCAACTAAAACTGATGATTTTATAATATTTTCATCTTTTGGTAAAGATGCAGAGTATGTAATAATTGTACCAATACCCAAAGAAAGAGTGAAGAAAGCTTGACCTAATGCTGCTAAAAATGCATCGGAATTGATTTTACTCCAATCTGCATAAAACATAAATTCTAAAGATTTAGAAAAACTATCCAATGTTAAAGCATAAATGAATAAACCAAATAAAATAATCGCAAGTAGGGGCATTAAAATAAGATTTATTTTTTCAATTCCATCTTTTATACCTTTTAGTACAATCCAAATAACGCTTAATGAGATAATCGTATGAAAAAATATTTGAGTTAAAATATCTTTTGAAACTAGATTATTAAAAGTATCAGCAGCAATTGCTGAAGTAGTTGGAAGATCAGATATTGAAATAAAGATATATTTTAAAATCCATCCTAGAACAACTGAGTAAAAAGAAAGGATAATTAATCCAGAAAAAACCATGAAACTTGCAAATTTCCATTTTGGATTTTTAGATTTTGAAGTATCCACAAAAGAACTAGCAACATTTGCTTGAGAATTTTGACCGATTAATGACTCTGCAATAAATACCGTAAGTCCTATGAATAATATACATAAAAGATATATTATAACAAAAGCACCACCACCATACTCACCTGTAATATATGGAAATTTCCATATATTTCCTAACCCTACAGCAGAACCTGCTGCTGCTAAAATAAAACCAATTCTAGAAAATTTGTTCAACTTTATCCTTTGTCTTAGATATAAATATCAGAGTATACAAAAAATAAAATTAATAAGTAATTTGTTAGAAATTAATATATAATTAATCCTAAAGTCTAGCCAATAATTCAGCTTTTTTAGTATTAAATTCTTCTTGTGTTAATACACCTGCTGTGTATAAAGTAGAAAGTTGCTCAATAAGTGTAATTATACTTTTTGAAGATTCATTTGATACTGTATTTGTTGAATTATTTGCAGAACTGTTTAATACAGGTTGAGCAAGAGGTTCAATTATTGGTTCTATAAAATTATTTTGAATAGGTGCAACAAAATTATTTTGTGAATTATTGTTACTTTGATTTGCTCCTATAACAATAGGAAGTGTAGAAACTAAAATTGTTCCATATTGACTAGAAAAAGTCAAAGAATCATTTCCTCCTTGTTGCTGAGAAATCCCTGAGATATTATTATCTAAAGTATCATAAACTGTAACTTTACCATTTATATCAACAGCTAATCTATTTGGAAAAATTGCATATCTTGTACTATTTTGTGCCCCACTACTAAATGGATTTCCAAGCTCAACTGGCCACCATTGATTACTTTGTGTTGTACCTTTTGGAGCAAGAGGAAAAATGATTGTTGAAGCAAGTGCATTTGAAATATCATTACAAAGATTGTCAACAGTGTTTTTTAAACCATAATTGAACATATCGCCAACCATAGTCATTCCACCTCTCATCCATTGACCGCCACCACCTAGTTCTGGGCAGTTAAATTGAGCCATACTTCCACCACCATTATTTACAGCACCAATCATATATATGATAGCATCAGAATTTAAGTTATATCTATTTGAAAGATCGTTAACGATATTTTGACCTTCAGGAGTTAATTTTTGCATAGGAATATCCTTTTTATGCTTTTTGTAATTCTTATTACAGATTTGTTTGAAGGTGTATTTTTATATATTTAAGATAATTTTCTTGATTATCCTAAAACCTTATCAAGAGTATATCTTAAATCATCATCAAGTTCCATATTAGATCTCATCCAATTTAAATATCCAGCATCTTCTCTTGCTACAAGTTCAACATCTTTACCTTTATGTTTACCAAATTTGAAAGTTTTTATAAATACAGGAGTTCTAGTTAAATCAACTAATTTTTCAATTGGATTATAATCTGGATATATTTCTCTACATTTAGCAACAAGTTTTGTTAAAAAAAGTTTCATAACTAAAACATCACCAATAGCATCATGTGCTTTAATTGTAATATTGTGTTTAGAAGCTTCTATTTCTTCTGTTTTGTAAAGTTCAAGTGCATATCTTATATACTGAAGTCTATGATAGGGAAGATCAGGAAATAGGTGCTTAGCGCATCTTAAAGTATCAATTAATTGATATTGATTAATAAATCCCTCTTTTTTAATCATTCCCATATCAAAAGAGATATTATGAGCTATTAAATAGTTCTCATTTGAGTTTAATTCTTCTAGTCTTTTATAAAAGTTTGTTTCATTTGCTTTTGGTTTTCCAATTAATAAATCAGGTGTAATATTATGAACTTCCATTGCTTCAAGTTTTATAGCTGTATCAGATGAACATAATTCATCAAAAGCTTCAACTTTTCCTTTTTGATCAACAATCATAGCTCCAAATTGAATTACTTTATCATCTTCTTGGTTTCCTGTTGTTTCTGTATCAAATAGTACGTAATAAGCCATATTTATTTATTCCTTTTTTATATTATTAACATACCATCACCATAAGAGTAAAATCTATATTTCTCTTTTATAGCTTCATGGTAAATTTCAAGTGTTTTTTCAAGTCCTACAAATGATGCAATAAGCATAATAAGTGTAGATTTTGGTAGGTGAAAGTTTGTAAGTAAATAATCAACTTTTATAGGTTGATTTGCTGGATTTAAAAACAAATCACATTCACCTTGAATTTTATTTGTTCGTGCATAGTATTCAACAGTTCTTGTAACCGTTGTTCCAACTGCTAGAACTTTTTGTGCTTTATCTAAAGCTTTTTTAGCATCAATTCCTATTTCAAAATATTCACTATGCATTGGATGATTTAAAATATCATCAACATCAACTGGTTTAAAAGTTCCAGCTCCCACATGTAAAGTTAAATAATTTACATCATATTTTGCATTTATTTTTTCTAATAATTCAGGCGTAAAATGAAGTGATGCAGTAGGAGCTGCAACTGCTCCATAGTTTTTAGCAAATAGTGTTTGATAATCTTGCTCATCTTTTTTTTCATCAGCTCTATTCATATAAGGAGGAAGAGGTAAATGACCAATTTTATTTAGAATTTCAACTAATTGCAAAAAATCTAGTTTTTTGTCATTTTGAGAGAAAGTAACTACACGACTTCCATCTTCGTTTACTTCTAAAACTTCAGCATTTAGATTTTCATCAAAAAATAGTTTTGTTCCTACTTTTACTTTTCCGCCAATCATTACTAAATATCTATCCATAAAAAGAGGCTTATTTAAAAGTAGTTCGATTTTACCACCTGTTTCTTTTGTTCCAAAAATTCTAGCTTTTATAACTTTTGTATCATTTAAGAAAATTGATAGATTTTGGGGTAAAACATCCATAAGATTTTTAAAAGTTGTATGTGTTATTGTATCTGTGGCTCTATTGTAAACCAAAAGCCTAGCATTATCAGCTGGGCTTACAGGATGGTTTGCTATTAACTCTTTTGGTAGTTCATAGTCGTAACTTGAAGTTTTTAATGGGTCTAACATAAAGTTCTATTCTTCCTCATCTTCTTCTTTAGGAGCTGGATTAAATACTTTTGCAATGTAAATTGAAACTCCATAAAGTAAAGTAAGTGGTGCTGCCATTAATAATTGACTAATTACATCTGGAGGTGTTAATAGTGCTGAAACTACAAAGATAAGTATAATTGCATATCTAAAGAAATCTTTTAACATTCTATCATCGACAAGACCAATTTTAGCTAGGAAAAATGTAATAACAGGTAGCTCAAATGCAATACCAAAACCAATTAAAAGTTTAGTAAAAAATCCAACATACTTGCCAATACTAGGTAATATTGTAACAACTGTTGAACCAAAATTAATTAAGAATTCAAATCCTACTGGAACAACTATATAATAAGCAAATGAAGCACCTATTAAAAACATTAATGTTGCAAAAAATACAAATGGAATTACAAGCTTTTTTTCATGATCATAAAGCCCTGGAGCTAAAAATAACCATAATTGCCAAAAAATAACAGGAAGTGATACAATAAATCCTGCAAAAAATGCTACTTTTAAAGCTGTAAAGAATGTCTCTTGAATTTCAACTGCAACCATTTGTGAATTTTTTGGAAGAACTGCTTCAACAGGAACCATCATCCAATTTAATATTGGTTCATAAAAAGAGAAACATACAAAAAACATCACTCCCACTGTTAAACATGATATTACTAATCTTTTTCTAAGATCAGCGATATGTGGCTTTAAATCATCAAACATTAAGCATTTTCCTCTTTTTTGTCATCTAACTTTACTTTAAATTTATCTTCTTTTTTGAACGAAACTTTTTGCTCTTTGGGCTTTTCTTCAATAACTTCACTTTTTGTAGCTTTTTCTGAAGATTCTTCTTTCAAATCATCTTTTAAAATATCATTTAATCCTAAATCTATTTTAGAATCAATTGATAAAGAAGCTTTAGTATCTTGAATTTGAGATTTGAACTTACTAGCTTCAGCTTTCATTTCAGATATATTTAATTCACTGTCTAGTGTTGTTTTTGCATCATCAAGACCAGTTTTTAATTTTTTGATAAATTTTGCTATTTGAACCATAGCAGTAGGTAGTTTATCAGGTCCTAATGCGATAACTGCAATTATTGCAATTAAAAAGATTTCCATAAAGCCCATTCCAAACATATATAACTCCATTGTATTAATAAAGGTAGAAATTTTAACTAATTACAGTAAAAAGACTACTTAAGTGGTAAGGATTAAGAGATAATTTGTTTTGATATATGACTTATTAACATAAAATCAAAACTATTTGAAATTGAGCACCTTTATATTTAATACCATCATGGATATACTCAACATTTGAAACACTAAGTGTTCCACCCATATGTTCAATAATATTCTTACTCATATATAAACCAATTCCCGTTCCACCTGTTTCTTCTTTTGTTGTAAAATAAGCTCCAAATATATTATCTATAATATCTTCAGGTATTCCATTTGCATTATCTTTGATTCTAATAATTAGTTTTTTATCTTCTTTGATTGCATCAATAAAAATAAATTTCTTTTCATTTACATCTTTTTTAATAAGTTCATCTTTTGCATTTTTTAAAATATTAATTAAAGTTTGTAATAATTCATTTTCATATGTATCTATAATCACTGATTGGATATTTTTAATGATTTTTATATCATTGTACTTAAATTGAGAATCGATAAGTTTGAAAGTTTTATCAAAAGCATCTTTAATATCAAACGATTCTTCTTTTTTATTTGGATTAAAAAAGTTTCTAAAATCATCTATTGTTGAAGATAGATTTTTTACTGAGTCATCAATTCCTTTTATGGCATCTTCTATCTCTTCTTCACTAAAACTTTTGAACTCTCTATTTAACTTTATTATTCCATTTGATAAACTAATAACACTTAAAGGCTGTTTCCATTGATGTGCAATATTTCCAATCATTTCACCCATAGTTGCCATTTTTGATTGCTGTATTAATAATTTTTCTTTTTCTAAGGTATTTTTTATTTCTTTTTCTATCTCTATTTTATAATTTTTAAATTTGTCTTTTACAATTTTTGAGACATAAAAAGAGATAAAAACAAAAATTGTTGTAATTAATAAACTTAAATAAATTATATTATTTATTGCTTTTTCATTAGATTCTTTTAATAAAGCTTTTCTTTTTTCAATATCATCATTTAAGTTTTTTATATAAAAACCACTTCCAATTAACCAATTCCACTCGGGAAATATTTTTACATAAGATACTTTATCCTTATTTTTAACTAATTTATTTGGATTTACAGTAGAGATATAGTTTATAAAGCGATCATCTTTTTCTTTTGCAAATTCAATTATTTCTTTTATTAAGTATCTCCCTTCTTCATTTTTTTCGTTTATTCCATTTTTTCCAATTAGCTCTTTTTCATAATGAGATAGAATATTACCTTCTAAATCAAACATGAAAATATACCCATCATCCCCAAATCTAATATTTCTAATTTTCTCTAATAATTCACTTTTTAGTTCATCTTCAAAATCTTTAACATATTCACCTGTTCCAATTACCACATTAAATGGTTCAAAATATTTATAAAAACTAATTTTTTGGTCAGGGGAACTAGAATCTTTAGCTTTGTACCAATAATAAGAGTCAAATGCTTCATTTTTATTTTCAATGGTAGTGATAATTTTTTTAACAAATTGATAACCATTTGCATCTTTATAATTTGATAGATTCACTCCTTCTAATTTTTCATTTAAAGGTTGAAGTAGTTTTGTTCCATTTTCATCATCAATAAAAAAATAACCTCGACCATTATTATAAATAATCCCACCTAAAGCACTTTTTATTGTTTCAAATATATGTTCTTTTGAATGTTTAATCCCATTTTCATCAATTGTAGATTCTTTTTCATAGATATTTGTAGCCATTTGATGTGCTTCATAGACTCTATTTCTTATTTCATTTTTTAGATTTTCTTCAGATTTTTCTTTTTTTTCTTTTATAAATGCATATACTTTTAGAACTTCTTCTTTTACTTTATCTTCATTTTCTTTATAAAAAGTTTCTTCAATTTGTTTTAAATCATTATTAAAAGAATGGTTTCTTTCATATATAAATAGCTGTGTAGTAATTATTGAGATGATCAAAACCAAAAAAATAGGTGAATACTTAATAATATTTAAAATATATTTTTCATTATCTAGGTTCTTCAAAAATAACCTTTTCTGAAATTATAGCAAAAACAATTAATTATTTATAATTATTTTTAATTTTTAGTAGCTTTTACCTAAAATTTGATAAAATCTAAAATATATAGAGAAATATTCATCACAAGGCAAAAAATGGAATTAATTGTTATATTAGTAGTTGTTGTAATTTTATATTTAATTGGAAAAAATTATAAAACTGAAGAGTTTAAAAATATAAACTTAAAAAGAAAAGATAGATTTGAAGGTGATTTACTAAATCATGAAGCTGGATTATTAGTAGCTTTAATGGCAAAAGTTGCAAAAGCTGATGGTAAAGTTTGTGAATTAGAAGCTGAATTATTAAAACATACTTTTACTGATATTTCTAGTCATTTTGAAAATAGTGAAGAAATCAAAGAAAAACTAAAAGCTTTATATACAAAAGAGAAACAAAGCTTTGATAATATGATTATTATTTGTGAGAAATTATACAATTTGACAAAAAATGATTATACTAAACGTGCTAAAATTATGGAATATTTATTAAATTTAGCATTTATTGACAAAGAGTTTTCAAAAACTGAAAAAATGATCACAGAAGATATTTCAAATGCTTTAAAAATAAAAAAAGATGATTTTGAAAGATTAATAGTTACCTTTGAAGCATTTTATTCACAACAAGCAGCTTCAAAAGCTATTAGTTTAGAAAAAGCTTATGAAATTCTAGAATCAAAAATAGATGATGATAATGCAACTTTAAAGAAAAACTATAGAAGTTTAGTAAAAAAACATCACCCAGATATTATTTCAGGGCAGGGTGCATCTCAAAATATAATCGATGAAGCTACTAAAAAACTTCAAGAAATAAACGAAGCTTATGAAATGATAAAAAAAGATAGAGGAATATAATTTGCTAGGATTTGAAAAATCTTATGAAGTATGTAATTGTAAAAAAGTTACAATTGAGCATATAGAAAATGTTATAAAAAATCAAAATGCAACAACTCTTAGAGAGATACAAGATCTAACAACAGCAGGAACAGAATGTAGACATTGTATTTTCCCGGAGGGTGATTTTGGGAAAATGAAAAAAAAGATATATTGTAAAGATATATTAATTGAATTAAAAAAAGAGGTTAGTAATGGCTAAAAATTTTGCACATTCATATGAAGTATGTACTTGTAAACATGTAACTTTAGGTGAAATAATATATGCTATAAAAGAAAAAAATGCAAAAACTCTTGAAGATTTAGGAAATTTAACAGATGCTGGGACTTGTTGTAAATCTTGTAAAAATCCACAAAGTGATATAGGTGTTGAAAAAATGGAATTGTATTTAGACCAGATATTAAATAAATTTGATAAAGAAAAAAAATGAAAAAACAAATAATAGAAAATATAAAAAAATTAATAAATATTAATCCTGAGGATTCAATTGAAATAAATCCAAACTATTTGGAGTATTTTGATGAAGAAGAGCTTTTGGATATACAAAAAAGATTAGAGTTTAAAAAACAAAACATTTCTAAACTAAGTGTTGATTATTTAGATGAAATTTATGAAAAAACAAAAAAAGATGAGATATAATTACTTAATAAAGGATTAAAAATGATAGACTGGAAAAATGTTAAGCTAGATTTAATAAATTTTTTAAAAAATGAAGTTAAAAAAACAGGATTAGAAAAAGTGACAGTGGGACTTTCTGGTGGCTTAGATTCAGCTGTTGTTGCAATATTGTGTAAAGAAGCTTTTGGTGATAAATTAAATTGTGTTTTAATGCCATCTCAGTTTTCATCTCAAAGCTCTACTGATCATGCAATTGAAGTTTGTGAAAAGTTTAATATTAAATATGAAATTATTTCAATAGAACCAATGGTTAGTGGCTTTATTAAAAATATGGATGAAGATAGACTTAGAATTGGAAACTTTAGTGCTAGAATGAGAATGTCTGTTTTATATGATGTATCATCAAGAGAAAAATCACTTGTTGTTGGAACTTCAAACAAAAGTGAGTTACTTTTAGGATATGGAACAATTTTTGGAGATATTGCTTGTGCTATTAATCCAATTGGACAGATGTATAAAAGTGATGAATTTGAATTTGCAAGATTATTAGGAGTTCCTGAGTCTATTTTAAATAAAGCACCAAGTGCTGATTTATGGGAAGGTCAAAGTGATGAAGAGGAACTTGGATATTCATATAAGCATATGGATGAAGTTTTAAAATTACTTGTTGATGCAAATAAATCAAAAGAGGAGTTATTGAAATTAGGTTTTGAAGAAGATTTAATAGATAGATTAGAATATAGAATAAAAGCAAATGCATTTAAAGGTAGATTACCAATAATTGCAAATATTAATTGGAGTTAAGAATGGCTAAAAACATAGCAATATATAAAGCATCTATAGATAATGAAGAATTAAACCAAATAAGATCAGTTTTAGAATCAAAAAATGATTTATCAAAAGTTTTAGAGTTTGAAGAAAGTATGAGAAATTTTATAGGTGCAAAGTATGCGGTTGCAACTGCTACATCAACCGCTGCTATACATTTAGCATTAAGTGCAATTAAATTAAAAAGAGGGGACAAGATTTTAATGTCTGTTAACTCTTTTGTAAATTTACCTGAAGTTGTAAGACATTTTGATGCAGAGCCTATATTTATTGATATTAATATGGAAGATATGAATATTGATGTTAATAAATTTGAAGAAGCACTAGCTTCTAATGATTCTAAAAAATTAAGAGGTGCAATTATTACTTTTGTAGCAGGGCAAGCTCCTGATTTAGATAGGATTTATGATATTGCTGAAAAGTATGGAATTATTTTAATCGAAGATTGTAGGTCTAGTTTAGGTGGAACATACAAGGGTAAAAAAATTGGAAACCTAAGAGCTGATATGACTATCTTTTCAACAAATCCATCAAATGCAAAATATGCAATTTCAAGATCTGGAGTTATTGTTACAAATAATGAAGATATTGCAAATAGAGCAAAATTATTAAGAACTCATGCACTTACAACTACATATGATAGTTATGGAAACTTGGATTATGTATATGATGTTGTTGATATTGGTCATAAATATGATTTATCTGAACTTGATGCTGCTTATGCATTAGCTCAGTTAAATAAAACAGAAAAATTTATCAAAAGAAGAAAAGAAATAGCAAAACTTTATGCAAAAAGATTAACAGGTGTAAAACATATTACAATTCCCTCTCATAATGATGAGCATATTTTTACTCAGTTTATTATCAAAGTTTCAAGAAATAGAGATGCTTTTGCAAGAGCTTTAAAAGAAAGAGGAGTATCTACTGGACTTAATTATATTCCCTTACATCTTTTATCTTATTATAAAACAAAGTATTCTATTAAAATTACTGCATTCTCAAATGCTTTAAATAACTATCAACAAATACTTTCACTTCCAATGTATGCAAGTCTTACAGATGAAGAAGTAAATTATGTTTGTGACCAAGTTATTAGTGTTGCATCTGAATGGATATAAAATAATTTGAAACAAAAACTATATTTATGGATTGAAGATTATTTCTTCTTTCCAAATACTTTTCAAAAAATAATCTCTTTTTTACTTCTTCCTTTAACTTTTATTTATATGTTAATTATTTTAATTAAGCGT
>Ga0180008_1001788_pt1 | contig 12563 bp, 20 predicted proteins | sample MM_PW_MetaG_FD_121121 | JGI IMG/M metagenome (GOLD analysis project Ga0180008, IMG submission 121121) | Groundwater microbial communities from the Aspo Hard Rock Laboratory (HRL) deep subsurface site, Sweden - MM_PW_MetaG | ecosystem: Environmental > Aquatic > Deep subsurface > Groundwater... | reverse complement strand
GATATATATTATACCAACATTAGTTTCTCCGGCATATGATATACTCATCCAGCTTATGATGATATATATTACCGTCATTGCCAGCAACAACCAAATGCACCACATTAATACATTAGTTTCCTCTTGAGTTCGCATTCTATTTCCTCCTTTGCATAGTCTTTATTGACTCCATTTCCCCCGTTATCCCCCTTATCTTATCCTCCATCCTCGTTACCCTACCATCATTTACCGTGTGCTTAGACTGCTCAAAGTACAAGCCGGTCATGAAGCCTGCGTAAAAGATAAGGCAGAATAGGACAAAGTCCATAAAGTTTGACCATACATTATTCAGTATCTTAGACATCCCCATTTTCCTCTCTTTTCTTCAGTTCGTACGGCATCACATGAAGCTGGAAGAATACTTGCCATGCTAATTGTGCGGCGACCCAATCATCCTCATTCATTTCCCCAATAGGCATCCGGGTAAGACCCATATAAATCTTATGAGCCGTGCTCCATCGTGGCTCTTTCCTCCACTCATCTACCATCTTCTTATACGGAACATAGCACCGATCTCCATAATCCATTAGAAACATATCTCCCCTTTCGAATTTGAATCTTTTTACCTGATTAATAAATGGCATTTTATTTCACCTCCTTCCACTTGCATTGTATTTCGTCTCCTGCCAATCTTCCATCGTATACCTTACAGGCGTGTGGTCTATCCTCATATATAGCACACCTGTAGGTTCCATCCTCCAATTGCATGAGGTTACCGCACCAGGAATTTACCTTTATCGTCCATCTCCTGTCCCCCCTTCTCAGCACCTTTATACCCCTAGCCCTGAACCATTCCTCTGCTACCTGTGGAAGATCCGGCCTAATTATATAGAATACTACCCACTTGCAGCATTCCCCACACGTTTGACAAAGTTTACTTTTCTCTTCTTCAGTTAGTATCATTTGCATGTCCTTATTATTAACTGGCACGCCTCCTCCACGGAGTCTGTTACAGCAGAAACCGAATGCACTACGAATGGGTGTACACAGTATACATTACTAGTTTCTATTGCCACTACTATCTTATGCCATTGAAAGCACCATGCCAATTCGAATAGTGTTCCTATCAGGGGCCTTTCCGCTACCACAGCCAGGTTCATTAGCACAATATCCGCCCTCTTTACTAGTATATAGTCCTTAAATAGGAACACCCCTTGCGTATCTGCATGAGTCACCTGTGCTGATCCATCCGTATTCTTCTTGTCATATTCATTATCAGCTGGATCAATTATCTCAAAATAATTCCCCAGCAGTGATTTCGCTCTCCATCTCCACTCCGTACACCCTGGATCCGGAGTAATGGCCCCCGCCAAATATATAGTCTTAATCTGCTTCACCATCATCCTCCTGTCCTACCTCGAAGTCCGGTTCGAAGTCTATACTCTTACTGTCTAATTCATTAATCATCTCGTTCACCTCTTTTTCCACCGTCTTTAATTCCCTACGTAGTTTTTCTTTTTCAATAACCAGAATTTCGATAATATTTACCAGCGTATTGCCTGCTATTTCTCGTGGTTTCGTTTGCATGGCGGCATCCGTTACCTTCTTTACTATTTCGTCTCCGTACAGTATCCCTAATCTTAGATAGTGCTCCATATCCATTGGGAGAAGTATTGTCATTTCACGCTCCCCCATGTCTTCCCCTTTTTCATATTTACCTTCAGGGGAATAGAAAGGCTTACCGCACTCATCATGACCGTCCTTATTATTTCCGTTGTCCATTCCTCTCCCTCCTTTATCTCCCACAACAAATCGTCGTGGATCTGCAGTAATGGGTAAGCTGTACCCTCCTCTACCCATTCCTTAGCCATTGGCCACAATTGATGCATAGCCTCCTTTATAATTCCTTGTGCTCCTGATTGGATATCCTGGTTTCCTGCCTTGCGTATCCCTGCATCAACAATATGCGGGAATGCGGAATAAATTTCTGGTATGTATTCCATCCTTCCCCATATATCTACGGCTTTACCGGTCCGCATCGTTAACCTTGCCCTCTTCTCCATGTAAGCCTTAATACCTTTAAAGATCTTGAACCACGCATCCAGCATCTCCTGGCATTTATCCTCTGTCCATCCTTCCGCTCCCTCCTTCGTTAGTTCGTTAGATAACCCCCGTGCCGAGACGAAATTTATAACGCCGAAGCCCGTGCGCTTGGAGGGATAGCGATGCTTCATTTCATCCACGTCACGGGGGTCACTGATTCCGAATATCCACATTGCAGTATTAGTGTGTACGTCCTTATCCTCCATGTACATCCTGCACATCTTTTCATCTTGACTTAGGTGAGCCATTAACCTCATTTCAATTTGGTTATAGTCAAATGACCAAAGATTGTAACCTTTACTAGCCTCGAATGCATCTCTTATTCGCCTACCATCCGAGGTGCGTGTAGGCTGAGCCATTAAATTGGGCTTAGATGACGCTAATCTCCCTGAATGTTTAACCCTTACCATGCTTATGTCCGTATGAATGCGGTTGTCTTCATCTGCCATCTTAGGTAACACTGAAATAAACTTATCAATCAGGGTATCTGTTTCCTTCCAGTCTGTTATCATCTCTACTACCGGATGCTCATGCTTTATTCTTGCTAGTGATTCCGTATCGGTGCTTCCTCCCCATTTCGTTCTCTTTATCCTTGCCCTCTTCCCCAGTCCTAATTTTTGGTATAACAGCTTAGCGTTCTGCGGGGCCGATGCTGGATTAAATCCCTCCCATGCTATATCTTCTATTTTCGTTTGTAATTCCATATTTCTAATCATTAATTCACATTCGAGTTCCTGCAGGTACTGTTTGTTTATCTTCATTCCCCTCTGCATCATCGCTCGTACCATAGGCATAACATCCAAATCACGTTGAAGAATTTCATCCATATGCAAATACCATGACGGGAGCATCCGGTTATAGACTCTAAGGGTTGCGTCAGCATCCTCGCAGGCATATTGCCAGGCCGTCCTTTCCTCAATTGTATCCCAATCACCATCACCTATCACCTCCTTGTACTCCTTCATTTTCATTCCTGCTAGTCTGTACGCCAGTCCCTTTAGCCCTAGCGGAAGGGTTTGAAGTAAAAAGGCGATCTGCATGGTGTCTGTATAATTCTTTACTTCTATCCCCATGCATTCTAACACTAATAGATCGAACATAGCGTTGTGAAGCACGACCTTTTCTGCGGTTGAAAGTAAAAACTTCAACTTCGTAAGTCCTGCTTGGTCGGTCGCTTTTATTATTGCCGCCCTTCCCTCGTGGGATGTTGCCGTCACGCAGTAGGGCCTCCCGTCCTTCATCGTCTCCGTATCCAATGCCCATATCTCTCCTCCCGCTACGTCCTCTATGTTATCATAGCAAATTGTGATTGGTCCTGGTTTCCACACCTCTACTTTGCCGTTTAATGCATCGTTCACTACGCTGAACGCTTCCCCTATCCATTGCATTAATTCCGTATCATGAAAAGCAGCAGCAGGATGGAATGATGGAATAATAATTTTATCCTCCCATGCATGAGAAATGGCATTTATTACTTCCATATCATGAGGGGCATCACGGAGAAACCAATACGAAGAGATAGCTCCCAGCGTCATTATAATATCAGGCTGTACATCATATATCTCCTTTTGTAGCATTTCTCCCATCATACCTAAATCAAATATTTCCTTGCTGCGGTCTAGCGGGACCTTGGATAAGTTAGTAATGTATACTTCATTACGGGATAGACCAAGGTAGCGATCAAGATACATTACTAATTCCTGCCCGCTCTTACCCACGAATGGCTTACCTCTTCTGCATTCCTCCTCCGCAGGTGCTTCACCCACCAACATCAACTTGCAAGGGGTTGGACCTTCACCCCACACCATTCGTTCCTTCATTTTAGTTTCCTAAATACCCAAAAGTAACAATGATATTTACGGGCGTGTAATTGCCTCTTCCAGTTATTCATTCTGGAACTGGCTAATAATACGAACAAATCCTCCGCCGTGAATCCTGCTTCCATCGCGTCTTGATAAATTTCAATGTGATGCCATACCTGCTTCCCCGAGTCAACTAGATCTTGACACTTAAAAACTAATATTCCTGTAGGAATTAATATTCTATATATTTCTTGTATTGATAGCAGGTACATAGCCCTTAGTTCCGTTAGGTTGGTGTAATACGAGAATCTAGACTTCATTCTACCAGGCGGCCTTTTTACAGGCATCCACGGCATGAACGGAGGATCGAATATACAAGATTCGATACTATTATCTGGCCATGGCATATTGGCCACATCTATCTCTAGACAGTCATCTACCTGCGGAGCTATATCTGATTTTATTAGTGGTTCCTGGATCCCGGTTTTTTTATAGAACATACCCTTCGAATACGTGGGATCGAGATCGAATGGCTTACCGTCTAGGTATAGTTCCGTTATCCATTTTAGTATCTCTCCCTGGTTGTAGCTTATCGATTTAATCATATCTTTATAACCACATTGTTAGGGTGAAAATTATAGCCCCAATTACTATTCCTATTATCTTTTCCCAAGTTGTCATCTTAACGTCCGCTATCCTTTAGTAGCTCGTGCAGGAACCCCATAGCATTAAACATCAATGCACATATAGCCTCTTCATACTCTTTAATCGGTACAGTCCTTCCCTCTAGTACTCGTCTGTATAATCCCCACCATTCCATAAAGTGTCTCCATCCAGACTTCATATATACTGACATGGGAATTCCTTTTTGCCAGTTATCTGAGTCACGCATTTTACCGTCCGCCTGCAGGCGATGTTCATGGAGGTACTCTGCATACCTCTTTACTACCCTGGGTGATAGAAAGCCTTCGTAGTCCAACTTGCCCTCCTCGGAGTCCCTCGTTGCTCCTGTTTCAAATTCCCTCATTTTAGTCCACCTCCAGATCGATCATGTGACCGTGGTCTGGACCAGTACCAATATAGGCTACACGTCTTCCAGTCTTTATTATCAAATCTTTTATGAAATGTGCAACTTCGCTGGATACGTCTTGAATGTTACTCTCCCCGTATATATTCCAATCAATGTAGTTCCCGAACTGTAGGCATAGGTAATCTGGATCGCATATTCTTACCATTCTTTTTATTTGCTCCATTGAGAATTCGAATACCCTGCGTTTTAGCTTCGTGGTAGTAGTCATCTCAGTAATGTCGTGTGGTGCTCCACATCTGCCCCTTACCACGTCCCACGTTATTTCTTCTGATGGGTAGGGACCACTTGTACCAGTCCGGTTATTAACTCTTATGGGGTACGGCCTTATTACAGCATATACGTCTCCTAACCATTTCGAAGGGACTCCCATATCTGCTAAGGCCTGCATTGGGGTACAGTTGCGGGAGGTACAGTATACGGGATCAATACCGTGTAGCATGCACAGGTCGAACCCCTGTGACATCTCATACAACAGTGTATGTCCATTTTCCAGCAGGTTTAATACGTATTCATCCATATGATAATGAGTAAACTGCTCCAATACCGGATGATCTTTGGCTCTGTATGCATTAACTCTCATGATTTGTGAGCATCTTGCCTCTCCTACCCCCTGTGCCGTACTTCCAATTTTCACCATATCCTGATTTTCCTTGATCAACATAAGAGGAGTAACTAGAACGGCACGGGAATCTATATATATATTATCAAAATTAAATCCACTCTTATCCAGTTCATACATTTCCTTCATGAATACTTCTGGATTTATAATGGAGGCAGGTCCCATTATTACTTTCATTTCATTCATTTTCCTGCCACCATATACTCCGACAGGGATATGGTAAGTGACGTGCTTTACCCCGTCCTTTATTACGGTATGCCCGGCATTCGGACTTAGGTTTCCCACCACAGTCTTTATACCAAACTTGTCCACTAAGTAAGCGGATTGCTTGCCTTTTGCCTCACTTCCAGCCTGCCCCCCCATTACGATATTCATTCTACCTTTTTTCATGTAAGCACCTCCTATCATGTTCCCTTATTCTATGGCAATTAGCACATACCAAGTCACATTTCTCTATTTCCTTTATTACAGCAGACCATCTACCGGATTTGGCCTCAAATCCGATGTTAAATAACTTCTTTCCTATTGTATGATCAAAGTCCATTACATAATATGGAAATTTTTTTCCACAATCTGCACAGGGTTCTAACTCCTTAAATAGACGTATAAACTCATCTAGTAATCTACGATTCCGTCTATGCCTTTCTCTTACCCACTCTGGATTATTTCTTCTCCATTTTCTCTGGCGTTGGTATTTATCTTTTTTCATGCAACTTTTCCCACACTTCTTTTGCTATCCCCTTCCCAATTCCTTTTATCTCTCTCCATTCCTCTTCACTCGCCCCCATCATTCTTTCAATCGTCTTGAAATATCTTTCGACTTCCTTCGATAATTCATAGCCGACATGAGGTAAATCGCTTGCGATAACTCGCAGAAGAGAAGGCTTAACGAAAGATACCGTCGGCGGAGTCCGCTTATAAAGTTGATGCAGAGCCTTATGACTCGCATACGGTTTTTGCCACCAGTTATAAAGATAAGTAATCTGAGTTGCAGTTGCAGCCATATCAGCTGTAGTCCTAACCACAATGCCCGCTTGCTCCTCCAAGGTCGTGAGGTAGGAGCATACACCCTCATATTGAATCCCCCTCTTCCCCCTCTCCATTCTCTTCCACCTGGTCCCGCGTATAACATTTAGCCCTCCTTCTTTATCTTCCTTGCATATTCCTTCAACAATGATGTAAGCACGGTAATAAGATTCAAGCAACTTGGGGACCTGATGACCGCTAAGCCTTCCGGTCATTATTGAGTTTATTAAATCATTTACCTTTTTAATTTCCACGCCTATTTCTACTTCTCCATCAGGACCGTTACCAGTGAATGCTATATCCCCGGCATCGAGTTCGACCAAGATAGCATCGTCCAGTAACTTTGCATAATCTTTTGATCCCTCTCGCCTATCGACCAGTATCAAAGTACCCTCCTTTTATAGCTTGGGTGGTACTAAATCCGGTACAATTATCTTGGGTTGTTCACCTTGCTTTTGGTGCGCCAGCATATGCTTAGCCATTTCCAGCAACCCAAATATAATTACCTTGTCCTGCGTAGTAGTCTGAATTTGGAGACCGCCGTCAGAGAACGCCTCTATATGGAGGCCAGCCATAAGCTTTCTGTTTTCGATATTTCCTATTACCTCTCCCATTTTATTCCTCCTTATTCCCAGTCTGACCAAATCATCCCTGCCAGTGTATCAAAGTTGGCCTGCTCGTTCATAAATTCCATGCCCGCTAATGCCATATCGAACCTGCAATCCCTTACCGTGATCTTGAATCCATCGTCTTTACTCCATGATGCCACTACGTTCATCTGTACTAGGTGTCCTACGTCCCCAAATCCTGCCCTTTTCATCCTCCCCGTTGCCTTATCGTTTATATATTCATCCTTCTGCTTGTGGATGAGGATAAGATTCTTGTCACAATCGTAGGACTTACGGATAAGGTCACGGAATTCGGCATTAACGGGACCATAATGATGGGGCAATACTTGTGTTAGCTTCCCGAATCTTGCTAACCTTGCTAATTCCCACATTTCCGTCCCAGTATCCATAATCAGGGTCCTGCAGTCCTTAAGATCCGCCCCTAATGCCGCATACCACGCCGCCTTCATCTTTTCCCACATCTTTACCCACTCATTGGGGTCCGTGGTATCCCTGTAGTTGGTAGTACTAATCCAGATAGACTTTTCCTTCAGGTATTGGTCAACCACTCCTTCCGTTCCGACATCGAGGTTGAAGAGCGCAATCGGAGATGGTGCTGATAGAGCGAAGGTGGTCTTCCCTGTCTTTTCCGTTCCCTCTACATTCATTATTAACCTTCTTGCCTCTGACTTCTTAGCTTTTTCAAAACCCTTTATCGCCATTACTGCCTCCTTTCAAGGAGGAGGAGTTTCCCCCTCCCCCTCATCAATTTACTCCACCTTCACTAGATAAATATCAAACAGGTCATTGGCTTTCGTTCCAGCAAAACTTGGTCCAATAACTGCCGATCCCGTTACGCCTGATGTTCCAAGCACACCAGCACCTGCAGGAGCGCCAATAATACTTACTGCGTATGACTTTTGTGCCTCCTTCTTCACGATCAATAAGCGTGTATTATAGGTAATCGGCAATTCGCCCTTCTTCATGCTAAGTGCCGTCTTGATAAGCTTCTTAGCCTTGACGTTGGCAGTAGAGTCAATGAGCTCCTTGATCTGCTCTCCCTTCTTGTACATAGGGACACCGAACTGCACGTCATCGAATCCCCACATCACCTTGCCGTCACCAAAATTAACCTCCGGTGCTGATGTAGATGGAGCATTCATATAGGGTTTCTCTACCTTAATAGTGGTAGTCTGAGTAGGGGAGATCTCCTGATTGTTATTTTGCATCTGTCCTTGAAGCTGACCCTGGTTCTGGTCCTGGTTCTGCCCCTGAATATTTGAATTCGTATTCCTGACGGCCCCACTCTCGATCTTGTTGGAATTATTACTTGTTACGTTCGCGGTTCCACCTGTGGCAGACGGGCTTAGGATTGGACCAGTATTAACAGTCAGAGTTTCATTCGGTCCGCCCATGTTGGGTGCAATCCCTACTATACTTCCGCCGGAAACATTACCAACGGACGAACTTGAACTGGAGGAAGCACTTGGGGATAATACAGGCACATTCACGGTAGCATTCGGCCCGCCGATGCCAGTCTGATTCACGGTTATTTGGGGAACGATGGACGATGTAGCATTCCCCCCTGCTCCACCTGTCGCTGTAGCCGTGTTAGTGATGGAATTGTCGTTATAAGTGTCACCATCCCATCCTCCTGCAAATGCTGGTACTGCCATTAACATTAAAATCACGATCAATCCTAATACTTTCTTCATTTTCTTGGTCTCCTTTCTGTGGGTTGAGGTTACTTGCACGATTGCTCCTTCTTGTAGGGGAAGTATGGGTATAATGGACATTCGGGAATACTACAATCCTCCTTTCCGTCGTCGTAATACCCCATACAATCAAAGCACATAGCCTTTATTGCTTGCGTAGGAGTAAGTCTCCCTCCGGCCAAATACCTTTCCAATTCTTTACCGCCCTGCGCTTTCATATCTTAATCCCCTCTCATCTTGGCCCTTTTTAATTCTCTCGGCCCTTCCCGGATAAATTGGAAGTATTCGGAATGTGGGGGGTAACCATCCATAGGCTATTCCCCCATTCCGATCTATAAATTTACATCTTCACTGTCTTCCCGTCATAGTCCCATGGTCCTGCTCCGAGGAACTCATCATCGTACGTCAACTGCACCATGGCACTCCTATCCGGGTCATTCTTATTCGCGGCGAATACTGCACTTGCCAGCTTCTTCTTATCCATTCCCTTCGGATTCTCCCCTAGGATCTCCATGATGCTGGCCGTAGTCTTATCGGCTACTTTACCTCCTCCTGCGGCCTTTCCTTTCCCTGCCTTCTTCTCTCCGGGCAGGCTGATGATCTCGTTAACCACGAGGATGGTGTCTTTATATACTTTACCGTCCGCCCTAGGTGGTTTAGGTGCTAGGTTCCTCTTTGGGGCATCTACCCTGATCACGTGGGCTACCATCCCCTCCAGCACCTTGATGTCGTCATCCTCCAGCTTATCTTGGGGAAAATCAGCATCCGCCAGATACGACAGGAAAATTCCAAAATTCGAACTTTCGTTTACCTGAGTTTTACCCTTACTGGACACCAGACTTTTTCCATCTTTACTTGGTGTCCATCCAGCTCCACATGACCAGTACTGCTCGCTCTCCACATCCTCTTCGTCCAATAGCACAGCCTTGAACGCCGTGGCTTCAGCTACCCCTCCATAATTGAAGGTTGTAAATTCCACCTCTTTGAAGGTCACTTTACAATCATCCAGCAACCCTCCTCCTTTACCTAAATTCTCCCTCTTGAAAATTCCTTTACCCATCTTTAACCTCCTGTGGATTTATCTAAAGGTTTATCCCTTCCCTCCCCTCAACCATCTTATGACGCTATACCACCTCCTTGCGTAGTGGAACGCTTAGTAGAGCTTGGTGTTCCATGTTCCATTTCCACCCCCTTCGGGGGTGGGTGGAACAATGAACGGACCACCACTTATCTTTCGTTCCACGGAACGTTCATGTATTTTTGGAACGTTGTACATATCTATTTACCGTACCCAGTCCTATTCCTAATTTATCTGCAATTTGTCTCTGACTCATATTAGGATGCTTTTCTATAAATTCAAATATCTTGGATTCCTCTTTACTTTTTTCTCTCTCTTTTTTCTCATCCACATCGTATGAGTCGAACCACGCTTTATGCTTCTTATCATCTAATAATTCTAATATCCACTGATCACCTTCTATTATACCAGCCCTATCCTTTGTTACGGTTACTTTAAAGCAACATTTACTCTTGCTTCCCATATCCTTAATTAGTAATGCTGTATCCACATGATCTTCGTGTGCGGTAGTTCCTCTTTGTCTTCCACTTATTCCTACGTGGTGTATCATGATTACTGATATTCCTGCAAATCTTAATTCCAGCAACCATCGATTCACAGGGTCAAATTCCATTTTCTCATTTTCATCAATGCCTGGGGCTAACGAGGCTAAATTATCTAATATTACTAGCCTTATTTCCTTCTCCTTTATATCCTCTATTACAGCTTCCCTCCATACTGGGTCCAATATCGATGCTCTTTTTAGTCCAACCTCGCAGGCTATAGCTTCAGAGTATAAATACATGGGACACGGCCTCTCTGCCTCATCCCTCCCTCTATCACATGCTATTGCTCTTTCTTGTATTAATTCTATTTGCATTTCTCCATCAACTAAGTAGGTGGGTGCTGGATAAGATACTTTCCATGGTCCAACCTGCCCACCCCAAGACACCTCATTAGCTATCATAAATGCTAACCAGCTTTTTCCGCTTCCTCTCGCCCCGTTTATAATCGTTATTGAATTTTCCAAAATAAGACCTTGTAGCATATATTCCCGTGGTGGTATCACTATCTTTTTGAGTGCATCCATGCTCCACGTGGCCCGTCTGTAATTATGCGGATCATCACTTCTATATATATCGAATACACTTCCGTTTACGTCTATCCATAGACGAGTTCTAATATCTTCGTCATCCCGATCTATCATTTCGTCCTAACCTCGATACCCCTCTTCTGGAAGATTGAAATGCCATTTATCTTGGTGATCCCGTTTTTCATTTCCTCCTTCACCTTAGCGGTATCGATGGTCAGGTATTTTCGATCTATCTTATTGATATCCCTTACTTCGAATGTCCATCTCTGTGGAAATACTACACTTCCTGTCTCCAGCTTTATTGTATCTGTTCCTTCGTATCCGGACATAATCTTTAGTCTTATCTCCTCGCTCTCTATCAGCAGTGGAGCCAGCCTGTCGTCGTAGTCCTTGGACAGCATCTCTAGCACCACTTTGGTTGGTCCCAGTGCATCCTCTTTTTCTTTCTTTATGCCTTTAATCTCCAATGCTAATTCTATGGCTTTCTGTGCTATAGCCTTTAGATCTAATGCCTTCATTTTATTCCTCCCGAATGTTCATTATAACTCCATAATTATCTTATCCTACCGTCTAATGGTGGCCTAACTTCAAAAATTACAATTTTCTCGCCCTTATTCAACTTGATTTTCTGAGCACATTTCTTCAATCTAAAAATGATCAATCTTTCATTTTGGTCTACTGCAATACTTCCATTCTTATTTGTGATACCATATGCTAACATTTCTTTTCTCCTTTCTTCCATTCTTTCAGTGACTGCTTGAACAACCTTTCGTAGTCCTTGCTCGTATAGTCCACGATCTTAAAGTATCCCGGCTTTTTCCTTGGCATATGCGCCGCCTTAACCGTCTCCACCTTGTCCAGTTTGTGCTTCTCATTCCATATCATCTTATATCCCGCCAGTTGTATCCCTACCGTATCACTCAGGCTCCCGGTCTTTATATCCACAATCGAGGGCCTTTTATTCCCCCTTATTACCAGTACCCTATCTATCGTCCCCGCTACTCCCATCTTATCGCTGTGTACGGGCTCCTCTATCACTATTACCTCTTCTACGTACCTTGCCCTCCAGTCATCCCATAGTTGTTTATACTGCTCCAGTTCGGGATTTTCCCTTATCATCCTTTCTATTTCCTGGTAGCACCCCATGTCCGATAGTGCACACACTTCATGTACTTTATCTCCGAAACCGGCAGCCTCCTTGGTTATCCGGTCCGCCTCTTCATACCCCACCTTTTCCCTCCATGCAGTAAGCCCCGCCCCATTTTTTAGGTACTCAGCAATAAAGCTTACCCTTGCGTACTTTTTATCATTTATCAGATAGTAATTTTCGTATACTTCCATCTTTTAACCTCCGTATTACCGTAGCCATCGATAGTTTTAAGACTACGGCCAGCTTCTGCACCACATCTAGGCTCGGATTTCTCTCCCCATGCATCACCCTGTACACGTGCGATATCGATAGCCCAGTCTT
>Ga0180008_1001787_pt1 | contig 12576 bp, 15 predicted proteins | sample MM_PW_MetaG_FD_121121 | JGI IMG/M metagenome (GOLD analysis project Ga0180008, IMG submission 121121) | Groundwater microbial communities from the Aspo Hard Rock Laboratory (HRL) deep subsurface site, Sweden - MM_PW_MetaG | ecosystem: Environmental > Aquatic > Deep subsurface > Groundwater... | reverse complement strand
TTGCGGACGCGCACGTGGTACTGGCCCGGCGCTGGGAACTCAAAGTGAAATCCCTGTCGAATAAGAGATGTGCCCTTCCCCTCGAATGTGTGCCAGATGCCCAGATTCCATTCCCCGGAACCCACGAGGGAATACTGGACCTCGACGCCTACCTGCCATGTCTGTTTGCGATTCTTGTAGTCGATCCATACCAGGCCCGCCGGAAAGGTGATGTCGACGGATATTTCGTCGACATTAGCCGCCGTGGTGCGCTGATGCCAGCCGCTGTCGATAACCTCCAACTCCAGGGAAAGCGGTAGCTCGTACACGCTGTTGCTGTACGCCGCCTTGCCAGTGAACCACGTATCGTCATCAAAGCCCTGGAGAATCTGGTACGTGACGTTTGGGAACCGCCCGATGGGCGTCTCTCCAATTTTGAGATCGGTTATTTGGAGCGGCCCATAGCCCACCACCAGGAGCAGGCGCAGGTACTGGTCGGCCCCGAGGATCTCGGTGTAAGGCGTCGCGCCGTAGTCGGGATAAACCTTGTGCCGCCCATAGAGCCGGGGAATCGGGCCGTAGGGCCTGGCCTGGTTGCGGGAGCCTGTCAAGGAATAGGCCTGGCTGGCCTGCCGCTCCGGCCTGACTATTGGCAGCGGCACCAGGGCGTTGACCGCGGCCATGCCCGCGATGGTGAGGCCCGCTTGTATGGCGCCACTGGCTATCGTAAATGCCGCTGTCTCCGACACGGCCCCAAACGCCATGCCGGCCAGCGCGGGGGCGGCCCAGGCGGCCAGCGCCACCACGGCGATCATGGCCACGATGCGCAGTATGTTCTTGCCGCCGCCGCCCATCGGAAGCACTTGGACCGCGAGCATCTGGCCCGCCAGGGGGCGCACCGACGGCCACTTCGCCACCGGGACAGGCTCTCCGTCCAGGCAGACGTAGACCGCGCAGCCCGGCAGATGGCTGCAACCAGCCGCGGCCAGCATGTCGGCGACGCTCCCGCCCTGCGGCAGCTGAAGCTCCAAGCGCTCAGAGCTGAACGGGTGGGGGCAGGCTACGACACGGATACCGCTGTCTATGGTTGCCAGCTCGTTCATGCCATCGCCTCGTGGCGATAGAAACCCAACACTCTCCGGTGCCAAGCCGGGCCGTCATACTGGTCCCGGACCGAGTTCATTCCCTTGGCGGAATGCAGCATCCAGCCGGGGGCCACCACCACGCCGACGTGCCACGGCTGCCCTTTGATGCGCAGCAGAATCCCGTCTCCCTCGTGCTCCTGGCCTGCCTGAATCTCCCGCCACGGGCCGAGGCCACCCAGGATCAAAGCCCTGATCGATTCGGAATCAGCCGTGGATTGATAGTCGTCGGCGTAGCTGGGCAGCTCGATACAGTAGCGCTCCGAATAGATCCGGCGCAGCAGCCCCCAGCAATCCACGCCGGAGCGGTCCCGGCCCTTCTCAATGAAGGGAAGTCCCACGTAATTGCCCACCCAGGCGGGGATCACTGAAACAACCCAGGGAATAAATTGGGCGTGTAGCGGTCCGCCGGAAACGGTTCGTTCAGGATATCCTCGGCGGCCAGGCTGCCCGTAACCGTCAGCGCGTCGTAGTCCGCCGACTTCATCGTGAATTCAAACGGCCCCGCCTCGACGGTGTCCGGGTCCGAGGCCAGAATCACATTCAGCGTAACCGTCGGTGGAGAACTGATGCTCCGCACCGCCTGCACGATCTGCCGGTCCACGTTGCAGATGGTCAGCGTCACCTGGCTCAGCGCGTCCTCGGTGTCGTCCGGCAGATTCATCTCAAAGGGGAAGGCCTGATATTCCAGACTGTTGCTGGTGATATTCTCGGCGTTGTTCACCACCCGGATTGCCGCATCGAGGTCGTCATGGTCAATGGTGAGCAGTAGCAGGAATACCTCGGCGGTCTCCTGGGCGAAGATGGCCTGTCTGGCCGTAAGGGAAAGATTGCGGCTCATGGCAGGATCTCCAGGGACATGTCAGCCCGCCAAAGGTCTCCGCCAAGCGCACTGTAGACAGGCGGGGAGACGAAGCGGAAATCAACCGAGGCCCCGGTGCGCGGATGGGTCCACGTGAACACCGACGTCCCGCCGGCGGTGGTGGTCACGTAGAATGTATCTAGGGTGGATACCTGGGACTCGGTCAGCATCACCGACCGCTGAAATTGCCTGGGGGCGGCCGTATAGCGCCGGCGCACCTTTGCTGGGCCTGTGTCCATCTGTGTGCGCAGTGTCGTATTGGGAGGCGTTTCGCTGTTTCCAGCAAGAAGCGACTCCTGCGGCAGCCCTGGCGGCCAGACGATGCTCATCTGGAGATCCCCACCCGGCCCACGCCGTAGTTCTGGCGCATGGCTCCGTCATATTCTCCGTTGGCCATGCCCGCGCGCACGGTGTCTCGCACCAGGATCTGGATCATGCGCTTGCCGTCCGGACCCCGGCTTTCCTGCGCCCGGACTGGCTCGCCGCCGCGGCGCTGGTCGATTATGTTGATCTCGACGTCACTTCCCACGGACTGGCCGCGAGGGATGATCCTCTCCCCGGTCTGGGCGATGATGGGCACCTCGCCGCCGGAGTGGAATTTCGGCGCGCCGTGGAATAGGGCGGCCGGAACCTGCCGTGTGGGGAAACCATCGCTGCCTATCAGGCCGCCCGCATGGCCCACGTGGGCGTTGACCATGGGCACGCCCGCCTCGACAGTGCCGATAGCTCCCGCCGCCACGGGTGAAAACAGGGCGCCAATTCCTTTGCTGGCCAGCCCGAGCAGCGGGCCGGTAATGCTAGACTGAATCTGCATGCGAATCATGTCGCGGATGATGGAGTTTGCCAGGTCGGAGAAGCTGCCCTTGCCGGTCATCACCATGTCGGCCATGGTATCGGTGAAGGCGTTGCCCCAGCCGCGGGCGGCATCCTCCAGGTCCTTGAAGGCTGACTTGCCGGCGTCCGCCAGGTCCTCGCCGGCGGCTTTCTTGGCCCGCTCGAATATCTCCGAGGTGAGCAGGCCCGCGTCGCGCAGCTTGGCCAGCTCCGCCAGCTGCTCCTCGTAAATCTCCTTGGGCGTCCGGTTGGCCTTGATGATCGCGTCGGCCAGGTCCTGAAGCTCTTTCTGCGCTTCAAGGACGTAGCGGTTGGATTCATAAATTTCCTGGACGAAGTCGTCGGCGAACTTTTGCACGGACTCGAGCTTCTTCTTGTTGCCCTCATCGAGGATGCTTTGCTCCTCCAGGGCATAGCTCCGGTAGATCTCGCCGAGGTCAGCTCCGGCCTTCCGCGCGATGGCCAGGGACTTGTCCTTCTCGCCCTCCATCACCCACAGCCGGTAATCGGTTCCCTCCAGGGTGGCCTCGGCTATACGCTTCTGGGAGGCCTCGAACTCCCGCTCCCAGGCGTCCTGAATGGCCTGGCGGGCGGCAGCAGCCTTCTTGAGGGCCGAGTCATCCGGCTCGGCTCCGGGCAGCTTGGTGGCGGGGGCAACCGCGGCGGTGGCAGGCTTGGCGGATACCAGCTTTATCTGGTCCTCGTACTGCCATAGCTTCATTTGAGCCAGGGATTCAGCCCGCTCGATGGCCGCCAATGCCTCATCTTGCGGACCAAGCACATGCAGTCTGGACAGCAATCCATTGCTGGCAGGCCTTGCGAGGGCTACTCGTCTAGCCTCCAGCGCCGCGAGTTCTGCTCGTTGCTTCGCAGTGCTGTCCTCAAGTTGTTTCCGGCTTTCCGGAGATTTACCAAACCATGACGGCAAACGTCCTTCCCGATAGGCCACCATGCCCTCGAACTTTTCACTAAGTCCTAGCCACTTCCAGGCTTCCCAGGCCTTACTGCCGAGCCCGACAATCTCCTCCATGGTCGCTTTGATCACGCCCCAGGTAGCGGCGATATCTCCCTTGAGAATCTTGGCGTTCTCGGTGAGCTGGCCGTTCTCGTCCACCAGCCATTTATTGATTGAGTCAACGGAGCCCAGGATGTCCGCGTAGGCCCCAGCCATGCCCTCGCGTAGGACGCGGTCCACGATGGTGCTCATGGTGGACTTCATGGCCATCCAGGTCAGGGACAGCTCTCCCGTGGCCGCGTTTATGCCCACCAGGTACTGATTCAGGTCCTCCCAGTGCGCCTTGCCCGCCTTGACCTGGCCGACAAAATCCTTGAGCCCGCCCGGAATCTGGGTATCCAGGTACATGGCCACCCGCCCCGTGGCCTTGGCCGTTCCTTCCATCAGGGCACGGGTCTCCTGGAGGTACTGGATTTCCATGTTCTGGCCCTGCGCGAAGATGCCGATAGCGTTGGCCAGGGAGAGCACGAACTTCTTGTGCTCCTCGTTGTTGGTGTCGAGGATGAAGCCGCCCTGAGCGAGCATGGAGTTCATGTCGCGCAGGTTGTCCCCGCTGGCGATGGTCAGGGCGTCCCAGCGCTCCAGCTTCTCCATGGTCTGCGTGGAGTAGTCCAGCGACTGTTTGAATGTCTCCGCTGGGTTGCTCTTGTCCGCCGCCATGCCGGTGATTACCGCCGCCAGCCCTGCCGCGGACATCTTCAGCTTGTCGATGGACTCGATTCCGCGCGCCCAGGGAGCTATGGCCGCCCGAGCCGCGCTCTCCACCAAGGCAAACGCAGCCGCCGCCATGAACGCGCCCTTGGCCACGTCCCGCCACGCCCCAGCCATGGAGACGGTCTGCTTGTTGACGCCCTCGGCGCTCCTGGCCATGTTGCGGCTGGCGATACCCGCCTCGCGGTCCATCTGGCGGAAGACCTGGGCCTGGCTCATGGCGATCTTCTGGAGCTGGCCTGTAGCCTTGTCCTCGACCGCCATGACGATTTTGAGTGTCTTGTCAGACATTCTTCTTCTCCGCCTGCACCGCCTGAATCGCCCGGACGTAGGCCAGGACCTTGTCCGCCATCACCCGCCGCTCGTCACCGGGCAGCCCCCACATCTCGAACCAAAACGCCAAGGCCTGGAAGTCGATGCCACCCATGCCGGTCCAAAGTCCCGGCGCCAGGCGCCCGATGAACTCCCAAGCCTCGGCGTTTTCCGGCAGCAGCTCGGGCCGGTCCGGGCACTTACTCGCGCAGTCCGGCTCCCGGCCCGTGTTCTTGCGTACGATCTTGCGGCAGTGGTCGCAGTAACCTTCCGGGCGCTTGGCCCACCAGGTAGCGACCGCGGCTAGTTTTTTGCTTCCGTCTCCTCGACCTCGGCCTGGAATCTGGACAGGTCGGTGGCGCAATCAAGCACGAACTGGCCGAACCCGTAGACGTGCTCGATGAGCTCCAGCTTGTTTTCCTCGGTGGCCGGCATACGACAGCCGGCGTCAATGGCGCTGGTGTCCACGTCGCAGAGCCGCCCGAGCAATTCCGGAGTCAGGCCGCTCCAGTCCTCGATCAGCCGGGCCGTGTTCTGGCGGCTGACCTGCTCGTCTATCTGCTCGCGCATCTGGCCACGGACGTATACCTGGCGGATTGATTCCCTGATGGTGCGCTGGAACTCGGGCTGGGGGACGTAGCGTATCCGCAGCTTGAACCCGTCCCGGAACTCGAACTCGCCCACGATCTTGTCGCGCTTCGGCAGCGCCTTGATGCTCAGCATGGACATGGCGTCTAGGCCCCCACGTTGCGAGTCAGCGCGCCCACGCCTTTTAGCGGCACGGTAACCTCGGACAGTTCGCCCACGGACCCGCTCACGGGGCTGTAGCTCTCCAGAACCACGTTGCCTTCATACGAGGGGTTGGTGGCGCTGGCGGCAGCGGATGTGGGCAGAACCACGATGGGCACCGCCACCCCGCCATCGAAGATGCCCCAGAGCGTGGCGTCCACGTTCGCCGCGGCGTAGTCCTGGTGAAAGGTGACGTCCACGGACCAGTCCTTGAGCCCCAGGACGCGGTTCTTGTACGTGTCGCCCATTGCCGTGTCTTCCAGGACATCGGCGGCGACGTTGAGCGTGACGCTCTTCACGTGGTCCGACAGATCAACGGAGTCGATAGTCACGGATGCATCGGTGAGGACCATGACGGACATCTGCTTTCCTCCTTCTTGTATTGGCCACAAAAAAGCCGCCCCCGAAGGACGGCTTGCTTGAGTTGCAAGGTCTTGCCTGACTACTGGATGGCGGCCATCACGATGACCGGATAACTCGGCAACGTCCCCCCGATGGTCCAGGAGGCCCGCCACCAGGCGTCGGTTATCGGCCCGGCCACACGGGTGGCCCATTGCGCTCCGGCCGAGGTGGTCACCTGGCTGAAGGTGATTTTGGTGGCCGGCGTGTCGAAGCCCTCCGCCGCGTCGCTCTGCACCAGCATGTCCAGCGTGGGCAGCGTGCCTGTCGGCGCCACGACGTGCATCACGGCATAGAGATACTGGCCGGCCCCCACGGCTCCGAGATTGAAGGCCGTGCCGTTGGCCGTGGTGGACTTGGTTCCGTTCACCAGCACCGTCCCCCGGATGATGGGCAGGGCGTTCGAGCTCTGGAGCTGAGCGGAGAACTTGAGCAGCTCACCCAGCGCCGCCCCCGGAGAATACTGCCCGGCAATGCCCTTGAAGGCGAAGGCGGGCTCGCCCTCGGCGCCGGTGGTGGGGCAGACGGTGCAGATTTCGTCCGCCACCCCGAATTTGGAGTTGAGGACGTCGTCCACCTGGTAGTCGTCGTCGTCCACCTGGAAGAAGCCATTAAGGTCGAGGGTCATTCCCCGCAGGCCGCACACCCGGCTCCGGAACTCCGAACCCATGGCCGTGTCGTCCACCAGGTCGGTGGACATCGCCAAACTGACCTGGTTCTCGTCGCCCGACAGGTTGTAGCCGCCAAGGTAGACCTTGGCGTTCGTGATTACCTCGACGCCCATTTACGCCTCCTTATACCAGACCAGGCAGGCCACGCTTACCGCGTACAGCCGCGCCTCCGGCTCATAGCCGTCATCCTTTTCGCCCTCGACAAAGGCCGCCTGGACTACCACGCCGGATTCTCCGCCCCAGGTCACGTTGAGCTGATTCTGGAGAGCCGCCCGCACAGCCGCGGCCGACGCCTTAGCGCTGGAGTAGGTAGCGCCCCAGCAGGTGAGCTGCATCGCGGCAGAGGACAGGCCGGGGTCCTGCCCCATGGCATGGATCACCTCGCCCCCGGTGCGCTCATACGTGACCGCCGGATACGGCCCCTCCTGCGGCAGCGCCACGGGATAGATGCGCGCGCCCACCAGGGCGGCCACCCCGGCCACGCCGGACAAATAGCTTTGCAGGCCTTCCTCAAGCAGCACTGGCCGCCCTCGCTTTCTTGGCCCACGCCCGGTCCACCAGCTTGCGCAGCTCCTGGTCCACCAAGGCCATGGCTATGTTCTCGGTGGCCATGACGGCCGGGGCGAAGTAGGGTTTGGCCGGCATGCGGCCGCAATATTTGGAGGCCAGTTTGCCCCACTTCCGCCGTTCCCATCTCTGCGTCTTCTTGAAGAACGCGTGGTGTTCTCCCTTCCAGTGGCGGCCCACCGTCCCGAACTCCGGGAAATGCGCGTGCGGCGCCCGGCGGTAGCCCACGGCCACCATGATGTCCGTCCGGTCCTTCATCACCTTCTTCATCTTGGCCTTGACGAAAATGCTGGTCTTGATGTGAGGTTTGTCCGCCAGCTTCGGCTTGCGCTTCTTGTTGAATGGAGCCGCCCGGATGACCTGGTCGCGGATGATCTTGCCAGCGGGCAGCATGGCCCGTCGCACCTGGTAGGGCTTGATGGCGTCGGCCACCTCATGCAAGGCCTGGCGCAGCTGCGCCGACACCTCCAGATAATTGGTCCGCAAGGAAATCAACTCGCCGCCTCCAGGACCTCGGTGCAGAGCAACTCCAGCTCCACGTTGCGTTCATCGATGTTGTTGACCCAGTTGATATCGAACTTCCGGGCGCCAAAGAGCAGGCGCATGGCAGGCTCCACGCCCGCGCGGTAGCGCATGCGCACCTTGTGGGTCACCTCGGCCACCGTCTGCTGCGCGGTGAACATCTCATGCCCCTTCAGGGCGCTTATGCCCGCCCACACCGTGGCCAGCGTCACCCACGTCTCGGTCTCCGCGCCAAAGCTGTCCTGCACCGGCCGGTTAGCCTGGAGCGTCAACCGGTGCCGGAGCTCGCCCGCGTTCATATGGGCACTATCCTCTCCGGCCACCAAAGCGCCTCGACGACGTTGGGCAGCGGGAGCACCACCAGACCCCGGCCGCTGACCACCTGCTCGCGGTTCTCGTAAAAATGTCCGATCAGCTGGAGCATGCCTAGCCGGATGCACTCGGGTACGTCCGTGGCCAAAGCGCCATAGCCGGCCACGAAGCGTAGCACCACCCCGGAGCGGGGCCGCAGCACGACAGAGGGCCAGGTGTTGCAGTAGGTCAGGAACAGCCGTCCGCGGAGCGGGTCCGAGACGTCCACCTCGTAGTTGCTGTCGTCCCATTCGGTGTCTGTCCCGTCGCTGTCGGTATAGGTCAGGCTGGTAACCGACCGGAGCGTCGGAAGCGGCAGCTCGATGGTATCACTGGCCGGGAAGTCGTCCAGGGTCAAGTCCCAGGTCTGGGTGATGAGCGCGCGGTTAAGAAAGCCCTCGGCCTTCTCGCGGGCCGCCTTGATGAGGCTGGTCAGTAGCGTATCCTCGGCGCTGGTGGCCGCGTCCTTCAGGACACTCACCGCGAACGAACAGGCCGCCACGGCCACGGTGGCCACCGCCCGGAGGTAACGCTTGCTCCCCGAGTAGGCCAGCTCATACGTGGCGTTGTCGTTGTCCTCGGTCACCTGCGTGAAGGCCCCGGAGGTTACGTCGGTCCAGGATGAGCCGTTGTTCGATTCCTGGAGCTTGACGTTGACCGTACCGCTCGCCCCGCAGGCCCCGGCCTCCAGCGTGACCATCGCGGAGTAGCCGAGCACGTCCACCGATGAGCCCAGGAGACTGTAGGCCGCGGCAATGACGTGGCTGCCGGGCGCTATGCTCTGGGATGAAGCCAGGTCGTCGGCGAAGCTGGTGCTGTCGAGGCGCAGGTGGGCCTTGACCTCGGCCAGGCTGACCGGCTCGACGGCGGGCGCGCTGTAGAGTTTGAGGCCCATTCTCAGTAGTACCACCAGTACAGCACCACCGTGCCCGTGGCCGCGTTGACCGAGTTGTTGGTGATGTTCAGGGTCAGCGGGCCGTTGATGGCCGCCGGGTACTCGGTGCCGCTGGCAAGCACTGGCGCGGCGCGCTCGGTGGCGGTTGCGCTCCGGTCGGCCAGGGCGCCGCCCATGATGTCGTTGCCACCCGCGTTCGTGATGGTGATGTCGTATGCCGCCGTGGGCGCGGTGGAACCTGGGTTGGTCTCCGCCTGGTAAGCCAGGCCCTTTAGATACTTAAGCATTTGAGCGTCGGAAATCGTGTAGCTCGTGAAGCTGCCGTTGGCCGCCGCCGTCCAGCTCAAGGTGAGCTGGCACATGCCGCCCTGATACTGGCTGTAGCGGTCCAGCCTGACCGTGCAGGAGCTGTCGGCCTGGGCCGGGACGGCCAGGACCAGCCAGAGCACGAGCGCCAGCAGCAATGCCGTGAGTTTTTTCATGTTGCCTCCGAAAGTTATGGGGAACGGGCGCTGGGATTCCGGGGGGAATAACAGCGCCCGTCCTACACCGTAGGCCCGCGGGGAGGCCTTGGCGGCGTTGGTTAAGCGGCCGCTACCTCTCCGTCGCTGGAGAGGGCGGTCCAGATCAAGTAGAACTTCAGCACGCCAGAATCCACCTGCTTAGCGCCTTCCACGTCGAGGAGAATCGTTGTCCCGTTGGCGATTATGTATTCCTTCAGGACGGTCACGGCCTCGACAGCTGAGTCGGGGGTCGCGTCGTGCCAGATATCACCCGCCTCAATGGTGGTGCAGTCAGTATCAGCGATCAGCGCCGTGCTCCCACAATCCACCCCGATGTTGCATCCGGCCGCCGATTCCACGTTGGTCGTGCAGACGGCGATCAACCTGGCAATGATCGCGCCGGTCACGGTGAAGAGATTGACGTCCGCGGCGGTATTGCTGAAGGTCACCGTCTTTCTGACAATCCCGGACCCGATACCGCCCCCGGCTTTGATACCGGCAACATCAGCAAGCAAATCCGTAAGTGCTCCAGCGTCAGGAATGACGTCGGTCACGGCTTTGACAGCGGTCACATCGGCGGCGAGGGCAGTAAGTGCCCCGGCATCCGGAATGACGTCCGTCACGGCCTTTACAGCGGTCACATCGGCGGCAAGGGCGGTAAGCGCCCCGGCGTCAGGAATGACATCCGTGACAGCCTTGACGGCCGTAACATCAGCGGCGAGGGCGGTAAGTGCTCCAGCATCCGGAATGACGTCCGTTACCGCCTTGATGGCCGTGATGGCGGCGTCGATGGTGGTCAGCGCGCCCGCGTCTGGAATAACGTCGGTCACGGCTTTAATGGCCGCAACCTCGGCGTCAACGTAATCGTCCACGGCGTCGATGCGGGCTTTCAGGTCCTCCAGCCGCTCCAGCACCGAACCGTCATCATCAGCCGCAACGTTGCTGGAGTCGAAACCGTTATTATTGTCGTTTGCCCCCAGAACGTTTGAGGCGCTGTCGGTTCCGGAAAGGTAGCCCTTAACGGCGGTCACATCAGCGGCAAGGGTGGTCAACGCGCCCGCATCGGGAATGGCGTCGGTCACGGCTTTAATGGCCGCCACTTCGGCATCCACGTAATTGTCCACGGCGTCGACGCGGTCTTTCAGGTCCTCCAGTCGCTCCAGCACCGAACCGTCCACGTTCGCCGCTACGTTTGTCGTAGCGATGGTGTTGTTACTGTCGTCACGACCGATGGCCACTTGTGACTCATGCAAGATCAGGCACAAATCCGACGCCTCTACCGCCGCGCTGAAAGCCGTGCAGATGAACGTCCCGGTGGCGCTCACGTAATCCGTGATCTGCCTCACCTCTGCCTCTGGTGCGGCAGTTGGATCGTCCGAGTTCAAAAGCACCTGCATGAAAAATCTGGTGTTGAAGAAATCGTTTCCGTAGCCAGCAAGGCCAGCGATAGGGATAACGGTCGTACTGTTAGTACCGGCATCCGCCGCGCCCTGTAGGATCACGTTGCCGGTAGTGATCGCATCAACGACAGTCTGGATATACTCGGTGCGCTCGATGAGCGAACCATCGGCGTTCGCGGCGACCGACGAGGAATCGTACTGATTGTTGCTACTGTTCGCTCCGAGAATGTTTCCCGGATTGTCGCGAAATCCTAAGTCCCCCATGCGTGGGTTCTCCTTATTGGCTTAGACTGCCCGCCCGGTTGCCCAGGCGGGCCAGGTCAGGCGGTCTTAGTCGTAGATGGCAGTCGGCATCGGAGTGCCCGCGTAGCGCGGCCCGCTGAGGATGTAGGTCGCGTCGTAGGTCACCGTGCCTGCCGAGGGGGCGGCCATCTCCAGCTGTAGGCAGTTGTAGCCGTCTCCCAAGTCCGAGGCCCCGACCGGAATGACGTAGACCTGGTCAGCCACCGCCGGGATGGTGAAGGTGTATGTGGTAGCCGACGCCGTCACCCTGGGCAGCATGATGTCCTCGTCGTAGAGCGTGCCGTCCACGGTGGCCGTGGCCCCGCTGGTGCCGCCGGTGATGGTCTCGGCGTCGGTAAACGCCGTGCCGTTATGCGAGTGGCACAGCAGGTACGTGCCCATGTCTGAGTAGACCACGGCCGTGGCGTTACTCGTGCCGCCGGTGATGGTGTCTCCTGCGGTATAGTCGCTGTCGGCGGTGAACGCCCCGGATTTTCCGGTGATATTGAGCTTTAGGCCGGAGCTGAAAAACTTGGTGAAGGCGAGCTCCGCCGTGGCCGCAGCCACCGCCGCGGACTTATCCAGGGTGACGGCCACCGTCCCACCCGGGGAGGCGCCCACCGCGATGCGGATATCGCAGTGCTGGTAGTTCTTCATGCTGATGATGTCGCCGGAGACGGCCCCGGTCTGCCCCTTGGGCCAGAGGGCCGGCACGATGTGCAGGTCATTGTTGATTCTTTGCATGTTATTTCTCCATGAATGCCCGGCGGGGCTGCTCTCCCGCCAGGCGCTCTGTCAGTGGTTGCTTAAGCCCTGGCCGCCACGGTCACGAACGGCGACCTGGTGGCCGATCCCTTGTACGGGGTCATGACGGTCTTCCACTGCGGCTGCCCATTGACGCGCAGCCTCCAGCGGAAGGCCATTTCGTGATATTCGAAGCGGACGTGCATCGAGGAATCCTGCGCCAACCCGCCCTTACGGACGATCCGGTACTGGCTCAGGTCCAGGAGGGTAATGTCGCCCAAATCCCCCAGGGCCGAACACAGGTCCGTGAAGATGAGCGGCATGCCGAAAAGCGAGGCGTAGGGGGCGCCAGAAATGCCACCGGCCGGCATCCATACCGGTACGCCGGCTGTGCCGGCCGACAGGTTCATGGTGGCGAGCTGCGGCAGACATTCCTTGTTGGCGAACCAAACGCCTCGATTGGTGGCCAGACGGCTGTTCATTTTAAGGACGTTTTCATAGACGATTGTGTCCGCCGCCTGCCCGGTCTCCTTGGCCACCGTGACCAACGCGGCGCTGTTCAGCACGCCCAGCGGCTTGGCCGCCCCATCACCCCGAA
>Ga0180008_1001786_pt1 | contig 12588 bp, 16 predicted proteins | sample MM_PW_MetaG_FD_121121 | JGI IMG/M metagenome (GOLD analysis project Ga0180008, IMG submission 121121) | Groundwater microbial communities from the Aspo Hard Rock Laboratory (HRL) deep subsurface site, Sweden - MM_PW_MetaG | ecosystem: Environmental > Aquatic > Deep subsurface > Groundwater... | reverse complement strand
TCAAGTATACCCTGCATCAGTTGACCGTTTGGAATCAAAAAGGGTAAAAGAAGTAATCCTAATGTTTGCTTCAATCAAACGGATGGGAGCTTCCGTGTGCCTTGTCATTGCTTCTCAATGGGCCACCGGCAAGAAACAAAAAGAAGACGCAGATAAATATAAACAATTGGCAATCAGGGAAGGACTCCTTGTGGGGGAGGAATTTATATTCACTCATGATTTTGAATCTCCCAAATATGATGTTGGCATCCCCAAACAGATATTGAGAGAACTGCTCTTATGCTCAAATGTTTTTATCTTCCCAACACGGGAAGAGTCTTTTGGGCTTGTCTTGCCAGAAGCCTGCTTGTCTGGAGTTATTCCTGTAATGAATCGATCATTGGATATGATGCATGAGATTGGTGGAGGCATTGGTCTTTACCATGATTTTGGTTCCAATTCTCGGACACACCACATACTGGATGAGAAAAAATATTATCGAGACCTTGCTTTCATTCTACTTGGCAGAGTACGTGAAAATGAATCGATTATGGCGAAGACGTTCCATCGTATAAATTATAACTGGGACACTTTATACAAAAAGGAATATTCTCCAATCTTTGCGGAGTCAGAAGTATGGAGTGAGTGAATAATGGAACCCAAATTCCAGGTAATTATTCCTGTAGTCAATACTAATCTTGCAGATGTTGTAATAAAAAATATGGAGGATAATTCTCTTCTTCCAGAAAGAGTCATTATTATTGACAACTCCCAACAATCATATGCTCCTCATTCCAATAAATTCCCAATTGATACTTATCACTGTAAGACAGGAACAGTGAATGAATCATTGAATTTGGGTATTTTTAATTCAACCGATTGTGATTATATTTCCATTTTCAATGATGATATTCAAATTGGTAGTTGGTTCTTTCGTAGAGTTCATGATACCTTTCTCAGTAATAAAAAATGTTCCACTGTCTGTCCAATGATCATTGTTGATCCTTCTTTATTACCATTGGTGGAAAAGAAACCTTTGATTATTAGTATGAAAAAAAGAGAGGGATGTGCAATGACGTTTAAGAAGGAAATCATAGATAGTATTTCTCCAATACCTTATGATAGGATAAAAACATTCTATGGAGATGATTGGTTTTGGTTATGGACAACAGCACGTATTAATATGATATGGTTAAAAGATATTGGTAATACAATTTATCATATGGTGGGGCAGTCTATTTTAAAATTTGGTAAGCGCCATGATAAACGAAAAGAAAGAGAAGAGTGGTATAAAATTAGGGCAGAGATAGAAAGAGGCAGTCATTTCAAATGAGACTTATATTTTTATTCACAAGTTATGGGGCAGCCCCGGTGGGAACGAAAGTTCCTTGGTCTTCTGGTATTCCTGCAACCAACAAATTTGCCGCCGGAGAAGGTGGCTTTATGTCTGAAGGGTATTTTTACTTACTGAAACGAATGTTAGAATCTGGCATAGTTGATGAAGTAGTGGTTTTTATTGAGTCTAATAGAGGAACAGGCCATTGCAGTTTTAAAACAAAAAAAGGAGAAATTCATTGTTATGTTGTTCCTGAAATAGCTTATGTGGATGACTTTCTTAGACCGGATGATATTATTTGGGCAAGGGGGGGATTCAGAGGTTGGTGGTGGTGGTTGAATTCCAAGAAAAATAAACATTGGTTATTGTTATACGCTGCTGACACAGGTAGAGAACGTTGGTTTTTTTGGGATGTTATCTTTAATGATCTTAACGATGGTTATACTCTTGATCGTCATGGACGTTTTTGGATGCCCTTTAAAAAGCCAATGCATGAAGAAATATTTAAACCACTCAAACTTGAACAAAAGTATGATCTTTGCATTGGTTCCTCACATGTCCATGACAAAAAAGCTCAATGGAAGATAATTGATATACTGATTGAATATAAAAAACTCTATTCAACGACGCCAAAGAGCGTTTTAGCGGGGGCATTTCGCAGGGGAGCACAGACATCTAACATTTTAAACAAAGTCGCTGCAAACACATTACAAGTCGATATAGTGGGGATGCTTCCCAGAGTTAAAATGAATGAGATATACAATCAATCAAAACTGTTTATTTACTTGGGTTATGGCGGACAGAATGATAGGGGTCCTTTAGAGAGTTTACGTTGTGGTACTCCAATCATAATTGCCAGCCGCAATCGCCATGCTTTCTTTTTCAATGAAGATCACAAAGTGGTAAAAGTTGCTGGTGACTCTGAGGATTTTAAAGAAGTGGCCCGTGGAATACACCATCTATTACACACAACAAAAGACACTCCCACAAGAGAAGAAACAGCCCAATTCTTTGAGAAACATTCAGGTATTGAGACAGTTATTTTGCCCACAACAAAAAGGTTGTTTGAAGTGCTTGGTAATAATAAACCAGACACCAAACTTTTAGAAAAGGAATATATAAATGGAATATGATTATGATTTCGTCTTCCTATACACACCTCATTTTTATGATGTTAATCCCGATGCTCAATTGGGTCTCGGATTACTCAGCCTTGCTACGTATGCGGATAATTTGGGGGCCTCTGTTAAGGTAGTTAATTGTCAATCTGTCAAAACCATGGGAGCAGTATATCGTGCAATGTATTCCTGTAAGAACCTTATGATGTATGGCTGCTTGATTGATGCTCCAATTCTAAGCACTATTGCGGCAAATATGAAAATTCAGAAAAGATGCCAGTATGTTTATGTGGGTGGTCCCATTGCAAAATCTCCTGATAAAATAGACCGTACATATATTGATGTGTTGGTGGATGGACCGGGAGAAACTTTTATAGAATTATTAGTTTTTAATAAAGGCATGCTTAAAATTACCGGACATGATTTCCTTGAAGCAACAGCGGTATACCGTTCTTTAGAAAAGGATATAAATTATTACCCCTTTCCAGACAGAACGTTGCTTGAAGGAGAGTATGGTGGAAATATTTTTAAACGTAAAAGTACCGAATGTGATGTTTCTACAACAATTCTAACTTCTCGTGGCTGCAAATTTCATTGTGCTTTCTGTATGTCGGGCAATGACTCTTTCTATTGTGATTATGATCTCCAGCGCATTGAAAAAGAATTAGAGCATTGTTTAAAACTTGGCATAAAGAACTTTCGAATCAGTGATGACAACCTTATTAAGAACCATTGTAATAATGAACGTTTATTTGGTTTGTGTAAATTGTTTAAAGAGGCTAATATTAAATGGCGGGCAAGTGTTCGGGCTTCTTTGTATTATTCAAATACATATGGTGAAGACATATTTGTGGAGATGGTTAATTCAGGTTGTGAAGAACTTTCTTTCGGCATTGAATCCGGGGATGATCATGTCCTTACAGTTTTGAAAAAAGGAAATGATTATAATACCAATCTCAATGCAGTACGTCATGCCAAGAAATCCGGAGTTCCCCTTGTCCGAGCATTGATGATGATGGGCACACCGGGCGAGACTTTTTCCACTCTTGATAAAAATAAAGAATGGGTTGAACGATCAAGGATTGATATGGTCAGTTTAAAGATGTTTGTGCCTTACCCTGGTACGGATATTTATGATCATCCTGAAAAATATGGATGTTCCTTACAAGTAAAAGATGTCAATAACTCTGCCTATCGGCCTGACGGGTCAGAAGCACAGGCAAATATTGACTTGGATCATATGAACAGTGTGGAACTTACTCAACAGTTTCACAAAATGAAAGAATGGTTGGAAAGTAAAGGACTCGAAAATAAAGGGTAAAGGAGGAACAAAAAATGAAAAAGAAAAAAGAAACCGAGTGGTTTAAGGGTGAAGCAACAGATATTAAAATTGATGGAAAAGCTGTAGATGTGCCTGAATACCAAAAAAAGAAAATTTCCCTTACTCATGTCTACCACACCGGGGCTAACATAGGATATTATCATCGAGTATTGGATATAATGCAGAATAAATATCCAATTAATTGCACGTTGGTCCGTCTTGATGATTATGTTAAACAAGGTAATCCATCCACCGATGTTTTATCCTATCAAACATTTCCTGATGAGCACCACAAGGGGAAATTTAATCCCAATTTGGTGAAGTTGGGAGATAAATTTTTTCAACAATTTACTGGCCACAAAATACTATTTGATGCAAATGATTCTGGAGAAGTTGACTCTTTCTCCCGTTTTAAAAATTCAAAAGAACTCCCGAGAATTAAAAGTTTCCCTTCCAAATGGTTCATGGAACATTATAATGTTTTCCTTTCCGCCTCTTTTGCTGCCACGGATTATCGGACATGGCCAGATGAACTTGAACGCACAATTAAAATAAGTTGTAAGTTTGGTGGTTACTCCTACTTTCATAAAATCAGGGAATTGGTCGTTGAACAACTTAACACATTCTTTCCTGGTAAGGTAGATTTTAAAAGAGTAGAGGGAAGAGTGGCATATACCAATGAACTTAAACGCACTCTTATTGCTATTGGTGCTCCTGGTTGGGGTCAATATTCTGCCACTCATCATTGTGCTTTGCGGGTTGGGACCCTTTTATTTGCACACGAAGCGATAAACGATGTTAAGTGGCTGCCACATGCCGATCTGATTGATGGCGAGGATTTTGTCTCTTACAATCTATACAACTTTAAATTCAAGCTCCAAAGACTGTTGGATTCTCCAGGAGAGATAGAACGGATTCGGAAAAATGGCAGAGAAAAAATCAAGATGGGCTATAGTATTGAAAAATCTGCCGATGCTTTTTATAAATATTTAAGTGGCGTTCTAAAATAAAGGAGGCAACAATGCTTTGTAGAATTTGTGTAAATTATATGCATAAGTTTTTGGATTTGGGTAAACAACCCATTGCCAATAGATTTTTAAAAACAGCGTCAGAAATAGAATCTGAATTTTTTTACCAACTAAAACTTTATTTTTGTCCACATTGTTATTCTATTCAAATGGGGAGTTGTCCGGTAGACCCCTCATTTGTCTTCAATTCAAATTATCCTTTCTTCACTTCAACATCTGCTTTTATGCAAAGGCATTTTCAAGTATTAGCAAAAGAGATAAAATGGGACTTTATGCCATTGAATGGTTTCATTGTTGAAATTGGTAGTAATGACGGAACATTTTTATCAGAATTTGCCATTGATACTGATTTCCGTCATTTAGGAATTGAACCTTCTCAGAACGTTGCAGAAAAAGCTAGAGATAATGGAGTCCTTACATTGGGAAAATTCTTTTCCGATGAGACGGCGCAGGAAATTATCTCTGATATGGGCTCTGCAAATGTCATTGTATCTGCAAATGTGTTTCCACACATAGTAGATAGAACGAGTGTACTGAGAGGAATAAAGTCTCTCTTAAAATTTGATGGAGTTTGGATAGATGAAGAAGTTTATTTTGGTGATGTCATTGAAAAAATATCATATGACCAATGTTACAATGAACACGTATATTTTGCCACTATAACTTCATACAAAGAACTATTTGAGTTATTTGATCTTGAAATTATGGGTGTTTCTTTCATTGGGGTTCATGGGGGTTCTGTCCGTTTTTATGTTGGACATAAGGGAAGAGCAACGGAAGAACAAAGGGAAAAAATCAACCACTTTGTATCCAGAGAAGGTTTATCTGATCTCAAAAGATTGGAAACTTTTCAGAAAGAGGTAATAAAATCGAAGCACAAGTTTTTATCTTTGCTGCATCATATAAAATTGAATGGTGAAAAGATTGTTGGGTATGGAGCACCAGCGAAAAGTTCCACAATTCTAAATTATTGTGGAATAACCACCGAATTAATTGAAAAAATATATGATACGACTCCCTGTAAACAAGGCACTCTCAGTCCGGGAATGCACATCCCCATTGTTCCATATGAGGACTTTCGGAAAGACAATCCAAGAAATGTAGTTTTATTTATATGGAACCATTTCAATGAAGTCAAAGCAAAAGAAAAATTAAAATGGGGAGACAGACAATGGATCATGCCAATATAATTGTTTCGGATGAGGACAATCCCTACGGTACGGAACATTTTATGAAGAAGCGTTCCTATATCGGTTGGAGAGGACCAATCATAGCGCAAGCAATTTATGATGTGATCAAACCAAAATCAGTGATTGATGTGGGCTGTGCCCTTGGTGAAATTGCAAAGGGCTTACTTGATCTTGGTGTTGATGCCCTTGGTATAGAAGGCAGTTTTGCTGGTAAAGAATTGTATAAATTGCCTATTAATAAATATTTCTTTGCCGATATTAGAAAACCTTTATTTCTTCAAATACCATTGTTTATAATTCCTATTAAATTTGATCTTGCACTTTGCTTTGAAGTCCTCTCAGTAATACCAAATATTGAGGAACATAAAAACATCATCATTGATAATTTAACCTGCTTGTCCGACCACATCTACATGAATCATATTGACAGTATTCCCGGTTATCGTGAAGTTCTTGAAGTACATGAACAGATAAAAGAAAAACTATCTATGTGGAGCCACAAATCCGCAATGAAAGCAATATATAATACAGCTAAATTCTTTGAAAGGATATAAAATGATAATCGATTGTTTTCCCTTTTTTAATGAGCTTGATCTTTTAAAGATTCGCTTACATGAATTGGATCCGTGGGTGGACAGATTTGTCCTTATAGAATCTTCAGAGACATCCACAGGCAATAAGAAGCCATTATATTTTGTAAAAAATATGGAGATGTTCTCAGAATTTCTACCAAAAATTACGTTTTTGGAATCTCCTCCTACAGAGAACCCAAAAAGTGCTTGGGATAGAGAAAAGAATCAGCGGGACTTTATCATGTGGGGGTTAAAAGGTTGTTCAGGTAATGATTTAATTTTAATAGGAGATTTAGACGAAATTCCGAGAGGTAGGGATTTTGAAAGTCTTTGTGGAAAAGGCCCTTCCTATTATTGGCAGTCCGTCCAAGCCCAGTATTTTTATTTTATGAATTTGTATAGACCGGGGGCATGGGTTGGAACGGTAGTTATTCACTATAAAGATATTGATAAATACTTTAATGGCTCTCCTCATGAAATAAGGCTGAAAAGAAGAAAAGGTATGTGGTTGCAAACGGGAGTAGAAAACAGAGGATGGCATTTTACCCGCATGGGAGGATTTGAAAAGGTTCGACTTAAGCACAAATCATCCCGTCACTTTGATAAATATGCCCGCCAATCTGACCAAGCCCTTCGGCAGCAAATGAAAGAAGGAGGAGTCATTAAAGGTAGAACCCTTGTTAAAACACCAATTGATGGTTCATATCCAAAATGGTTTGTGGACAATATAAAAGACTTTAGCCATTTATTAATAAGGGAGGAAGAAAATGGGTAAACAAGCGAGACAAGTGAGGCATAAAACGTATTCGGACAGAAGAGATTGGACAGTACGATTATTATCAGGAATAAAATGTCCTGTTGTGGTTGAAGTGGGCGTCCACAAAGCGGATTATGGTTGTCTTGTGTTGGACATTGTTCCCGATATGATTTGGTATGGTGTTGATCCATACATGCCTTATGGTATACGAGGACAAAAGAACCCAAGTTATGAAGGATGGGATGCTTTACATCAAAAAGTACTTGGAAAAATGTCCCGGTTCGGGGAGCGTTTTGTCCTTGTAAGAAAGACCTCCGATGAAGCGGTTAATTTTATTCCAAATGACGTTGATTTTGTTTTCATTGACGGTAACCATGATTATGATTATGTACAAAGAGATTTACGGTCATATGAAGCTAAAATAAAGAAAGGTGGTATCATGTCAGGACATGATTATAATACTGGTCCTGGAGTAGCAATCGCTGAATATGTCGAAGAACATGGTAGAAATATAATCCATGAGGATTTTGATCCTTGTGGTGTTTGGTGGTGGAGAGTTTAATAATGGATAGAGCAACAAAATTAGCAAGAGCCAAAACGTACACAGATAGAAGAGCCTGGACAATACGATTATTAAATGGCATAGCAAATCCCATTGGAGTTGAAATAGGCGTCTTCAAAGCAGATTATGGTAAACTTATGTTAGATGCCATTCCCGATCTGACTTGGTATAGTGTTGACCCCTATGCGATGTATGGTGTTGACGACTATTGGACTAATGGTTTAAAGTTCCACAGTCAAGAGACATGGGATGCTGTATTTCTTAGAGTAACTGTAAAAATGTCTAAGTTTGGTTCACGGTCTGTCCTTATTAGAAAAACTTCGGAAGAAGCAATTAATTTTATCCCGGAAGGAGTTGATTTCATTTTTCTTGATGGTATCCATCATTATGAATTCGTACAAATGGAATTGCCTTTGTATGAAAAAAAACTCAAAAAAGGTGGTATTATGTCTGGGCACGACTATGATACCCCCTCTACCAGTAAAGCAATTGGTGAATATCTTCAGGAAAATAATAGAGAATTAATCCTTGAGACCTTTGATCCCCTTGGTGTTTGGTGGTGGAGAGTTTAATCTATTTAAAAGGAGTTAAAAATGGCTTTATTAGAAGAAACATATTCTGGCAGGTTCTTCAGACCACGACACAAGTTTGCTTGGCGTGCCCCTCATATCTGCAAAGCAATTGTTGATACAATTAATCCAACATCAGTGATTGATGTTGGTTGTGCTATTGGGGACATCGTAAAAGGCTTCCTTGATTTAGGTATAGAAGCATATGGTATAGAGGGATCAAAAGAGTGTATCCCTTATATGCAGGTTTCCGAGGAGCATTATGCCGTTGAAGATTTAAGAAAACCAATACACATAAATAAACGGTTTGATCTTGTTACCTGTTTTGAGGTCGCTGAACATGTGGAAGAGGAATTTTCTGACATCCTTGTGGACAACCTCTGTAATTTCTCGGACAAAATCTTAATGACTTTTGCTGAGCCTGGTAATCAGGGACACTCGCATGTTAATTGCCAATTCCTTGGATATTGGTGGGATAAGTTTGTTGTAAAACGGAATTATAAACTTTCTCTCGGCATACCATTTAAGATCAGAGATATTCTAAAACCCTTCCGTGAGAAGGATGGAATAAAAGCATTCTTTAACCACAATTTTGTTTATTGGGAAAAATAAAATGTTAGACATATTAATTACCGCTACACGACGCCATGAAATATTACAGACAACACTTGAATCATTCAAGCGCAATTTATTCAAAGACTATCCAATTAAGATAATAATTAATATCGATCCTGTTGGGTCAGATGAGACTAATGAAGATTGTTTAAGAGTTTGTCAGGAGACTTTTCCTAAAGTTGAAATATTATCTCATTCTCCTATAGAGCCCAATTTTTCAAAGGCATTCAAATGGACATGGGACCAAGCTCGAACAGATTATATTTTTAACCTTGAAGATGATTGGGAACTTAGGTATAAAGTTGATTTACAAAATATGATTGATATTCTTGAAAGGAATAAAAATCTTGTTTTGTTACGTCTTCCTTATTTTATATCCTCTGAAAATATGATGATAAATTGGACCACTCCCTTCCACTGGAATGGAGAGTTTTTTGAATGCCCTGAATCCTTGAAAATGAGTTTGGGATTTTGTGGCCACCCTTCCCTTATTAAAGGTGAGTTTGTACAGAAAATAGCTCCTTATATAAATACGGAAATAAATCCGGAGAAGCAGTTCCACCGTGGGCCACCAGAAATAATGACGGAGGTTTCAAGATGGTCATATGGTGTATATGGTCAACCTAATATGCCTGCCTATATACACACTTTGGGAGAAAAATGGGCAGCTAAAACTAAATGGCATAAAAAGGGCAATAAAGCATGGTTTTTAAAATGGGAGAAATAAAATGCTGGATGTAACAATTACAGCCACACGACGCCATGAAATCTTACGAGTGACCCTTGAATCGTTTAAGAAAAACCTTTTTAAGGATTACCCAATTAAGATAATAATTAACATCGACCCAGTGGGACCGGATAAGGATGAGAATGATTGTTTACGGGTATGCTGGGATGTTTTTCCCAAAGCAGAGATGTTGTTCCGAGCACCATCAGTTCCTAATTTTTCAGAGGCGTTCAAATGGGTATGGAACGAATCTCGGTCAAACTATGTTTTCCACCTTGAAGATGATTGGCAGCTTATGCGTGAAATCGATCTAAAAGACATGATCAATATGCTCAACAGACATGAGTGCCTTGCTCTATTGAGACTTCCGCAGGCCCGATCTACTGAAAAAACTATGAAAAATTGGAATTTATTCTTTCCTTGGAATGGAGAGTTCTTTGAATGTCCCGAAGTTTTAAAAATGAGTGCAGGATTTTGTGGACATCCTTCTCTTATTAAAGGTGAATTTGTACAAAGAACGGCTCCATACATTGACACAACAAAGAACCCTGAGAAACAATTCCATCACGGACCAAAAGAGATAATAGCAGAAGTTTCAAGATGGGCATACGGCGTGTACAGTCAACCTAATATGCCCAGTGCTATACAAGATATTGGTAGAAAATGGGCAGTACAGAATGGATGGTGTAAACAAGGAACTAAAGCATTTTTTTTACGATGGGAAAGAAAGGAAAAACAATAATGCCTGAACTTTCGATTGTGGTACCATTTATTAACGAATACCCTCAAATCATATTTACAATTCAAAATATTGCCCAAGAGTTGCGAGATAGGGTAGATTTTGAAATTCTTGCAGTTGATAACTCTGATTGTCCGGAAATGACACAATGGGTTAAGCAAGGGAAAAGAGTAGTTGATAAAGGTGGAGAAGTGGTAGCAGGTTCTACCAGAGTCAGCCCGTGGCTTAGAAGTTTAAAGTATGCCCACAAACTTTCTCATTGGCAAGCAAAGAACTTTGGAGTAGCAAATTCCAAATCCCCTATTTTATTTTTTCTCGACTCACATTGCATCGTCTCCCGTGATGCCTTATATAAAATGTTTATTTATTATAAAGAGCACCAAGAGCGATTGAATGGCTCTTTACACCTGCCTTTGACATATAAAATCCTTGAGAGCCATAAAACAATGTATAAGCTTGTTGTCAATTTAGATACTGCTGAAATTCATTACAGCTTAACAGGCTATCGTCATGCAGAACAGCCCTATGAAGTTCCCGCAGTGAGTACTTGTGGTATGATGATGTCAAGAAAAGTCTACGATGATTTGGGAGGCTGGCCAATTGAATTGGGCATATATGGGGGCGGAGAAAATTTCACCAACTTTACAAAAGCTGTTCTTGGTAAAAAGAAATGGATGTTCCCGGGAGAGCCTTTATTCCATCATGGTGAGAAAAGAGGATATGAATGGAACCGAGATGATTATGTCAGAAACAGATGCATTGCCACCTATATGTTTGGTGGTTCGGCTCTTGCATTAAAAATGATTCAGAACACAAAAGGTAATCCTGGCACTCTCCAAGCGATCTACCAAAATGTGATTACGACATGTGGTTCTCACCGGGAATTCATAAAGAAAAAACAGGTTATTGATATTGTATCTTGGTTGCGGGGTTGGATGTGAGGGATAAATGCCTTCTCCAAAATCAAACAAGAAAGAAGTTTTATGTTACTGTCCACAATGTGAAAAGGATCATATTCGATATATGTGGTGGACAGGACGAGAAGTTCCTTATAAGCCAAGAATAGTTTGTGTTACGTGTACCAAGGCTAAATATGTTATTTTGAATGAGGATCAATCAGAGGCAGTTTTACTTTTAATGGATGTCTTTGATGTTTAGGCATAGAGTCAAACAACTTTTGTTATATGGCTAACTTTATCAATTTTCTCTACCAAAAAAACGGAATCGGCACATAGGTTTATATTTTCTTGATGGGAAATCATGATAATTTGTATTTTTAATTTATCGGAAATTAATTTTAACATTTCTGAGGCCTTCCCTTGTAGGTCGGCTGATAGAAAACGAAAAGGTTCGTCCAATATAAAACAGTGCCTATTCTTTCGCAATGACCAAAAAGTAATTCGTAAAGCAAAAGAAGCAATATCAAGTGGTCCACCACCAGCACCTTCTATCGGTTTGTATCTGTTACCATCTTCCTCAAACAATAAGTCACATTCAGTTTTGTTTCTTCTGATAACAATCTCGGCAACAAACTTAGGCCACACCGGATCGATTGACTTCAGCGCCAGTGTAACTAAATTGGATAAATGAAACTCTAAATTTTGCATTGTAATGCGAGCGACTTCTTGCAAGACGATTCTTGCTTGTTTAGCATCTGTAGAACGCTGTTTAAGCGAGGTAGTCTTATCGACTAATACTCTGATCTGCTCTTTTAGCATGTCACGTTTAACGATGGAGTTGGATAGTTTGGTAATTGCTTTGGGAAAGTCTTCTTTAATGGATTGGATGTTCATAATAATCCTTTAAAACTCATATTCATTTTTTAAACCATTGAATTTATCAATTATCTTTTTCTTCAGGTCTTCAAGTAGGGTTTTATTTTTCTCAACTACCTTTTCTGCCTTTTCGACTGAATCATATTTATGTTCTTTCTTCAGCCGGTCAGTCAGTGAAGACAACCTGCCGGTGGAGGTTGCCACATCGGTGTTAGCCTGATCAATCGATTCTTTAAGCTGTTGCATTTCTTTGATTACGGATTCCATCTTTCATACTCCCATTAAAGGTTTAGTTAAGTT
>Ga0180008_1001785_pt1 | contig 12599 bp, 19 predicted proteins | sample MM_PW_MetaG_FD_121121 | JGI IMG/M metagenome (GOLD analysis project Ga0180008, IMG submission 121121) | Groundwater microbial communities from the Aspo Hard Rock Laboratory (HRL) deep subsurface site, Sweden - MM_PW_MetaG | ecosystem: Environmental > Aquatic > Deep subsurface > Groundwater... | reverse complement strand
TACTCGGAACTATAATAGGATTGATACTCAATTTAGGATAATAGAATGGCAGACGTATTAACTGAACTCGTAGCTAAAATTACAACTGATGCCACAGGGTTAAAGTCTGGGCTATCTGATGCTGAAAAGGTTACCGAAGCCTCTTCTAAAAAGATGCAGGATTCTCTAAAGAAAGTCGGCACAATCATGGCTGCCTCCGGTGCTGCTATAACTGCTGCTATGGGACTAATGGGGAAGGCTGCTATTGATGAAGATATAAATATGAAACGCCTTGCTACCACGATTAACAATGCAGGCACGGCTTACGATGGTGTCAAAGATTCCCTTGAGGCTGTTATAGCTGCTACTCAAAGGAAAACAGGCATAGCAGATGATGAACAAAGAGATATACTTAATAGATTAATCCTTGTTACTAATGATTATGGCAAGGCTATGGAACTTCTACCTACAGTTCTTGACCTTGCTGCTGCTGGTGAGATGGATGCTACTACGGCAGCTACTTATCTAGGTAAGGCTTATCTTGAATTACAAGATGGTGCAGAAAAAGTTTCAGTTAGATTTGGACAGGCTTCACTTCAATTTAAGAACATGGAGGACATACAAAACCGTGTAGCTGGTGCTGCTGAAAATCTAGCTAATCCTCTTTCGGTTCTCAAGGCTTCAATAGGGGACGTAGCAGAAGCAATAGGAATGAATTTAATTCCTATGATAAAAGGTGCTATTGATAAAATCGTAGATATAGCTATTAAAGTTCAAGATTGGATAAATGAAAATCCTAAACTTGCCAAAACGCTTACTGTGGCAACCGTTGCTCTTGGAGGGATATTAACTGTAGTAGGTGGATTGATATTAATACTTCCTTCTTTAATCTCAGGTGTGGCTGCTTTCGGTGTTGTATTCCATGCTGCTCTCGGCCCGATAGGGTTGATTTCTCTAGCCATAGCAGGCTTAATTACTGCTGGTATTGCTCTTTATAAGAATTGGGATAAGGTTGTCTACTTCTTCCAAGATGCTTGGTCTCATATAAAACAATTCTTTTTGAATGGTGTTGATTTTGTTTTAGAACTATTGCAAAAGTTTGTTGGCTGGATACCTGGGCTTGGTGATAAAATAGATAATTTACGTGATAAAATCTCAAGGATAATAGATGCTGAAAAGATTAAGCGTGATGCCAAAGATGCCGAAAGGGCATTAAAGGATGTTGGAGAAGCATTAAAAGAAACTACTGAAATTGTAGAACAAAACACCGATGCTACTAAAGAACAAACTGAAGCTGCATTAGGAAATATAGAAGCTCTAAAAGAACAAAAAGAAGCACAAGAAATCTTGACCAAGGCGACTATGGAACAATTTCTAGCCAACCAGAAATTGATTGACCAACAGAAAGAGATGGAGAAATTGCAAGCAGCAGCAGCTTTCGCAGCGGTTGGTAATGTTAGAATGTTATTAGACCAGTTAGCACTTGCCAGAGGCACTTCTGCTCTTGGCGTTGCTGAAGCTACAACAGGACTGCTTACATCATATATCCCCCCAGAATTGAGGGAGGAAGTATCGGCTGCTGTTGGCCCGCATCATCTTCCTACTTATCAGCATGGAGGCATAGTAGAAAATACAGGGTTGGCCTATGTTCATGAGGGGGAGACAGTCATCCCTAAAAATGAGTCTATGGGGAATGTAATAGTTAATTTTACTCAACCAGTATTCTTTGACCGTGAAGATGATATGAATAGATTTGTAGATAAAATATCTAAAACATTAGATAGAAAGTATAGACTTTCAGGGAGGTTATAAAATGGCGGTAACAAAATTAGCTGGCGGGGGGAGACAGGCGGGTTATACAACTTGTACCATAGCCGATGAAGGCACGACATCAGGGGTTGCCGATATTGAAGGATATGGGATAACTGGACTTTTAATCCCCACAATAGATAGTGCCAATTTAACATTCACTGTCAGCAATCTAGTAGCAGGAACTTACTACACAGTCAAGGATATGGATGGTTCAACCTTTACCATAACGGCTGGAACGGGGGCATTTGCCGTTGGGTCGGATGATTTAAGTCCTCTTTTCGGATATAGATTTATTAAAGTTGTCTCATCGGCTACTCAATCCACAGGGGCTGTAACATTTACTTTTACATTAAAGGGGTAAGATATGGCAAAGTCTAAAAAGAAAAGATTATTCCCAATAACCTTTCCTGTCAAATTTCTTAATCAAAATTTAATTTTACGCAATCCATAGGAGGTAAGATATGGCTAACGAATTCGTTCACGGCTCAGTAGGAACTACATTGACTCAGGCGGAATTTGAAGCAGTAGGGCTTCATGTTTGTAATTCACAAGCTACGGGAGATTTGATTTATGCCTCATCTGGTAGTCAGTTATCAAGATTAGCCGCTGGAACTCAAGGGTATCCTTTAGTTATGGGGGCTTCAGTTCCGCAATGGGGTGGGGCAATAACCCTCAATGGTACTTTAACTATTAATAGCCAGGTCTTTGATGCTGGTAGTGGCGATATTCAAATAAATACCACAAAAAATGCTGGAGGTCTTATTATCCAAGCCACTCATAATAATTCAGCTGGATGTAAACTTTCATTAAAACACCTTGCTTCGCCTCCAGAGGTCGATGATTATTTTGGTGGCGTACAAATGTATGCATATAATAGTGCAGGCACTCCAATGCTCCAGAGAATGTGCTATATATATGGTATTTTTACCAATGTCACGAATGGAGCCGAGGCTGTAAATTTGGGATTTGACCTTTGGACTGGGGGAGCAGCTAATATGGCCATGACTCTCACTGGTGCTGGCGGACTTTCCGTAGATGCTGACATTGGTACAGGCGATGACCCTGTAGCACTCTTCGACTCATACGATGATGCCATGGTAATCCAGAAAGGTATCCAGCAAAGAAACCACGAACTACTTGCTGATATAGGAGTCTTTACCAAAAAAGATACTGGCTCGGGCTACATGATGAACATACAGCCAATGACTAGACTACTGGCTGGTGGTATCTATCAGACTAGACAAATGCTTGAGGATACCAGAGACAAATTAACGGCAAGACTAGAAAATGTGGAGCAAAAACTATTAGGGATAGGTTAGAATGGCAAAAGTAATTAATAGGAGTATAATATGCCCTTTCCTTACACTTTTCCATTTGCTTTTGATAGTGGGTATTTCGTAGAAGTAGACTGGGATAATGATGGTGATTTCATTGATACTTATGATGATTTAACCATCAATACAAAATCAGTTCACTTCTCCCGTGGTAAATCAGATGAACTTGGGAAGGCTGAAGTAGGACAACTTTCAGTTACTCTAAATAATGCCGCTGGTTTATATACTCCCTCAAATTCAGCAGGGGGACTATATCTTTCATTACTACCCAAACGACCTATCAAAGTTTACTATTCATCTGGTGGGACTAATTATCCTCTTTTTTACGGATTTATAGAGGAAATAATCCCTCACCCACACAAAACAGAACAGGATTGTATTATCACTGCTGTTGATGGATTGGATTTTCTATCAAGGCATGATATGGCTACTGCCCTTTATAAAGACACTTTAACGGGAACTATACACGGATATATCTTAACCGATGCCGGATGGTCTGCCACCACGAGAACCCTTGACGCAGGACAGGACACAGTACCGTATTGGTATGGGCATGATGTTAAAGCTCGATTCGCACAAGAAGAAATAGACGATAGCGAACAGGGTTTTTCTTATGTAGACGGTTCAGGATACTTTAACTTTGAGGACAGGCATCACAGGGCAACTGCTACACACCAGACCTCACAAGCTACATTCACTAATACAATGGCGAACATAACCTATTCAATGAACCCACGTAATGTTTATAACATCATTAAGGTTACAGTTACCCCTTGGTCATTACAATCGGAAGCTGAATTGTGGAGGCTACAAGAAGAACCAGTAATACCTGCTGGTGAAACTTATACATATTGGGGGGATGCTTCAGTAAGTGGGGAATCGGTATTTGTTGATGCTTGGGTAACACCTGTTGCGACTACAGATTATACAGCGTGGACAGCCACAGGTGGAACTGGCACAGATAAGACAGCAGATATAACTATCACAACTACAAAGTTTGCCAAGACAATTAAGTTAGCGGTGGCTAATGGAGCATCAGTCCCAGTCTATTTATATCTCTTGAAAGCTAGAGGGACTTATTATGATGACCAGACTAAAGTAACCCGCAAGTCTGAGGATTCAACATCTCAAACAGCTTACCAAAAAAGAACTCTTGAACTTGACGGCAAATATATGACTGACGCTGATAAAGCTCAAGACTATGTAACCTACGCCATTGGAAAGTATAAAGACCCTAGAGCAGAACTTTCAATGTCTTCTATGAACCAAGATTCTACAATTTTAGCCAAAATATTAGCTTTAGAAATATCAGATAGAATCACAGTAGTTAATACCACTCTTGGGCTGAATGATGATTACTTTATTGACCACATGGAACATGATATATCCATGAGTGGTAAATTACATACGGTAAATTATCGTTTAGCTGATACCATCAATGAAGATTTCTGGTGCTTAGATTATTCAGCGTTAGCTAGTTCAAGCACTGAAGGTCAAACTAAACTAGGTTACTAGATATTGCAACGTGTTGCAAAATGTGAGGGATAATGAATTATCTAGCTGGGCAAAATAATACCATAGACACAGGGGAAGTCTACTTTGGTGAGATTGCTAAAACTAATCTATCTGGGAGAAAGATAGCTACCAAATTTCTCAAAAGGGACAGGATACTTAATCTGCCTATATATGATGGTAAATCATTAGAGGCTAGAATAGAGTTCTCCCGATGGATTGTAGATTGCCCTAATTGTAAGATGGCTGAATTTGCTTTTGAAGATAAACTATTCTTTTGTTCGCAATGCCACAATTCAGATATTCAGGGCAAGGTTAGAAAGGTTAAAATGCCTAAAGAGCGTAAGAAAATAGAAGGTCTTTTAATCAAGCGGAAACTTATCAATCGGCATTGGGCAAATGAAAAAATAGAACAGTTAGAAGAAGAAAACAAGATTTTGGAGGTAAGCTAAATGGCATTTACTGCTTATCGCACGTGGGTTGCGGGGGAGATTGTGACCGCAGCCTTACTCAATGAACAAATAAGGGATAATGGCCGCTACCACCACGGCGACGACGGTGTGCCTACCATATTATCAGGACTTATCATAGATAACACAGACGGGGACGAATACCTTAAACTCCCCCTTTTGACAACTGCCGAATGTTCTACCGTCTTAAATGCCGAAGGTGAAGTAGCCTTTGACGAACAAACCCACCAGATGAAAGAATATGATGGAACTGCGGTTAGGGCTCTAATTAGTGAAGCTGATGTAGATGATACTCCTGTTAATGGAGCTGATACTGTTCCTGTAAGTTCAAACTGGGCTTATGACCATATTAACCTTTTAACTACAGCAGGTGATATTACCTACGCAACAGCAGCTGGGGTATGGGCTAGGCTTCCAATAGGAACAGCAGGACAAGTCTTAATAACTAATGCTGGTGCAACTGCCCCTGTATGGGCTGCCAAACAAGCGTTAATAACATCGGGAACTTATGCTGGAAACAATGGCACAAATACGGCTATTGCTCATAGTTTAGGAATTTCCCCTAAATTTGTTGTTATTACTGATGATGGTAATAGCTATATTCGTAATATTTTAATAAATGCACCAACAGCGATAATGTATGTTGCTTCAGGTGCAAGCGGAGCACGGACCGTAACAGCTATGGATGCTACTAACTTTTACGTAGGTGACGGCACTAATCATGACCAGGCTGGTAATCTTAATGGAGCTAATTATTATTGGGTAGCCATTGGATAGATATTGCAACGGTGTTGCACAATGTAAGGGGATAGAATAAAATCTATCCCCTTTCTGTTTATTCCCCCTCTTTCTTTCTAAAGTAGAATTGAATTACCAGGGTAAAGCCGACAGTGTATAATGCACCTTGGATGAACTCTGGGACATTAACTATCCCCAAGCCTTGCAAGATGGCTACCAAGAAACAACCACCAACTACTCCTGCTGCTAATCCATTATTAAAGTTCATGTTTCCTCCTTTCTTATTGAACTTCTATATCTATAGATATTGTATCAAAAATACCACCATAATGAAAGACAATATCTCCATTAATAATAATATTTATATCCATTATCTGTGTTGGTGGAATAGGCGGAACACTTGGTTCTCTCCAAATGATATAGAGTACAGGCGGAATGTTCCCGCTATCATAAGTAGAAGCATATCTTTGATGATTCCAAAGCGAGTAACTTCTCTGCTGGAAATCATCCCATAAGATAGTTATAGGGTCTCCGCTTTGCCAGTCACCGAGACTTTTTACTTCATCAATAAGCGGTTTAATGTTAAGACTTTCGTAACTCTTGCCTGCGAACCAAGGACAGACATCATCCCAGTTTACATAGGCATCTGTCCATGTCCTTGCATCAAAGTCTGTAATATCTGAAAAAGGAATTGAGCCTGCATCTTTCTCGGCTCTTAGTCTTGTATTTACCTTGGTAAGACTACTATCAACCTGTGATTTTAGTAATAAGTGAGCACTGATAATCTCAGCATCTTCAGGGATATTCACTGAATCATATCTAGCTGCTGCGCTGTAATCCTTTGCACTACTGGCGGCAAACCCACAGATAAACGAGTTCATAGTTGTTGAAAAATAGGGTTCATTGTATCTCAGTGTACAATCATCAGCGCTGGAAACTACCACAAACTTCGACACGTTAAGATTGTAATCAAACTCGAATTGGTAATTAGAATCTGTCTGCCAAATATCGAGAGCGGGACAGTAAAGTAATGCTTGCCAGGTATCGGTAGCAGGATAATAGCGGTAAAGTCTCAGGTAGCCATCTACTGGTGAGCTACCGCCATTGATATTAAAATGTCCTGCCAGCAGGTTATAAATTATCTGGTCATTTGAGCCAATGCTGAGAGTATAGCTAACTTCGCCATAACTAGCTGGAGCTACATGATTATGAGCGCACAGTACCATGACGATATTATTATTCTGTCTGACAATGTTTCCCCATATTCCTACGCCATCAACATCATCCTCCCAATCTAATCCACCATCATTATCTATATAACCATGCGTGGCTATGATAGCTTTCTTATCAGGGTAAGTGGATAGCACGCTGTTTACCCACTCATAAGCCCCTGTCTCAGCAGTACAGTTCACATTCATAAAGATAAAGTTCTGAGTTCCTATTGAGAAAAAGAAGTAGGAATTTCCCATCGTGCCTTCGGGATAATTTCCGCCAAATCCATCCCTGTCTTCAAACATGCTGGCGGGGAAGTAGGCATCAAAAAAGCTGTAGTCATGTCTTGATCCGCCTATGTCATGGTTGCCGGCCTCTACTGAGAAAGGCATATCACCTAGAAGACTCATTGAATAGACCGCATTATCCCACTGTGCCATGTCATTGAAGTCGGCGACTATATCGCCGGTATGGGCTACAAAGACTATGTTTTCAGTTTCTTTGTTATCGGTTATCCATTGGGTGATTGCGTTAAACATTTCAGGATAAAACTTCGATAAGTTCTGCGTATCTGGTATGGTAACTAAAGTATAGTATTCGGGAGTAGCCTTGTTCTCCTGCACAGTAAAGCATAGAGAACTTGCTATAATCACCAAAAAGATAAATGCTATAATTTTTTTACGTTTCAATATATCACTCCTATTGAAATCCATGTTATATTTTCTGGTCTTACTTTATATGGGTCTGATTCATTGTTATTGTCTCCTTTGAATGTAAAGTAGATACCTTCTTCATCCTGCCCTATTTTAACGATGCGATGTATGATACTGAGAGATGGATTGACATTGTAAACAGCAATATCCCCAATCTTCAACCTGCTTATTAAAGTTTCATAGTCTTGTAGATTATCACCTGCTATCAGGATATTGTTATGCCCGAAGTCAAAGACTCCATCCATAGAGTTAGTATCTGGGATATAGGGCAGCCAAACTTTAGGCTTATCCTGAAGCCCCAAGCTATTAAGGCAAATCACTACTCTGTTCATACTACTGTCATGAATAATGTGGCTTTCAGGTATCCAATCCTGTGGGCTAGGTCTTTCAGTACCCGATTTATCCTTCGTTCTGAATAACACCTCAAAGAAATTAAGCAACCACTCAAGCATTTTATCCATTTTAATCCTTTATCTAAACAGTAAAAGCCAATACCATTTACTTTATTCTTAACTCTTTTATACTACAAATACTGCCCTTCGGGATAGACAGCTTGGCAAATCTCAATCCAAAATCACTATAAGCCATTGTTAAAGTAAGTTGTGTATCATCTTCTGATTTGAAATATCCTATAGTAGTAACTAAAGCTAAATCGTCTTTACTTTCTCCTTCCCAACCATGCATAAAATTACTATCGTAAAATTCAACTTCTAATCTTTTCATCTTTTTCTATCAATTCCCTCTCAATCACCTTTCTTAAAAACTTTAATTCCCTTTCCGTTTGCTCATCTCTAAGCATATAAGGGCATTTATCGCCATCAACTATTGCTTGGCATTTTAAACAATCAAAAGATTTATTAGTTACAGGACAAATAGCTTTTTTCATACTACTTTATCTTACCATAAATATTCTTTTCTGTCAATATTAAAACCACTCTGCATATAATATACCTTATTTCCTAAAGCCCGAACTAATGTAACTTCTTTTCTTGTTAGTCTTTCTATTGGATGTGAGAAGTCCTTTTTCTCTCCACATAGTTTACATGTTCCTTTATCAGAAGAATCAAGCATCCAATAATGAACACACATTTCTAACCTCCTGCCAAGAATAGACTCGCTGAAGTTTACCTGTAATGTTATGACATTTTTGATTCCAGGGCCGGTCAAATAACAGTTTTATCTTACTATCAGTTGCCATGAGTTTAGAAGGTGAATCATCTATATGGACATCATAGGAGTCTTGCCCCCCATCAATTCCATTAAAAGGTATTTGCCAGTCTATCAGCCACTTGGCAAGCCCTTCATAGCCCATATATTTAACACGATTAGAATAAATCACAATCTCATATTCTTTAGATTTCCATTTTTTTATAGTTTCAATAGCCCCTTCAACTAAATTAGGCTTGCCATAAACTTGCTCTTTGAACATAGTATTTATCAAAGCGGGGGCTACTCCCAAAACATCTGCCAAATCATAGGCAAATATCATCTGTGCTGAAAGGTCTACCCCGAAGAAATCTTTAACTATTCGTGGGAAGTCATACTCACAAACTACTCCGTCTAAGTCCAAACAGATGCGTTCTTTCCTTATAACTTTATCAAATAAATCTTTTACTTTGGGCATTACTATTGGCCCTTCAGGCAATATTTCTACAGGCATTAATCCCCCAATATATCTGCTATTTTGAATTGAAAGCAAACCTCATATATTAAAGTTCTAGCTTGTGTTTTATCATCTTCATGCCTGATGATTTCACTTTCCAAGAACTTTACAAAAGCCCTTGCTTCATCTCGGCTTAAAGTGTCTATTATTACTTTATGAGATACATTATTAAATTTCATTTCCCCCACCATCTAGTTAACTCTTGAGTATGTCTATTTTTGATTTCTATATACTCTTTCCAACATTCAGGACGAAGGTTTTTATTTTCAACTACAGTATAGCCACCATAGTCTTTAAGTTCTAGTTCCTTTTTACATCGAGCACAAATATATTTCATACTGATACCTTTATCCCTTGATGAGGTTTTTCAGGATATAATTCCCATTGTTTAGAATATGGAGTAAGTAGATTTATAACAGGAGTGGATAAATCTGAAGGAGGAAATCCACCAATTTCAGCATAACCTCCCCATTTTAGATAGGCATTTGTCTTGACTAGCATCTCTCTCTTGGAGGTTACTTTGCCAGACAAGAAGCCATTTTTATCTATTGTACCTCTATTGTCTGGCATTAAATATACGTCAGGAGCTACATTTACAACATGGTCATGAGACATAGCATACCAATCTGCATGAATCCAGGTTGACATTCTTTCTGCCTTCACAGCCTTAGCAGATTTAGTTCTAGCCCCACCATAGCCATGTGAAATGTATGACCAGAATACATAAGGTTTATTCTTAATTCTTTTATTATAATCACCAAATGAGAGTTTAAATAACATTCCTTCTGGGCGATAAGGGATATTCAAATCTTCTGCTATCAATTCACTTGGGTCATCGCTAGTAAGATTGGTTATTCTTTGTTCATGATTACCAGTAGTCATACCAAGAATTTTATATTTTAGAGGTTCTAACATTTCGGTAATATCTTTACGCTGTTTCTTGGGGGATAATTCTTGCTCATGTATATCACCAATAGACGTTTTTAATATTGCTTCCATTAAATCACCATTAAGAAAACAATAAACATCATCATGATTCTTGATAAAATCGAGTGTCCTTTGAAAATGCTTTAATGAACAATAAGGATTACCATAATGTAAATCTGAAATTACAATAATCTTAACTTCAGCCAATTCTTTAGATAATACTTTACCATACCATCTTAATTCACGCATTAAAACAACCTCTTAAACGTCTCTCAATTCATCTATATTCTTTAACATCTTTTCTAATCTTTCTCTACATTCCTGAAGATGTTTAATAGCATCATCTAGGTCAGCTTGGCATATCTCCCAGTTCATTTGTTCCAAAGTAAGGTCTTTTAGCTCATCCATTATTACCCTCTACAAGTTTCTCTGTTTCTATTTTATAATACTTTTCGAGTTTTGTCAAGTCCTCTATACTTCTTTTTCTAATTTCTCTTGCTTCTTTTTCTAATATCTCATCATAACCCTCCCCATAAAGTTCTATAATAGCTCTACGGTATTCTAAAGGTCGCCCGTGATTCCAAATGTTGCACACTCTGCATTGAGCATGAGTTCCCTTCTCAGAGAATAAATTAGCATTATGCCGACCTGGGATAAAATGACCTGCCTGTAAACTCTTAAAAGGAAATTCCTCTCCGCAAGTTATACATTTTCCCCGTTCTAAAGTTCCAGTAGTTTTTAAACAGTCTCTTATTCGGATAAACCTACTAAAAGAGTCCCAAGTTCTTCTTTTTATTGTTGATTTTGAGGGCTGTCTAACCTTTCTATGTGGATTACCATTGACCTTATCCTTTGACCGCCTAGATTTTGATTTAGTGGCGACTGGTGTACGTTTCATATTCTACTCCTCTGCCCCCTCTAAACTTGGGGGGATAACATTCTCCACCACCATCAAGGATTTGGTTATCTCATTGAGCAGGTCTTGTTGGGCTTCATTCCACATTGAATCTTTAGCAGCATATTGATTTATATAGTAGGGATTTTTAGTAGCCTTAAACTCAAACCCCTTCGGCACAAAGGCTATGACTACCTTATCTCTTTCTGCTATAGCCTGGATATTCTGGATTGCTCTTTTAGCTACTTCCCTGTATTCCTCAGCATCATGCTCATACATAGCCATAAGACTATCATGAATGATGTCCTCTATCTCTAGGTCTGTCAGTATCAGGTCTTCAATGTTCATTGTTTGCCTCCCTTAGATTCCTTAATGGCTTTGCTCCTGGCTGCTTGGGCTTTACAGATTCTATACTCTGTAGGGAAATCTGCATAAGTTGTATAGACTGCCTGCTTTATTTCCTCTACTGTCAGTAATTCATTTTCCCCCACAAGGCTGGCAAAATAGGAGAGAACTTTAGAATAAATCCTCTCCGCAGTTAGAGAATATTCCCCTTTATGACTTTCAGGTAAGCTATCCCAAGTCTCATCATCCCAACTATCCTCACAGGTACTTTTTGCCTCTTTCCAAACATCGAATAAGTCCTTTCCTATCTCTTCCAGTAACTTTTCATAACTCATAATGAGCCTCCTTAAAAATCTAATTCAGGTTCTTTTTCTTTAGGTTTTATCTTTTTAATATATCCTGTTCCATGACATTCAAAACATTCATTACCTTTATATTGCCCTGAGCCTTTGCAATTAAAGCACTTCACTAGAAGTTGTATGTTTCTAAATTCCACTCCACCATTGGTTATATCAAAGCCATAAACTTCTCGGTTAGGGTCATGGTCAAACCATTCTTTGGCTTTTCTAACTGTCATTCGTTTTTTATCAATAGTTAAATAAAGGGAGGCTAGTTCCTCTGAAAAGGCTCTACCTCTACCTAGATTAGAGGCTTCATCTTTTTGAAGAACTATTAGGGCTATGCCATTCCCTACTTTGGATTGTATTCCCTGAATAACGTGACCTATGTTATAAAGTTCATTAGCTGGTAAGGCTATCCAATCTATTATGGTAATCTTATCAGGCTCTACTATATCAGCCCAGTTTTCTAATCGTCTAATGAGTTCAAATTTAGGCTTCCCATTCTCGTCAAGGGGATTATTCCATGTCATCCTGCTAATTCGTCTTTTAAACTTCACAGGTGTGTATTTATTCCCCATAAGAACACAAGGATAGCTGTCCATATTCTCCCAAAGGAAATTTTGTGCGAAGGTAGTCTTACCCATATTTGAGACTCCAG
>Ga0180008_1001784_pt1 | contig 12616 bp, 18 predicted proteins | sample MM_PW_MetaG_FD_121121 | JGI IMG/M metagenome (GOLD analysis project Ga0180008, IMG submission 121121) | Groundwater microbial communities from the Aspo Hard Rock Laboratory (HRL) deep subsurface site, Sweden - MM_PW_MetaG | ecosystem: Environmental > Aquatic > Deep subsurface > Groundwater... | reverse complement strand
GCCAACGATCCCATATCTCCGCTCGCTGGCTGGCCGTGTAATATATCCGACGACGCTGCTTCATCGTGACACTCCATCTTACTCAAAAGATTAAAGTGTTGCCGCCACCCGTTGAACCCACCGCCGAACCCGGACGCTGGCGCACAAGTATGACGCCCGCCAACTCAACATTGCTCCCGTCGCGGATCGAAGGAAGGTCACCACAGCGCACGATCCGCATGGCGTCGAGTTCGGCGCGCAGGAATTGCAGCGGATGGCCGCGTAGCGAAAGCTGGGTCGAGCGATAATCCTCCACCACCTCGCGGCCGGCGCTCATCGGCGTTAATGTGACATCGGGTTCCTGTCCCTCGGCCGAGAAGTGACCGGCGCGGGCATCGGCCGCTGCGAACAGGGGCAGGGGCGCTTCGCCCAGACCCTTCACCTTCCACAGCCCCTGCCGCCGATCCTGCGCCAGGCAATGGAACGCGTCGGCCTCAGCCAGGCGCTCGATCGCGGCGCGGGGCACCTTGGCGCGGCGCCAGACATCCTCGACGCTTTCGTAGGGTGCTGGACCACGCGCGGCGACGATGGCCGCGCCATGAGCATTGGCTAAACCACGCACGCTGCGGAACCCCAAACGCACCGCCATATAGCGCCCGCGCATCTTCTCGAGCGTGCAATCCCAATGGCTGTGGTTAATCGACACCGGCCGGACGTCGACCCCATGATTGCGCGCGTCCCGCACGATTTGGGCGGGTGCATAAAAGCCCATGGGTTGGCGACTAGTATCATGGCCTGCGAGACGTCGATGCGCTTCTCGTAATCGCGGACCAATCGGCGCCATCGGATCATCCAGCCAAAGGTCCGCTCGACGACCCATCGTCGGGGCAGAACCTTGGCCCTGCTGCTGATCGCTGCGTCGAATGACTTCGACGACGAAATCCAGATAGCTTGCCTTGTCCATGAGTTTGAGGCGGTCATAGGCGCCATCGGCGAAGAGATGTTTGATCCAGGGCCAGCGTTTGCGGATGCCATCGAGGATGGTCTGGGCGCCCGCGCTGTCCGAAATGTCCGCAGTGGTCAGATTGACCATCAGCAGCCGTCCATCGGTATCGACGGCGATATGCCGCTTGCGCCCGACAACCTTCTTGCCTGCGTCGAACCCGCGCTTTTCTGCCGATGGTGCCTTGACCGACTGGCTGTCGATCACTCCTGCGCTCGGACTGGCCTCTCGCTCTTGGCGCTCGCGATCCAGCATCAGTTCGATGTCGTGGATTGTCTGGAACAGGAACCTGCGAGCCAGTTCCCGGAACCAGCCATAGACCGTCTGCCATGCCCCGAAATGGATCGGCAGCATCCGCCAGCCACAGCCCGACCGAACAAGGTAGCGCACGGCGTTAATTACCTCGCGAAAATCCACCTCGCGTGGACGGCCCCGGCGCCCCGGCTTGGGCATCAGGGGCGCTATGCGATCCCATTCCTCATCGGTCAGATCACTGGGATAGCGCTTCGTCTTCTTGGCAATCTGGGCCATGCGCCCTAGGCTCTGATCGGTCCACATCCAGAGCCTGAATCAGACGCAGAGCCTCGCGACAACCCCCGCCACCGATTTTCCAAACAGCCTCTGATAACCCCGCGGCGGGAAGCTCCATAGTCCGTCATGCTAATCTCCTTTGCTAAGACGGAAACGGCCATCTTGCTATCGAGTTCGCTGCGCTGCAGAAAAGATAGAATTTTTATTGTAATCGTTTAATTCGCGTGGCGTAAGCGCCGGTCATTATCTGCGACTTTCTCACGATAATGTTTGAGGGCACCACGCGTATTGCTCAATGGCGTGGTCCCAAGAGCGCCAGTTATCATTTTGCTTTGAAGTTCGATCATGGCGCCTATTTTTTCCGACATCATCAATTCGGCTTCGACGCTTGCGTCAGCACTGCCTACCGCGAGCTTTGCGAGCCTCATCGTCATCACCGTTCCCGCCTCCGCACCCAGCATCCAGAAATCAAATCCGGTTCTCATCCATGCGTTGTAGCTCGTGGTCATCTACTGGCTCCTGCCTGGCGGTTGAGATTGGCATTGGCTTCAATTTGTGGTGGCCCTGCTCCAACCTGTCGGTTCGACGCGGGCGGCGGCCATTTCGCAGGCTGTCGGCAAACGCAAGAGATCCAGAGCGTTCCCTTGCCAGCGCACCAGTCCGAGCCGTTCGAACTCTGCAAGCCAGCCTTCCATCGGCCACTCATCCCAACGCGCTTGGAACACCCGTGCATTGCGCACAATGTCAGCGACATGCTGCACGGGTGGCTCATAGCTGTCATGATACTGATGACAGGCAATCGCCTGTCCGACGAATAGCAGCTTCAACCCGGCAGCAGCAGCTCGGAAACCAAAATCGGTATCTTCGGCGCCGTAGCCGGTGAACCCCTCATCAAACCCACTCAGCGCTGTAAATGTCGATCGGCGCAGCGCGAAGGCAAGCGACCAGAAAAGCCCGGCATTCGTTTCCTCACGCACGCCTTGGGTGGGAAATCTCCGCACGGGATGCGCCTGGCCATGCTTCAGCAAGTCGGCTTCCTCCCAGGATCCGCGTGCATCATCGGGGCCAAGATAGCGAATATCTGCGCAGAGCAGGCCGTCATGCTCGGTGAGGGTCTCGGCCAGGAGGCCGACGCAATCACGCAGTGGAATGCAATCGACGTCCAGGAACACGAGCATATCGTGCTTGGCTAGGGACGCGGCGCGGTTGCGGGCAGCGGCCAATGGAAGCCCGTCCGTCTCGAACCGCTCGACGCGGACGGGAAAGCCTGTCGGTCCCACCGTGATCGGATCGTCACTCATATCGACGACAATCAGCTCATCGGGTCTGCGATCGCTCCGTCGCAGTCCCTCGACGAGCTGCGACAGATGCGCGCTGCGGTTACGGACAATTGTGAGGACCGAGACGCCCATCAGCGACGCTTCCACAAATCGAGACGATATTTGTCTCGGCGTTCGGTGAGCTCGACGTCAAAGTCCGCAGCAAGTTCGGTCCATAAGGCTTCGACCGCCTCATCGCCGCTTTGCGGATAGTCGGTTTCTCCTGTGTAATGGACAAGGATAATGCGGCCGCCAGGAGAGACGTGATCTCGAAGCCATTCGCTTGCACGGTCGAGATCCACCAGACCCCAATAATAGGCCACTTCGGACAGCACCACGAGGTCGAAATCTCCGGCGTTAGGGGTGTCCTGCGGAAACGCCATTTTGGCAAGTGACACGCCAGGACGATCGCCGACCCGTTCCCGCGCTTTTGCCAGTGCCTTTGTGCTGATGTCGACGGCAAGCAGGCTGTCGCACATGGGAGCGAGATGCCCGGTCAGCACGCCATGTGCGCAGCCTATCTCCAGTGCGCGGGCATATCGTCGGTCGGCCAGAACACCATGCGTGTGGGCGAATTTGGCCGCTTCATACTCGCTCGACGCAAGATTCCATGGATCATCGTCCGATCCGAAAATGTCATCAAAATATTGTGCGGTCAGGCTGGCGCCGGTCATTGGCAATCTCTTCTCAATGTCAGAACGTCTTGCGCGGCCATGCGCAACTTCTCCGGTGGAAGGCGGAAACCCTCGCCGATCACCGGCGAGAGCTGGCTACGATGGGCCAGAAGAGCATGACGCCGCTGCCCAACGGGCATGGCCGGCGTTGTGATATGTCGCGCACGCTGCGGTGTCTCGCTCCAGACATGATAGGCGAACAGCGCGATCGGACGCCTCGCCCTTCGCAAAGCCGCTTCGGCCAACCTGTAGGCCGCAACATGGTCGCAATGCGCCTCGCTTTTATCGGAGACGGCAATGGCATCGATGCGGTGCCAGCGCAGCAGCATGGCAAGCCGATCAGCCTCCCGCGCGAATGCTTTACTGTCGGTAGGATAGGGGTGAGAGTCGCGCCATCCCATCCAGATCGTCGGGATCGCTTTGGCGCCTAGCCTGCCGACCGCGTTGCGGGCTTCCCTTCGCCGGGTCGCGGCAACGCGGGGTGTGCCTTTGGGGTGGGAGCCAGTCCCATCGGTCAGGAAGGCGATGCCTCCGAGCCGATCATGAGCGGCGCAGTGTGTGATCAAGGCACCCGCGCCGAGCGTCTCGTCGTCGGGATGGGGGGCGAGCACGAGCCAGCGCGCCAGCGCCCAAGGGCTTTGGACCAAAGCCTCGGCTTTCACCACAACCGGTCACTTTCTTCCCAGATGTCATGATCGAGAAGCGTCCGGGCGGCCTCGTCCCGCGCATGGTCGGGTCCAGCCTGGCGCAGATAAAGGGAAAGGTCGCGGATGATCTTGTCCGCGCGTTCACCGTCAAAGGCGCTGCGCGTGCCGAGGATGCGCGCTGCAGCCTCCATCACGATGAACCCGGCATTTTCAACGACCCCGCGCGTCAGCCGCGCGACGGCAACGGCATCCGCATCACCTGAAGCGAAGCGCTGCGCTGCTTCCTCCACCCAGAAGCCCGCGGTTCGTACCGCTACGACGGCATCGGCAAACCGTGCCCGCTGCAGCGGATCTTCGCGCGCGCTATCGCGCATGGCCGTGCGGATGTCCGAGACAAGCGCCTCGATGCCGCCAAGCTGCGCCGCACAGAAGCGCCAGGCTCCTGCGGTAAAGCGAGGATCCCTGTCATAGTCGCCCGGCTTACCCAGCAGCATGAGCGGCTCGACAACCATCTCGTCGAGCGAATAGCGACCGCTTACACTCGCACGCATTCCGCGAAAACGCCAGCCCGACAGGTCCGCCCGCGCCTTTTCATTGGCGGGAACAATGACCAAGCGCCGCGCGGTGTCCTCGCAAGCCGCCGTGACAAGGGCATAATCGAGACCGCCGGCGCCGCTTGCGAACATCTTCTCGCCGCTCAGCGACAGGGTCGCTTCGTCAGCGAGCCGAACACCGGGCGCCGGCTCGGTCGCCCACACGCCGAACCACGCACCGCGATCCAGTACCTGCGTCAGCCATTTGAGTTGATCGGGCGTTCCATACCAGTCGAACAGCGACAAGGCATTTATGTGGCCTTCGTAAAGCCGTCCGATACTAAGATCGCCGCGTCCGACCTCGCGCAAGGCCTTTGCCATCGCGCGCGCGCGGCTTGCCTCGTTTTCAAAAGCATTTCCTCCACATAGTTGCGGTGCGAACCTGCGATGATGCCCGCTCTGGATCAGCGCTACCAGGCTATCACTGGGAAAATAGGGTGCGGCATCATAGCGCGCACCAAACATCGCAAGACGCTCGACGATGTCGGTCAGGTCAAAGGTCTGGTCATGATGGTCGGGGATCACGCGATATGACTCCTGTTTGAGACTGCCGGGGCACAAAGGTCATCGAGCCAACGCGCGACCCGTTCCGGTCCGCTTTCACTTTCAAGGCAAGCGGGCCATTGCTCGTTTTGTTCGATAGCCCGACCGATCAGGTCAGGCCATTCGTGAGGCTTGGGCCAGTCATGCCGCACGATTGCCGCGCCTACTGCCGCCAACCTCTCGGCCTTCGATGCCTGCTCGTCGAACGGGCGCGGTTCGGGCAAGCAAATGAAAGGACGCCGCGCCCTCAGGACGGCGCTGACGACGCCATCGCCTGCAGCGCCAATGACGACCCTGGCAGCAGCAATCTGCGCGTCCGCATCATCGACCCACCCCCGCAAATATAGATTGGCTGGCATGTCGGCGGGCACAGTGCAGGGACCGATGATGTGCCATTGCCATGTGGGCGCTGCTCGCGCTGCGGCTGCCCAGTGCTCTCCATTGGATATCCCGCCCCCGCGCCCAAGAACGACCAGCACAACCTCATCATTCACGCTGATATTCTGGCTGGCAGATCGGACGATGCCGGGCGCGTAAAAGGTCTTGTCGCGCACCCAGCCTGGGGTTTCGTCATCGTCGAGCGCATCGTGGAAAGGGGCGAGCAGAGCGATAGCTCCGCGAAAGGCGTCGAGATGGGCAACATCGAGCCGGCTCCCGCTCAACCGGACATAGACGGTCGGCACTGATGCAATCCGCGCCAGCATCGCCACCTCGGCCGAGACATCCACCACCATCAGGCGCGGACGCGCTTCAGCGATCCAGCCTGTCATTTGCGCAGAGCGCTGGCGGAGACCTTCATGATCGAGCGGCGCATAGTGAAGGGAAGAAGGACGGTCGACATGATCGATGCCAGCGAAGCTGTCGTCGAAACGGTCGTCAGGCAAATCGAGGAAGGGGAGGTTACCGGTTCCATGGGCAAGCCCGCTCCCCATGAGCATGACATTGTCCAGCGATTGACCGATCGCAATCGCGCGCTGGCGATGGCCATCGCCGTGATGATGGACATAATATCCGATCGGGCGGCTCATTGGACGGCTGCCATTTCGCCCCCCGCCATGGGGGGAAGAGGTATGTCGCAGGGCATGGGGGGAAGAGCACGCTCTGCTTCGAGACAGGCCGCCACGCCTATCTCAACCCTCGTTCGAAGTCGCCAGCGTACGCGTTCCTCCCAAAGGGAGAAAGCAGGGACCATAGGAACATCATCGCTTGCGGCGCAGTCGATCCATCGCTGCATGTCAGCCGCCATGCCGCCATTCGCACGGCCTGCTGTCCGTGAAGATGCCCGGGTCCACACGGCATTCGGGTGGATCAGTTGTCCTCCCGCCTTGATCGCTGCCTCGACCAGGGCACGATCCTCGCCGATCGGCAGGAGCGGAACGCCGCCCGCGCGGCGATAAAGGCCGACGGACAGCGCAAGGCTGGCCCCCGTATGATCGCCGTGTCGCGGCGGCATATCCCATGCGACCGGATCGATCATATCCTCGATCGCCCGCACGGCCTGCCAATAGGCATCGAAGCGGCGGCGCAGCATGAAGATCGCCGGAGCCATGTCCGTTTCCAGCTCGTCCAGTTCTATGCGACCGCCAATGATCCGCTCCGGCGAAAAATGTGTCAGATTGGCCTCGATCCAATCGGCGGGTGGCCGGCAATCCGCATCTGTGGAAAGCAATAGGCCGTCGGGCGTCAGAAGACCAGCGCCCATGTCCATCGCCGCGTGGCGGGCAGATCCAGCGTGGGCCAGTTCCGGTTCAAACACGCGCTGAACGATGTGAAGCGTAAATCCAGCATTGTAACGAAGCGTAGCCTCGACGGCTTTTGCATGGGTGGCATCGCTGCTGTTGTTGACGCATATCGCGACAGCGAAGGTCTGAACGGTTTGCTGTGCTAGGGCTTCGATCAGGCGACCGATATGCTCCGCCTCATCACGGGCGGGTATGCAGACGCAGACTGGTGGCTTCATGCGACGCTGGCAATAAGCGGCGCCGTCTGCGGCCCATAGGCTACAACCGAAGCAAGCGCGAGCTGGTGGTACACGGCTTCATACTCATCGACCATGCGCTGCGCGTCGCAATAGCGCTCCGCATGTGCCCTGCAGGCACTGCGGCTCAGCACTGAAGCGGCCAGTGCCGCCGATGCCAACGATGCAACGTCATCCGGCTGCGCAAGAACGCCGCAATCGTCATTCAACAGCGCAGGCACGCCGCCGCGCCGGAACGCGGCGACGGGGGTGCCAGAAGCCAGCGCCTCTGCCACGACTAGGCCATAGGGCTCTTCCCATCGCGGGGTGCAAAGCGCGGCGACAGCCCCTCCCACCAAGCGGGCGAGTTCGCGGTGGGACAGATGCCCGACATATTCGACGTTCGCACCCAGGCGCGGTGCGATCGCCTCATCGAAATAATTCTGGTTCGAAATAGGGCCGGCGATACGCAGCGGCAATCCTGCAAGGCGTGCCGCATCAATCGCATAGTCCAGTCCTTTCTCGGGAACAATCCGGCCATACCAGACCAAGTACGGCGTTTCGCTCGCGACAGGCTGGTACGGAAAGTGCGTCAGATCGATGCCGTTCGGAATTACATGATCGGTCCTCGCCACGTGGCTCCACATGTCGGCTGTCGCCTGCGAGACGGCAACGTAAGTCATCGGTCCGCGGTTGAGCCGGACCCCGCTTTCCAACCAGCAAAAGGGCGGGGTGTGGAGCGTGGTTAGGACGGGGATAGCAAGCGTGTCGGCCATGCTGACGGGGAGATAGTGCAAAGAATTGTTGTGAATCACGTCAAACGATCGCGACCGCAATTTGGTCATCAGCCCGAGATACGCATGGTGTTCGCGGAAGAAGGCAACATCATTGGCTTCGGCAATGCCCGTTTCGAAAAGCGAAGTCTCATCGCAGATTGCTTCCACCCCCAGCGCGGGATCTGAGCGCGTAGAAGCAAAGAGCGTGATATCATGCCCCCGTTCGCGCAGTGACCGCGCGAGCATATGGGTGTGCATCTCCAGCCCGCCCGCAAACGGCTCACTGATGGGAAACTTCAAATGGGCTATGATGGCAATGCGCATTCAACTGGCTCCCAGCGACGACGCATATGTTTCGCAGTCGCCGAGCTGTTAACGCTTCTATGCAAGTTTATTTCCCCCATGTAGCAGAGGTTTTCTGCAAATTATGTAGGTTAACTTCGATCAACATACTGATTGCAGACTTGCGCCTCCAATAGGCAAAATCGAATGAGCACAATAAGCGCATTTTACATATAGGTGAATAATCCTTTGAAAAATCGTTGACTATATGACCATTATAATCCGCCTGACGCCGTGATTAACATCCTGCTATCTCTAACTATAATTGCAACTCTCCAGCTTGCCGGTGGACTACCACGGACGATCTCTTCCGACTTTGATTTTCAGGGCCGACTTTTTCCCTCCTGATGCGTTGCGAGTGAACCATATCACAATCAGCGCGAAAGTGACCGACATGACCAGTAAGGACGCAATCGACAACACCACGGGAAGTGGCGAGGAAAGGCATCAGCAAGCGAGCGACGATAATGTCTTGACCACCAGCCAAGGCATACGGATTTCCGACAACCAGAACCAGCTCAAGGCAGGCGCGCGCGGCCAAGTCTTGCTGGAAGATTTTGTTCTGCGCTAAAAGATTTTCCATTTCGACCATGAACGAATCCCCGAACGCATCATCCATGCCCGTGGCTCTGCTGCTCATGGCTATTTCGAGGCGACTGACGACATCTCCGACATCTGCAAGGCGGCGGTCTTTGCCAAGGGCACCAAGACTCCGGTCTTTACGCGCTTCTCGACGCTCGCGGGATGTCCAATCTGGTAAAGGTCGATCCCACGCTGGCAGCGCGCGTGGCTGACGGGCTCAACATGGAAGTCCCCAAAGCGTCTCCAACCGCCGCGCCGGTCAAGGACATGGAGCTTTCACCAGCGCTGCGTATCATCGAAGGTCCGCTAGCTCCCAAGTCGATCGGGGGGCGGACCATTGCCATTTTCATTGCCGATGGGTCTGATCCGGCTGTCGTCGACGAACTGACCAGTCAGATAGGCGATGTGGGCGGGCGTCCGGTGATCGTCGCGCACAAGATCGGCGGTGCGAAGATGTCGGATGGCTCGGCAATGGAAGCCGATTTCCAGCTCGCCGGCGGCCCGTCCGTGCTGTTCGATGCCATTGCCGTCGTCCTTTCGGAAGTGGGATGTGCGCAGCTCCTCAAGGAGGCGGCTGCCGTCCAGTTCGTGATGCACGCTTTCGGGCATCTCAAGGCCATCGGCCACACAGCGGAAGCGCGACCGTTGCTCGATAAGGCCGGTGTCGAAGCCGACGAGGGTATCACTGATTTTGGCAAGCCGTTCATCAAGGCAGCGGCAACCCGCGTCTGGGCACGCGAACCAAGCGTGCGCATGCTGGCATAAGTGCGTTCGGGAACACTGCTCACAGCCACGTGTTCTACAAATATTCCAATTGTAGGAGAGCATCATGAGCATCGAAGGCAAAGCCAAGGAAGCTGCCGGTTTCGTCAAGGAAGAGCTGAACGAGCACGGCGATACCCCTGAAGCGAAGAAGAAGGCTCAGGAAGGCCGTGATCTGCGCAATGAAGGTCGCATCGAGGACGGCAAGGCCCCCAAGACGACCGAGCCGGGCACCGGCGCCAAGGAATAAGGCTCATTCGAGCTTCAGGACGCCGCCCTTAACAGGGCGGCGTTTTTGCATCCAGTGATCGGCTAGATCGTCAGAACGCCCTTAAGCCCTTCGGCATTGCCTGCCATTCCCGGTACTTCCTCAAGCTGCCGCAGCGCTTTGAAGGCGCCGCGATCGTCTCGATAGCGGAAAATCTCGAAACCATGCCCCTTGAGCTGCGGAATGGTATCCAGCTCCTCGGCCGTTGCCATATTCAAGTTTATCGGTGTCATAGGTTGGCCTGTTCTTCGAGAGGCAGATCAGCATCTGGCGGGTAATAGAGGGCAGCACATTTCTCTCGCAGGCATCCCCCTTCGATCATGATATCGTCGCGGTAGGCGTCAGCGATAAAGGCCAGCGTATCGACATGCTTGGCCTCGAAATACATCGCATGCACGTCGTCGCGCCCTGCGCCATAAACGACCCTGCCCACCTTCGACCAGATCAAGGCCATCGTACACATGCCGCAGGGCTGAAGCGTCGAATAGAGCGTCGCGCCGCGCAGCTCCATTTCGCCTGTGCCTTCGCAGCCTCGCCGGATCGCCATCATTTCGGCATGGGCGGTCGCGTCGGGAAGTTCTTCAGTCTGGTTACGCTCGCCAGCTATGATCTTGCCGTCGAGCACGATCACGCACCCCAAGGGTGACGTGGAAGGATCGGAGCCTTTGGACCGCGCAATCTCGATCGCCTTGCGCATCCACGCTTCGTCTTCAGCTTGTGGCATGGGCAGTCTCCTAGGAAAAGATGACGATTGTCGACAGCATGAAGGCACCTATTGGAGGCCTTGCAATCCTGCCAGCCGGTCACGACCTATCGGACTGGGCAGATGAAAGAGGCGGCTCCTCCATCATATTGCCCTTCACATCCCCTCCATTGGCAGCGATTACAGCGAAGGGATCGACCGGCTTGGAAAAGGCGACGCCACAGAGGCGATCATTTCTCCATCGGATCTCGCCGTTCACGTCCAGATTTCTCGCCTTGAGTGAAAGCTTGCAGCCTGGCCAAAGATCATTTTGAGCTTCAAGCATCGCTCCGCCTGCTGAGATATCTCCAACAACGACGACCCTGCTCCCGGTGTCCAAAGTGAGCGTGGCTCTAAAGGACGTGGCGAACCGTGCATCGCGACGTCGGTCAGCTTTGCGCATTCGTTCATATAGCGATGGTAGCATGGTCTTCACTCTCGAAAGGAGGGGCGTCCCGACGCCATCACCTGAGCAGAAACAATTTCCGGGTTAAGAATTTAGGCGATGGATGTGCGTGCATGAGCCCGAAAGGCCGCAGGTTGAACCTGGCTGGTGACCAAATGGTTAACCTGAGACAATAATGAGCGTATATTGCCCGTCTAACTCATCATGAATCTTGGCATTGTCCCGCGATCTTTTCCGCCTGGCTACCTCGGATACATATCAGCAGTCGTTTTTGTTGGTGCTTTGCCACGGTGACCAATCTAGCCCATGCGTTGTCAGTGGATTGCCAGCTGGTTGCATCGAATTTTCGGACGCTGCAAGCCAATAACTGGCATGAGGTTCAACCTAAGTTAAACAGGCTGTTAATCCTTTTTTTTATGTCCTTCCATAGATTTGCCTCCATTATGCGGAGATCGAAATGAAACGGTTGCTCTATATCAGCACAGCTCGCTCCATTCTGGACGCATCAGAACTTGAAGAGCTGCTCTCTAAGTCGCGTGCGGCGAACACCAAGGCAGACCTTACGGGATTGCTAGTCGTAGGCGGGCGACGGTTCTTACAAGTGCTTGAAGGCCCCGACGAGGCAGTGATCCGGACATATGAACGGATCAAAAGTGATCCTCGCCATTTTGCTCTAGTCAAGCTTCACGACAAGGCGGTCGAAGGAAGGGCTTTCGGTTCATGGTCAATGGGATATGAGCAAGGCGGCGAAGCCGCAGCTTCAGCTTCGCTAGCAGATCAAGTGAACGCTATGGTAGCGTCAATAGCCGATCCCACGCTGCGCGCCTACTTTATCGGTTTTGCTGAAACCCACGCCGGAACATAGCTAAATGTCGGCGTTTCAAAATGAAAACCGCACATGATCTAAGTCGGCAGGTGGGGCATCCTGGTCGACTAGAACGGTTCTTTGGAGAAACATCGGGGCTTTCGCGAAGCGCTAAATGAAAGGTCGCTAGGTGCCGATCAGGATACTGCAACATCGGCACTCGACCCTGGGATGATTGATGCGCTCAGTAGAGCGCCAATAGACTGCTTGGCGTGCGACTTGGTGCGACGACATTGGGTCGCCCTTATCAAAAAAAGGCCCCGCCTCGGGGTCACAAGGTAGGGCAATATGCGTTGGGGACGCAGCCTTAATACGATATTTGTTGGGTGATGGTTCCGATCGCGTGCTTGGGATTTCCAAGCCATTTCCGCATCATCCAATGTCTTAAAACTATCGCCCTTTGCGCCCGCTTCCTGGAGCTTCTTTCAAAGATTATCGGGGGTCATTGCGGCGCGGAAACGGAGGTCCACCTTGGCCTGCTTGGCGAGTGTACCGATCCAGTCATCGTTAGCGTCCGCGCTCGTGGTGTAATTTCCGGTGTAGATTGAGGCGATCGCATGGGTGGGGCATGCCCCACCCATGCGAATTCGATCTCGGTGGCCACCGGGCTCATCGGTAAGGTGGAGT
>Ga0180008_1001783_pt1 | contig 12627 bp, 13 predicted proteins | sample MM_PW_MetaG_FD_121121 | JGI IMG/M metagenome (GOLD analysis project Ga0180008, IMG submission 121121) | Groundwater microbial communities from the Aspo Hard Rock Laboratory (HRL) deep subsurface site, Sweden - MM_PW_MetaG | ecosystem: Environmental > Aquatic > Deep subsurface > Groundwater... | reverse complement strand
CTTCATTACAAAGTAACTACCAATAGCTGTTATAGAAGTCAACCAAGCAATTACTAATTTTTGTTTAAATTTCCAACCACCTAACATTCTTTTAATCTCTTGGACATTTTGAAATAGAACTGCGTTTTGCTGTTTAATAGGCAAACTAAGAAATTCCTTTTGAGAGAGGTTTATTCCGTTCATTTTATTTATTGTCTCCTTTGATTTATACACTTTGTTCTTACAGTTTGTACAATGCTCCTACTGATTTTATTTTTGTGCTTGAAGAACTAAGATTTATTTTAATATTTAAAGTGTCTCCACTTGGTACTATTGACGTTGTTCCGTAAGTATAAAATGTGTTTCCACCATCGAAACTATATTGAATTTTTGTTCCTTCTGGTGGAGTTCCAACTAAATTCTCTCCAGAAATTCTAAATTCTATTGCAGAGATATTAGAAGGTAAATTATAAACAGGACTTGTCCAAGAACCAGATTCATTACCAGAGGTAGTTTTTAATTCATAATATCCTTCTCCGCTACTTACTAAATTTCTTTCTGTGTCTACAAAAGTTCCAGAATCATCAGAAAAGTTATAAATAAGTGAGTAGTCCATTTCATTTGGATTGATATTCATAGTTATTTCTCTTTCTATTTTTATACGTTTCTTTAAAATATTTGGAATATCAAGTCTTTCTTTTTGAACTGTTAATTCTGTTTGAAATGGTTCGTCATTAGAGAATTTATGAGTATATTTTTGAATTTGATAAAGATTTGGTGCCAATCCATTCATAGGATCAGAAATTCTTATCATTTCACCTGGACTAATTGTAGGTAATCCTAAAGATAAAACTGTACCAATTGTTGGAGGACTATTCTGTAAAGACAATTCATAATCTGCTCTTGCTTGGGCTTGTTCTACTGTGGTTATACTTCCGTCATCTATTTTTAATTCTCTTATTGTATAAGACTCCTGAGAACTATCATCTTCTGATACAGCAATTATAGGAATATTTCCTATATTTGAACCATAGACTTTAATTTTGTTGTAAACTTGTTCTAAATCTTGTGAGAAATCTCCAGTTTCTATTAAATTATAAGTATGGACTACTACTTCTGTTGCATTCTCCCTGGAACCACTTTCAAAATAATGAAAATCATAAGTCGGGTCTACATAAGCATCAAATCCTCCTCTTGAACATAAGTCTTCTACAACTTCCCAAAAAGGAAGGTCTATGTAATCAACAGAGATTAATCCACTATCTGTTTCTATATTACTTGTAGTAATATCAAAATATTTTTCAATTATTTCTGTTAATGCTGTGCTTCTTGCGGTATCGACAGTAGAATAAGTTACATTTTTGCCTATAGTAATCACACCAGGTCCTCTTCCAGTTATGGTTATAGCACTATTACTCTTAGAAGCTCTTTCTATTCTTCCCAAGAATTTTAAGGTAGTTGCACTTGTTCCATAATCTAAATAAACTTTAACTTCATTCCAAAGATTAAAAACAGAGGTATATCCTTCGGTTGAATTATCTATTGTAAATGTAAAACTACCAATTGTTTCAGTAACTCCATAAGTGTACTCCCCCCCTGTTACATAATCTGTTACATCGTAAGTGGTTGTTCCATTTGTTACTTCTATTTTATGAATTGGATTGAAGATAGGTGGAATATAAACATGAACAGGAATTCCTCCAATACTTTTTAGATTCCTTACCGCAGGGCTCATTTTAAATTATGTCCTCCGAACATACATCTACATCTTTAGCACATTGTCTAAAGTAAATATCGGGAGAATAATATCTCCAGGTAGAATAGTTACAAGCATAATCTGCCCACATAAATATATTCGTCGTATCTAAGTAATCAAGAACTGTTAATTGCCTCCATGATTCATTTATTAAATATCCTTCTGATTTGTTATTTGTAAGACTTAATGTTAAATTAACACAAGATTCAGTTCCATTTAACCAAATAGATAAATTAGCAGTTTTTCCACCATATCCGTAATTAGTTAAATTAAGTATGGCAGTTGAACTAGTCTGACCGTAAGGTGTTACATTCTTGCTTGTAGGACTCTTTGGTATAAACTCAAGATAATCAACATATTTTGGAACAAATTCATAATCCCATTTAGAAAAGAAGTTTACTAAATTAAGTGTATCATTATTTGATTTATTACCTTGTTCATAAACTAAAACACTAATTGTGTCATTACCCCCAGCGTAGTCATACCTTAAATCTGTAATATTCATAACTCCACCAATTGAACCTAACGGAATAGTAAAATTAGTATAACCAGAATTGTTGTCTAAATAATCTTGAATGTAAGAAATATTCAAAACAACTGGATTTGGATTGTAAGTTAAATTTATTGTATCAATAGTCATAGTTCCAGGAGTTTCAGACTTAAAAACTAATGGTATTTTACTTAAATGCGAATAATCTTTAGTAGCATTAAGAATTCCATTAATTAAACTAACTCCAGAGATATTTATAGTAACTGGAGTATTTGTAGAATTCAATACTCCATTTACAATCCAATCAATTGTTCCATCGTTTCCCCAGTCTATTGTAACATTAGAAGGAGAACCAGTTGGTGTAGAAATGTTTACATAATCAAGCCATATAGTAGAATTAAGATAAGTTCCTTCATTATTAACTTTAAAGTCCAGCCTCCATCTTAGTATGTCTCCAGGATTAGAAAAAGTATGTTCAACTCCAGTTTGAGCATTTTCCCATGTAGTTCCATTATCCGCACTTAAATAGAGATAACCATTTGTAGACGTGTCTCCTTCATAATACAAACTCTTAGAAGTAATAGTGGCTTTGTCTATAAGTCCATCAGATTCATAAACTGGTTCAGATATTACTGTGCTATTGTATCTTTTAAATAAAGTATTATTTACATAATAAATTTTGGTGTCTACAACATTGTCCCTACAGGCAGATCCAACACTAACTGTGTTATAGAACTTTACTGGAGGGCTAAGATAATTATACGAAATAAAGAAATCATTATCCAAAGAACCACTTGAATCACATGCAGTTCCAGCACCGTCTTGTATGTATGTTCCACTAGTCCAATTGTTTACTCTTGTTATTCCGTCACATGTACTGTCACCATGATAAACATAAGATGTCTCAATTCCAGAAATTTTTACTCTCCAGTCTGTTTTATTATAAAAAGATAAATTAAACACTAAATCTGCTTGAGAAGATTCTACGTCATTACCAACTCCGTTATCAGATAAAAACATACTTGTCCAAATATTAGTCCCACCTAAGTCTACAAAAGAATTACCAGAACAACCAGCATTATCAGCTTCACTGTTGTATGTAGCATTTAATTTAAATAAAATATCATCAGAAGAAATAAGATTTAAATATGAACTATTTGAAAATACATAAGCAGTAGTAGAACCAGAACAATACCCCCCATTTGACCAGACGTTATGACTAAGTAAATAACCATTGGTTTCGCTGTTAGTAACAGAAATACTACAATCTTCAGAATAAGAATAATCTGCTGATTTTTCCCATCGTGAATCAATGACTCCATCATTAAATTCATCAAAAGTAAATTCTGCTTTTTCTGTTCCGTTTGTAATAATTACGTCTCTTCTTATATCCGCAGTTGTATTTTTTTCATCAATATTTGTGTTATTTAAAAAATCATCAAAAAAGGCAGTTCCGTAACCAGAACCTGTTAGATTGAATAAGAATATATAATCTACTCCGATATTGTCATCAAGATAGAAATAGATTACTTTATTTGTATTTCCATTAGAGTCTGTTAATGTTTTTGTAGAATTATAGTCATGTGTTGTGTTTAAATAAATTCTATCTCCAATTAAACTTCCTTGATAAATTCTGTCTACAGTGCTAGTATTAGCGCAATAAAAAACTGGTTCTTTCAATGACGAATTAGTGCTAATGTTGAGACTTAATCCAACTACTTCATCGTACTGATGTGAAGATATTTTTAGGCCAGTATCATTTACATAAAATGTAGAATTAAACGGAATAATCAAACTATTTTCTCCGTTGGCAAATAAAATCTTCCTGAAGTAAGTAATATTAAATAAAAAGGTGGCATTTGGAGTTCCGCAAGAATAATTAATTCCGTAATCTGGATGGTCTATGTCCACACAAACAGTTGTTCCTGCATTTAATGTTAATGCCTGAGAAAAAATTGAACCTGCGTCATTCTTTGCATAAAAAGAGATATTATTTTCTCCTATTTTAAATCCTGTAACTTGTTTATTTGTTATTCCATTAGAACAAGTGTATGTAGTATTAGCCCCTCCATTCAATGAATAAAAACAACTGTATAAAACAGAATCTTCTGTGTTATTAACACTAAAAGTATACGCTCTAGTAACAGGAGTTACAATAATAAAATCTCCGTCTGTTGCATTTGTTACATTAACAAACGGTGGAGTGTTATCAATTACATACTCAATCCAATTTTCAAATCCAAAAAATGTAGCATTTTGACTCGACCCACCAAGTATTTGAAAACTAATTAAACTATCTGAACCACAAGTACCTGTACCCAACACATTTAGTTTTATTTGTCCATTATTAATAGCACCGTAAGGTAATGGCCCAAAGGAAACGTTATGGTACCCTGCCCCCCTCTCATCTGAATTAGCAAAAGGTACATAAGTAAACGCACCAGAAGAATTCAAATAACAATACCCATTACTTAAAGAAGTTGACCCATCATCCCCTGAATGAATAGTAACATTATGACTAAAGTAATAAATTATTTTGGAAGCATTTATAGGAAGATCTATAAACGTTATGTTTCGTACTTGAGTATAAAAATAAGCACCAGATCCATAAACAGAAAAATCTGCGTAAGTACTAAAGTCTGTGTCATTTAAACTACTAGGGTTAGAAACGCTTGCCCATATCCCGGTCCATCTATTCAATATTTGATCACTTGGCCTTTGTGTAATCGCTTGAACATTAGCAAAAATTACGAAAAACAAAGTTAAAAATAAAATAAAAATTAAATATTTTTTCATAATTATGTGCCACCTATTGTTGCGCTTATATTAATTTGAGAACCTAATTCCATTGAAATACTTGTTGCTTCAATAGTTGGTTCATCTGTTCCAATTCCGTACCAGTATGGATCCAGAAAACTCTCATTAACACCAAATCCCCATTTAATATCATCACTCGGATTATTCTTAAAACCAACGAGCATAAAGTTAGTAAAAGAATGAGCAGAGAAACGATAGTTATAAACTAACTTATCTTGAGACTTGGTTTTATTAGTAAAGTCAATACATCTCCAATTTTCGTATCCTATCTTGGTTCCATCCTTTAAATCACACCTACAAGTCCCTGTGGCACTACAGCGACCATCTTTAACGAACAATGCGTAATCAGATATACTAGGACTAAACTCTAATTTAACTTGATCCTTTGAATAAATATCTACATTATAATTAGTAGGATTGTTTACTTTAAATTCTGAAATACATGGATTTTCAAATGTTCCTGAACATTCTATATTACCAGTTAAATCTTCAATTGTAAATCCGAAGTTAGTTTGAAGTAGTATAAACAACCCAATTATAGTTGTAATTCCAACTGCAATCCCCGATCCTACCTTCATCCACCTGCGACCTGCCATTATTCATCAACCTCAAAGTTTATTTCCAAATGTGTATCAAATACATCAACCTTTTCTATTGATTTAATTTTATCAATAGGAAAATCTAATTCATTTTTTTTGATTATTTTCTTCTTTATCATGTCCTTGGAGTTCCTACTACAAATGAAATCTGAACAGTATATTTAGCAAAATCACTTGGTGGACTTGTTGGTTCATCAGAAGGTTTATGATTAAATGCTAACTTTTCCATTGTTCCGACTAAATCATCTCCGTCATAAGATAAAGTAATTCCTCCTGTAGTTCCGCCACCGTTGTATATATAAATAAGTTCGTCTTTTATTTCTTTAGCAGTTTTAGAACTTGTTGGAGCAATATGCCCGGTTATTATAATAGTTCTTGTGTTTCTTAATAAATCTACAATAATTGAACTTCTTGCTCCGTCTTCAGGATTGTTAGAAGGCGGTGTAAGAATAAAAATCTTGTTAGCAAATCCGTCATCCACTTCTACACCATAGATTGTTACTGAAGTTTCTCCTTTTGATATAACTATTTCTGCCATTTTACACTTTTACAAGACGCCTCAAGTCTGATACCAATTTAATGTTATTTCTCTTTATTAATTCTTCCATTTCTCTTGAATTATTTCCACTTGCGTTTATTGTATAATTAACTACAATCCCACCACCAAAAGAACCATTAGGACTAATTCTTCCAGCAGTATTTGGAGTAAATAATTCTGGACCTCTTTCTCCTACAACATAAGGAGTATTTGGCGAAACTTGACCCCCAAGTTGTAGACCAGGTAATCCAGGAATATCAATGCCTCCTTTTAGTCCTAAGTCACTTGTAGCAGATAGTCTTTCTTGAAGTCTCTTTCCAAGACTTTCTCCTAATCCAGCAAAAAAGTTTCCAAACGCATCTATCATACCAACAGTAATAGCTTTAACAATATCCCATCCTATTTTAGCCAAAACAGTAGAGTTATTTTGAATCCAGGTAGTTATTGCAGTAATCATTTTATCCATAGTATCACTAATTTTATCCCAATTTTGTGCTATTCCGTCTAAAACAGTCTGAGCTAATTCAAGTCCTTTTTCTAACCAAACAGGCAATTTTTCTGTTAAATAATTTAATGCTTTAGTTATACCTTCAGATATTTTAGTTTTGATACCATCAAAATCTAATCCATTCATGGTTGCTTCCAATTCATTGGTTTCTCCGATTAAAGAATCGAATATTGCCCCTCCAAGAATTATAGCAATTAATGCAGCCAACGCACCAACAACTAACAATATAGGCAAAGCAAGCAATCCAAATGCCATAATCAAACCACCAATACCTAAAGCAAGTGTGCCAAATAAGAATAATGCTCCACCTAAAGCTGCCCCAACTAAGACTATTACTCCTATAAGTTTCTTTTGGCCTTCCGTAAGACTAAGAACAGCATCTAAGAACAATAACGCCCAAGTAAGTATCATCTCAGCTACTGGTAAGAATAATATTCCTAGTGCCATAGACATTACTTCAGTAACTCCAACCCACTCCATAGAAGTTTTAAGCAACCCTGTAAATGTTCTTTGAAGAAACATTCCTAAGAACATAACAGACAAAAACTCCATTCTAAATCCTTTTAATCCTTGAGTTCCTTTTCTGAAACTATTAGCCATTCTTGCAGAAGTATTGTTTATTTTAGCTCCGCTAAGATTAAAATTTTTAAACTGTTCACTGTTCATACGGAATACTTGCCCCATAGAAACATTTTCAGCGATATATTTGTTTAAGGAATTAGTATTACTTAACAACCTTCCCTCAACAGTCCTCAAACTTTTCCCCGTTTTAGTCATATTCAAACCAAAAACTTTCTGTGTTTGGTTTAGGCTTTCAGTAGTTAAATTGAAATTTTGAGCTGTATTTTGAATTTGAGAAAGATTTTTGTTTAAATTATTTGAAATTTTATTAAGTTTTTGACCAAAGTTTTTTTCAAATAAATTTAATCTTACATTAACATCATAATTTGCTGCGTTTACCATTTTCCACCTCTCTTTCCTTTTGGGGTCTTATTAGACTTTTCATTCATTTTATTAAGTCTTTCAATTAATTCATCTACAACTAAAGCATCCATTTTCTTGAAATCATTAAATGGAATATAACCATAATTAATCATAAGATAATGATAAACATCTAAAATATTATATTCTTTACTCTTTCCAAATATTCTATTCTTTAGGTTTTGTATCTGATCTGGCATTCTTTAATTCCTCCTGTTTTTTCTTGATTTTATCTACAGCACTGCTACTTTGGCTCTTTGGAATTAAATCAGACATTTTTTCAGATAAAACATTAAAGTTACTATTTACGAAATCTTTAAGAATTGTTTCATCAATTCCTTCAATAGAATTTTTAGTAATATCCAACATCAATTCAAACATTTCGTTCATATCTTCTTTGCTTACACTTGGAACTTCGATACCGTCTATTTTTACCTTTTCTCTTGATTGCATTCGTTTGCTTATTTCCATTAAAATTGCTTGTTGTTCTATGTTAAGAGGTTTAAATAAGAAAGTGTCTTCTTCTCCAGAACTGTTCTTTAAAATGATTGAAACTGGTTTTGCTAAGTGTCTTTTTACCTTTTCTAAATTATCCATTTTCCACCTCCTTTTTCATTCTTTTCTCACCTTTCTACCATTAAGGAAACGGATTTCCTTAGTTGGCTTCTCTTCTTCCTTTTTAGGAACATCAAGTTTACTAATTAAATACTCTAATTTCATATTAATATTTTCAAAGAAAGTTACTTCTAAAAATTGACTTCTTTTATAATTCTTCCAGAGTTCTACCAAAACCATACCATAATCGTCTGCGTAATATTCTTCAGCAAACTTAACAAATTCATCTCTAGTAGATTTAGGAATACGACTAATAACTAATCCTTGCGTTTTGCATTTCTTGAGAACGTTCTCTTCAAATTCTGTTCTGTCCATTTGTCACCTCTTCGACTATACTCTTCCATGAATCTTTCCATGTCGAATAATCAAGTTTCTTTTCTATTAAAACGTTTCTACTATCTGTTTTTATTTGATTTATTTTATTAATTGCGTAATTATGTTCATCAAAGTTATTCCAATTTACTTGAATACCAATTCTATCATCCCAAAAGTCCCAAAAGTATCCAGCTTTAGAAATTATACAAGGTAAGTTACAAGCCATTGCCTCTAACATAGCAATACAACAGCCCTCTACTGGAGAAGTTAATACGAAGAAATCTGCACAGTTAAGCAGTTCACTAACTTGTTCAGAAGTTTGATTAGAAAAGACCTTACAATTCGGTGAAGGTTTCATAAAATTATTTTTTGAAATCAATATCCAAAATATGTCTTGTGTGTCTATTAAGTTAAGTATCATTTGGAAGTTTTTTACTATATTGCTATCACCAACCCAAACGGCCACTCTTTTATTTGGTATCTTGTATTTTTCTCTTAATTTTATTTTATTTTTTGGTTTAAATAAGTCTAAATCTATTCCATGAGGAATTACTTTGTCTACTTTAAAATTATCTAATTTCATTTCGTCAGCCATAAAATTGGAAGCGGCAATTAGTTTATCTGCTTTAAAGTTTTTCAAAAAATCTTTAATTACCCAAGAATGATTTACATTTCCTACAATTTTATTAATAGTTTTATATGGATTCTGAAAGAAAGCAATCTGTTTTATCTTTGATATATCTAAAAATCCACAAAATTCAGCGTCTCTAATAACTAACATATTTTTATCTTTTTTGTATTCATCTAACAAATACTGATCAACATTTTTTATTTTGTCTAAAAAGTTATCGTTTTTATTTGACATAGTTTCTGCTGAAATTAATTCTGCGTTAGGAAGGATTTCTTTTAATTTTCCAAAGAAAGTTTCCACTCCTCCAGCACAATCTGTTCTTTGTGTCCAGTTCGGTAGATATATTTTTGTCATATAAAATTCACGTGTGGCGGATCCTCCTGAACTAATGAAGTAATGAATTTATTTTTATCTGTCATCCAACAACTATAAGGACAACCGTTTCTAACCATTTTAGTAAATTTCTTTCTCTTTTCTCCAAACCAAATATCTCTAAATGAATGTTTAGTCAAATCTCCTAAATTAAATTTTGGATTATAGTTTAATAAACAACAAGGATAAATTATTCCATTGGCTCCGAGCGCGACAACAAACTCATGGAAATAACATGAACCGCATTTAACTTTTTGGCTTATTTCATTTATTCTATTACTAAACGAAAAAACTTTAAAATCTTCTGTTTCTTCTTTTTTAACTAACCCAATTTGATTAACTATTTCATCCCAAATACCTTCAAACATTTTTTCTTTAATTGGGGTATAAGCTAATGAATATCTAACATTATTACAACCAAGTTTCTTAGCTAATTTCATTGAATCATAAATTTCTTTGTAATTTTCTCTACATACGATAAAACTAACACCAACTATGTTTTTTGATTCTTTTACTTTTATTAGTTTTTTTAGATTACTAATAGCAATATCAAAAACATCTCTTTTCTTAATAATGTTATATGTTTCTGAATTTGAAGCATCTATAGAAAATCTTACCCATTCAAAGTCCTGGATTAATTCTATCCCTTCATCATCTAAAAGAGTTCCGTTAGTAACTAAAGACTGTTCATATCCTAATTCTTTCGCCTTTCTGACAATTTCTTTCCAGTCTGGATGAGCAGTTGGTTCTCCCCCCCCTGTCCATTCTAAGGCCTTTACTCCAGATTGTTTCATTTCTTCTAAAATCCTAAATAATATTTTTTTATCTATTTTATCTTGTTTCTTAAAGTCTTTCATTACATTAGATTTATAATTCCCAATTTTGTATGAACAAAAACTACAATTTAAGTTACATATATTTGTTAAATCTATTTGAGCAAAGAGTGGAACAATCATTTCTCCCTTTCTTAATTGTTCTATCTTATCATTATGGTAAGCTACCTTGTATGGTGAATAATAATCTCTTTTATTCATTGAAAATCACCTTATTTGCTAATTTATTTATTTTTTTTCTAATCTGATTATCGTTTTCATGGATTTCTTTTCTTTTTAAAGTAGAAGTAGAATTCATATGGACAGAATATTTAAATAAGAAATCTTCAATTCCTACAAAATTAATATCTTCAATTAGTAAACACCTCAATAAATGTTCTAAATCTTCTCCGAATCTTAATTTGGAATCAAACTTGTGTTTTTTAAGTAATTCAGTTGGAGCAAGGAAGTTATAACAAATGAACATAGAATCATGTATCGCAAATTCTATTACTTTTTGTTTAAGTAAGTCTTTACTTGGTGCCCGTTGTATATTCACTCTTTGAGTGATATTTTCATTAGAATCAATTACTAAGTAACTAGAATAAATAATTGAATTAGGATTGTCTTTTGCAGTCTGTAAAAATTTACTCAATGAATTAGGCAATAACAAATCATCATCACTTAAAAAAAAGATATACTCTCCTTTAGCATTGTCAATTATTGTATTTCTAGCATATCCAATACCTAAGTTTTCTTTATGGTGAATTACTCTTATTTCTACATATTCCTCTTGTAATCTAACCAAATTAGGAAGTTTTTCATTTCCGCTATCATTTACCACTAAAATCTCAAAATCAACGCCAGACTGACTTAAAACGCTTCCTATAGCCCTATTTATCTGAGGTATACAAGATTTAGTAGGAATACCAACCGTTATCATTCTATCTTAACTACCTCCGTTGCATTTGTTGGCCCAATAGCCATAGTAAGTCTTGTACTTTGTTTGCATTTTTCAGTAATCATACTCCAATTGGTATTCAGATGTTTTGGTCTGCAAGATACGTCAAGCCAAAAAGTGAATTTCTTATCTTCACACGCCTGAAAGAACCAATTATCTTCTCCCCAAATAAATGTATCATGTGTCATAAAAGGAACTTTCTCAAGAACATCTCTTCTAATCATCAAGCAACCTATTCCTACAGCCCAAACTGGTACAATATCTGGTCTGAATTTATCTTTTATCAAAAAAGGGACTAAATGTTTTTCAGCTAAAGTTAATTTATTTTTCTTGTACTTGTAAACAAATTTCTTATATTCATTAATCTCAGCAAAACTAAACCAATAACAACCTTTATTCATTTGAAAACCCCCCTCTTTTTGAACACAAGGAACTCTAGCACTTGGATTATAAATATGAACATAAAATCCGACTAATTCTTTATTTCTCGAAATTAACTTCTGAACAGCATTTTTTGGGACAAATATATCGTCATCTAAACTAAATAAAAAATCAAAATTGTTCTTGATGGCATATTGTCTGATATGTTCTCTGACATCTGCAAGGTGTTGAAGTATATGTCTCTTGTCTGGTTCCCACCTCATTCTGTTTACAGTAATCTTCTTACCATGAACCTTTAATTTCTTTAATCTTTTGAAATAATCTCCGTTATCTGAAGTATCCACTAATAAAACATCAATTGGATAAGTAAGACTATCTAAATGGTTAATCCATCTATCAAGCAAGTGTGCGTGACGACTACTCGTTGGACAACTAAGCAAAACCGAAGGTAGATTTCTCATTTCTTTCCATTAGAAGAGAAATCACCATTTTGCCACAGATGTGTAACTTGCCAAGGCGGTTAAGGTTGCTCCAGCAATATCTGTAGATTGTATAGCTACGTTTGCAGTTCCACTTGAATCAAATGGTGGTACTTTGTAAGAGACTGTAAATTTTAATACTCCATCAGTAAAACTAGGTTTAACACTAGTAAAGTATCCATCTGCTGCAACTATTCTTAATGCTGCATTATTTGTACCAATTGCTTCGTTTGCAGTTGTTGCTGTAGTAAGGTTAGTCCACATAATAGCAATTCTATACTTAGATCTAGTTCTATCTACGTCTAAATCTTGTGGTTGTGTTGCACTTGTTGTATTGATTAAATCAAAGAATCCTAAACCAGTTGTACCTGAATCTGTACCAGCTTCTACTGG
>Ga0180008_1001782_pt1 | contig 12631 bp, 22 predicted proteins | sample MM_PW_MetaG_FD_121121 | JGI IMG/M metagenome (GOLD analysis project Ga0180008, IMG submission 121121) | Groundwater microbial communities from the Aspo Hard Rock Laboratory (HRL) deep subsurface site, Sweden - MM_PW_MetaG | ecosystem: Environmental > Aquatic > Deep subsurface > Groundwater... | reverse complement strand
CTGACTCTGTTTTTTACAGTAGGGTGGTTCTGGTTTGGGATCCATTTTGTATATTTGGAGTTTTAAAACCATATATTATGAAAACAATCACAGACATTATTTTAAAGCTGTTTAAGGAGCTTTGTCCTGAGAGTGGTGGTAAAGTATCTCTCCGGGTAAAACAATCCCGCTTTGCCCGTATGGTGGCCTTGCTGATCATAAGAGCTACCGAGTTAGGGTACGAAGTTACGTTTGGAGACGCCTGGGCTAGATCCGGACACATGCTAAAGAGTTTACATTACATTCGCCTGGCAATAGACCTAAATCTTTTCCGTGACGGTAAATATCTGACTACCAGTGACGACCACGCTCAGTTGGGATCCTATTGGGAAAGTATTGGAGGCTCCTGGGGAGGCCGTTGGGGTGACGGTAACCATTATTCACTTGCACATGGAGGCCGTAAATGAATGTTATTAGATCCGTAAACTTTAACATTTACTTTCATATTTTAACCTTTACTTAACTCTACCTTTAACATTTGAGATATAGTTTTAAGGTCATACAGAAAGGAGGTGTTACAATGGAAGCACGTAGGGTTATCTTAACTCGCTTAATCTCAGTATCTTCACATGAAGAAACCAATGACCATTTTAATGTGGGTAACATTACCAGGATTATGAAGTCCCGGGAAGTTGATGCTGTGGTAGTTCTGAATGATGATATTGAGGTAACAGTCGGACTGATGCATAGTATGGAAAAGGCTTTCCGCTTTATGTGGAAAATGCCAGTATCGGTTATTTATTAACATTTGTAAAGTAAGGAGGCTATTATGTGGAGAGAAAATGAGACAAACGTATCTTTTTCTATCAAAAAGATACTCAACCGTGACAACGTCCCAATGGGTGTATTCGATTGGATCCGTAAAGTAAAGGCTGCTATCCAGGATGATCTCAAAAAGGAATGTTATTCACCAAGTGATTGGGGCCATGAGGAATTAAGAAGATACTCAGCTCACTGCGAAAGTATTATTTTTAAACTTATAGGTGAACTAAATCGTATTAACGTCCAGTTAAAGATCCTGACAGATGAATACCAGGGTTAAAGTCGGAGGGCAATATACTCTCCTGGATCTCTCACCAGTTAAAACTGCTGGAGATCTAAAAGAAGATGACCAGGTTCTTTGTCGTGACAGACATACTAAACAATTAGTAGGAGCCCGGGTGTTCAGCAATTTAGGTGGTTGGGTTACTATTGAGATCTCCCACCCCGACGGATCATTTGATTATCAGTGTCTTCACTCCCGGAAGTTATACCGGAGTGTTTACAAAATAAATCAGCAATTATGAAAAATGATATGAACACAAATAACAGAAACTATTATCCCGGCCCTGAATTGATAGGCTTTTTTATCCTTATGTTAATAGTGGTGTGCCTTTGTTCACACAAGGCGGCCGCTCAGTCATCAATTTATCTTCTGCACCAACCCACTGATTTAGGAATAGGTATACGTGTGGATATTGACCCACTCCAGTTTACAAAAAGTGGACGTAAAAAATGTGGCCTGTACAGTTCATTAAGTTATGGTAATTGGGGCCTTTACAGACAATATGGTCTGGAACACCATGTCAAAACAACAGTTGGTTGTCTTATACCATTAAAACCCTATAAATCACATCATTACTCTTTATCGTTTGGGACAAGCTATCATCACCTGGGTAAAAATAGTGTCCGGAATCCCGAACTTAACCAAAAGTTATATAAAACCTGGGGTTATGAAATAGGTATAAGTTTTAAAACAAAGTTTTTAGCATTATGTATCAGTACCGACATTCCCAGGTGGGAGCCGTGTGTTGGTGTTGGTATGGTATTTTAGTTTAATTCAGTATTAACCATTAAATCATTACGTATTATGAAAAGCTACAAGGAGCTGTATGAGGCTGCCAAGAAGGCAAAGTCTCTGAAACAATTAACTCCTGTTTACCACAAATGGGAAAAAACAGGCGAGTGTATTATCGGTGCTTATATCAGTCATAACCCCGTACAAAGCCGCTTAGGTGATACAGGGTACAACCAGTACATTTTTGAGACTGATAACGGCCTGGTCAAGTTTGCCCTGGGACGATCAGCAGACTCAGAGTTTGCACCGATGTTTGGGAAAGGTGTTGTTTATGCCATCACCTTCAAGGGTAAAGAGAAGATCTCAGGAGGCCGGACTGTCAACCGTTTTAAGGTTGAGGAAATAGGAATAAGTGATATGGTTGACGAACTAAGCACGGAATCAAATAGTGATGACGCAAAGATCGACACGGAATAAAGTACGATTTCAGGGTTCTTCGGCCCTGGCAGACCTGCGTCGAGCCCAGGAACACCTTATAGAGCTGGCTGCTCTGGCAAATGATCAGAGCGGCTATATCGACCAGTATCTTCCGACCATAATGGTTGCCCTGGAGTCAGTCCGTGTGACTCTTGACAAGTTTTATGAAGGTTTATAACAGAGTGTCCCGGTTAGATCTAACTTTAGCCGGGATCTCTTGTTCTCTTATACTCACAATCAAAATAACTAATTATGTCACTTGCCCGGGCCATTGCCCTAAATATCATCAAATCATTTGTACCCCTTAATATTCCCGGCAGTCAGATCATTCACTATCTGCAAGAGCTGAATGTTACTTACCGACGCACAGAAATGCTGACCGATATTCGCACAGCCTTTGACAGAGTGAAATATGAAACACAAGTCACAGCTTTACGCCCTGACCAGCCAGTACCAGAGGCCTGGATGAGCAAAGAAGAAATTGCTGCCCCTTATAACTATCGAGTACATTTGAAAGTGGATTATTACGATCCAATGACTGACACTTATGATACTGAACACCGCTACATGTTTGCTGATGAATACTCAGCCGTGGGTGATTATGTTGAGGAATTTCCGGATTATGCCATGAGTAAGGACTACGTCCAGGAAAAAGAATTTGCCGGAGCTACTGTTGTGGGTGTCACCAAGAACATGAGAGAAGGTGTCCCATTTTAACTGTACTTAATATTAACCATTATGGCCTACAAAGACAAACGGAAAAATAAAGCTCATATACGGAGCTTACATAAACAATTAAGACGTAAAAAATCTGCAAAGAAAAAACGCCGTGCTGATCCCTTGACTTTTTTAACTGAGTCAGAACGTAAGTGATTATTAAAACGTTATAGAATCTTCTAATTTAACAAGTTATCAACACATACCATGAAAGAACATAATTTCGTACACCGAGCCCTTGACCCCCTCAAAGGTCATAGGATCCCCCGAGTGATGTTATTCACCGACACTGAGACACATCCTGAAATAGACGGTAAAACTGAAGTTCAAAAATTTACCCTGGGCTGGATATTTACCTGGGAGTCTAAAGAAGATCCCATAAAGAAAAATGTCACAGAGATATTTTTCGATAACGCTGAGGCTTATAACAAATATTTTGAGACAACAGTCCGTAAATATAAATCACTAACTATCTATGCTCATAATATCTTTTTTGATCTTCAATGTTCTGGCTTTTTTAACTATTTCACCACCCAGGGGTGGGAGCTGGATTGGATATATGACAAAGGCCTGACTTATATACTAAGGATCATAAAAGGTAAAGAAAAAATAATGATCCTGAGTACAACCAATTATTTCGACTGCTCACTTCGTAAACTGGGTGAAATGATAGGTTTAGAAAAACAGGAAATTGATTTTGACCATGTCACACCCAAACGACTTAAAGAATATTGCTACCGTGACACTGAAATCGTACTTCGCTCAATGTGGCATTATATTGACTTTATCAAAGAAAATAACCTAGGATCAATGGCCCTGACTAAATCCAGCCAGGCCTTTAAATGTTACCGGACACGTTTTATGACCAATAAGATCTTACTTCATAATGAGAATAAAGCCTTTGATCTGGAGCGGGCCGCCTACCTGGGTGGCCGTACTGAGGCCTTTAATATAGGTACTGTACCCGGTAATGATTTTCTGGTTCTGGATGTCAACAGTATGTACCCCTATGTTATGCAAAAATACCGTTATCCCTCAAAACTGGTCTGTCTAATGGAAGATGAGAAGATGAGTAGTTACACCCGCTGGTTAGGTAGTTATGGGATGATAGCTGAGGTGGATCTCTGCACCCCTGAACCCGCCTTTGGCGTCCGTTATAAGAAAAAGCTGATATTCCCCACCGGAGAATTTCGTGCCTTTCTTTGTACCAGGGCCCTGAGGTATGCTGTAAGAGAAGGTTATGTTAAAAAGTTTATAAGAGCCTCACTGTATCTAATGGATGACCTTTTCAGTGATTATGTCAATTATTTCACAGATCTGAGAAAAAAGTACACTGCCACTGATAATCCCGTTATGTCAAAACTCTGCAAATATATGCACAACAGTTTATATGGTAAATGGGGAGAAAAAGATCTCCTGACCGATATGATTGACAACCACTCTGGAGAACCTTACCTGAGACGTGAAATATGGGACGCTGTAAATGGTGGCTGGTGGGTAGAAACCCACCTTATGAATAAGATCATTATGCGTTATCCCGGTGGTGAAGGCAATCACTCTTTTCCGGCCATTGCTGCCCATATCACCGAAAACGCCCGCCTGGTACTTTGGAATATAATAAAAAAGATAGGCCGTGATAACGTGATGTATTGTGACACTGACAGCGTCATCATCAGAACGTCTGACCTTGATAAAGTTAGTGACAAGCTGAATGAGACACAACTCGGATCCCTAAAGATACAAAACAGATTTGCTGGCTTACAAATTGACGGTGCAAAAAATTACCGCATGGATCTTACCCGGCATATTAAAGGGATCCCGGCAAGTGCTGAGGAAATTTCACCCGGAGTTTTCCGTTATGACAGCTTCCAACGTCAGGCCAGTTGTATGACAGACGGAAGAATCTCAGGCGTGGAGATCGTACCAGTGACCAGGCGGCTGACACATAGTTACGACAAAGGCCTGGTAATGGAGAGCGGCAAGGTAAAACCTTATAACTTCACTTTTTTTGAGCCGCTGCCTTTGCAGCCTCAGCAATCTTGACCATATTTTCAGCAATCTTTTTGGCTTTATCAACACGTTCACGGTGTTTAGCAGAAAGATTACGAATTGTTTCAGTCAGTGGTTTCATATCACATTGATTTTAAGTACAGGTCTATATATTTATCAGCATAACCAAGTTGCCGCATCTCAATACGATACTGGTCAGCAGTGATCAGTTTCTTTTTATACCAGGCCGTGATCTCTGCCTTAGTAGGTAAGGCACGTGACACTGTCACAGCTCTCTCAATAAGTTTCAGATACCAGCCCTGATGTTCAAATGAATAACCCCTTCGAGTCATCACAGCCCGCCATTGACCCTCAGTGATAATCTTCTCTATAAGCAAACTATTAAGCTCACTATGAGTCGGAAGATCTTCATACTTATATTTTTCAAGAGTCCACTGATCCATTAAAGCATCAGTCTTTGAACCCCTGAGATTTTGTTTATTAAGTTGTGACCGGGCCTGAGCCTCAGACACCATACCAAGTTTATACTGATCTTCAATGATCCCGATATATACTTTCTGGATCTCAATAGCCTGTTTGTATTCTTCATGTGTCAGATAAAAATCTGCCACATCCTCTGAATATCCGGCCGTTATCAATAATTCATTAGCGTCAGATCTTGAAATAAGGTCAGAGCGGAAACTGTCAAGAATTACACTCCTGGTAAGCTGCTTATCACCCTCAGCATTATATTTGATAGTAAACTCTGCCATCTTTGCAGCCTTTGTAGCATCGTAACCAATATCCTGATATGCAACTACAAGCTCCTGAGTAGTTAAAACTCCCAATTCGTGCATCCGACGTGCATCAACCCGAGTATAAGGATTATAAGTTACGGCCATCAGTTTGTCCCTCCAGAACCGGGGAATCTCCACAACCTTGAAAAGCATATTAAGTTCATCACGTGTGATCACACCCCGATGTAACATCTCAAAACCCTGTTCTAAAGACGGTTGTGCCCAATGTGCAATCCAGTATTTCAGGGCCCACTCCTGAGAAATCCCCTGAGCGGCAAGCCACGGCACTTGATCCTGAGGAAATTCATCAGCAAGCCCCAAAGGCCCATACATTGAAGGTTCAAAAGCCTCATGAGCTACCATAGTGAAAAGGTCAGCAGGTGAGGGGTAAAGAGTCCAGGTCTGTACAATCTCCTTAGTCCTGGTATCAGTATATCCCAACTCCCGCATACGTTCAAACATTTTATCTGATGTAATATTACCCCTGAGATAATTGATACGTACATTTGCCTCAGGAACAACAGCATAATGAGCCAGAATAATATTATCAATCTGAGTATCACTGTACCCTAAACGCTTCATCTGAGTACGGTTCTCAGTAGCCCGTCCCGGATCAATCATCATTGAACGTACCAGGGCCTCAGTGGGTGCAGGATGTGGAGTCGTCTTACTCATAAGATCATACTGGCGATCCAAACCCATAACGTCAACAGCCGAAGATATAAGCATTAACAACATACGGATCCGGATAATAATAGTGGTTATTGTCCCGATCGGAAAAGTTTCATCCCTTAGACGCCTCAACATATTACCAGTGTCAGCATCACAAAAGTTCTTATTCACCCACTCATTTATCGTTTTGTCCCAGGCCACCACAGCATTAGACCGGAGAGCTGTACTCAAAGCCTCCATTGTCCTTTGAACCATTCCGGGAATAACATTTGTGACGCCCCCCAGTAAGTTATCGACAAGGCCTTGCCCTAATATACCTACCCGGCTGTCTATTTCCTCTTTTGTTGCCATAATTACGTTTTGATTTTAGAGTTTAGTGTTTAAAAATCCCCTACAAACCAGGTATTTCTGGATCCAGCAACACTACCCCCAGGTCGACCAGGTATTTCAAGCTCCATAAAAGCCAGTGGTGAAGGAGGACGACTAAGAGCCTGAGCCACCACAGCAAAATTACGAAGATCACCCTGGAGAGCAGCATAATCACGTTCATTTGACTCAGCAAGCATATGTGAAGTAACCCCGTCAAGTTTAGCGTACTGGTCTGCCCGGGCATAACTCGGAAGTTTATCAATCTCTGCCAGAAGATCACCAGGGTGTGCAATACGATCAGCAAGCTCATCAGCTTTTTTACGGTAAGAATCCATCACAGCATTTAAATTGTCAATACGGTCTGTTATATTAGTTAAGGCCGGAATGATCCGGTCATTAATAGTAGTATCAGCTCTCTCCAGAGCATCCCATAAACCCTGGGGTATATGTTTAGCAATAAAAGTCGGCATGTCATTCTGTATAGCAGACAGCTCAGTAGTAACAGTACCCATATTCTTTAACAGACTGGTTGCCTTGTCCCCCAAATCCGCAATTTTCTCTCCAAGTCGAATAGGAATCCATCGTGACTCATAAAAAGTCTTACCGTTAGCCTGGTCAACAAGCCACTCTATCATCTCACCTGGATTAGCCTGCCATTTTGAAAGATTAGAATGAACACTTGTCAGGTATTTTTGTAAACGGATAGTCTTTTCAAGCTTCTCAGTGTCACGGGTTTTATTGGTCAGAATACACCATATATCAGCAGACGCATTAAAGGCATTTAACAAATGAGCGCACCCATCCACACCCCACCCCAAAGCCGCTGAGATCTCACTGACTTTATTCATCATATCAAGCCACCAGTTCTCAAATCCGGGAAAGAGCTTATCAATCCAATGAGCCAAAGACTCGCCCGTTATGACCTGCAAAATATTATTTACCACAGCAATAGCCTTAACAATAGCCACCACCCCAGTATATAAAGCTATAAGAAATGTTATAAGAGAAGGGGAGGCATGATAATACCCCCTCAGAATATGATATTCAGCGTCGGTCGCTATTAAAGCAGTAACACGGGTTAACCTGACTTCGCATGTTGCTATCCTAACTGAAACCTCATCCATAAGGATAACACACTCTCCCCTCACACCAGGCCTGAAAGACAAAGTAAAATCATCAAGGGCAGACAAATAACCTGCCAACACCCCTGACGTACGATCAAGAGCGGCCTGTATACGGCTGTCATCCATAATTAATGTTTACCTGGGTTGTTTAAAACGCTCCAGAATAACCTCTCGAGCTTTATAACCCCAAGCAATACGCTCACGCAAACGACTGACGTCCATACCTATTTTTTCAAGGGCTTCAAGATCTTTTTGAGCTTCGTCCAGCTCACCCTTGATAGCATCCAAATGACCAACCGTTTCAGCACGAAGATCAGCCAACGGGGAAACTTCTTTGGGAATTTCATTTTTCGCCATCTGTTAAGTCATTTACCGTCATCAGTGAAATCAAATAACTTGTCAAGCACAGCCAGGACATAGTCATCAATCTGTGTCGGACTTGCTTTGATCTTGTCAACCACCAAGGGCCGCAAAAGAGTGCTGTAAGCCAGTTTAATCAGCTTAAATAAACTTGTGTTCATAATGTCAATCCTTTCTTTTGGTTAGTACATAACTCTCGATCTTTGTGGTTACTGCAAAAATAAGACTGCCCCCAGTGATAGCCACAAACCCCCAGTCAGCTTCATATATAAACTCAATAATAATCCCAAAAGAAACTACAATAATACAAAATATCTGAGTTATAAACAATTTCTTAATCATATCAAAGAGTATAAGTTATCGTAGCTCCATAAATTTGATCATCCGTGACAAGTCCCTCAATAGTCAAATAATAAGCATATAAACTATTATCAATAGTAGCAAGTAAAATACTGGTATCAGCCGTGTTGACATTCGCCGTAGCCAAATCGCCAATAGTTTTATCAGATAATTTAACTCGAGTCAACCACCAAGCCACATCCTCAGACCCAGCATTACCCGTAACTTTAACACTGGTAACCAAAGCCCCGTGAGGCAAAAACACCCCACAAATAAGGTCAAGATCATCAGTCTTAATTTCAACATAACCAGCAATATGTTTTTCAAGATCTTCAACAAGTGGCAATCGTGCCTCAAAAGCATTACCACTAACACTCCAATATTTTGTTCCGTTATAACCCACAGCCGCCACAGCCTCAGCATCAGTGTACCTTTCGTGATGAGCGTCTGCAACAGCAGCGTGATCACTAATCTTAGTGTCAACAACAGGCTCAGTAATATACAGTTCATAAGCAACACCATTATATTTCAACAAATCGGGATCAACAACAGGCCCCTCAGTAGGATAAGCCCTTATGAATAAATCATTATTGTTATTTAAAGGTGCAATCCGTATTCGACAAGTTTGAGCAGCTGCAGCCTTAAAATTAATATATGAAATATCACTAAAAGACTTATAATTGCATTGAATATTTTTAAGTACCTTACCTAATGCATCAAATAAATCACCAATAGCCGCCCGAGCCTTAACATCTGTATATTCTTCATGATGAGCGTTAGGATCACTCTCATGTTCACAAGCCCAATCAGAATCCGGAGCCTTACCATGTTCATCACACGTAGGATCATTCTCAAAAATCTCACTCGGATCAATAATTAACTTACCCTCAGCATTACTGAGTAACTTAACCCACTTGTTATTATCAACATCCCATCCGTGTAAAAAAGCTCCCGGCATAATAACCTCCTATATCTTTTCTAAAAACCCGTACAACACCGCCCCAATAATACACCCGAAAGTATCCATGTTACGACACCACAAAACAGCAACCTTACCCGCTGATATATCATATATCCCTGACTGATCCTGAGGAAACTGGTAATTAGTATCGTACCAGATAGAAACAATAGGGCTATCACCCATTTTAATATAAAAATAATGGAGAGCGGGTAATGAAGCAGTAACCAGACCACCTGTAATAATCAACTTATAACCCACAGGTACAACATAATTGATATACTCAACAAACTCATCAGCATCGAGCCACTGATGGTGCTCTGACTCCCAGTATTCCTGTTCAATACTTGTAGTTTGTTTTAAGGGTGAAACACCCGTTAAATAATCTCTGCGTCCACTGGCCATATCATTCAGGTGTTATCTCTTTAATAATAGCCTCTAACTGAGCCTGCCGGATAACCTCCTGAGAGGCAATACTCTCAGCAAACATCTTCTCAAAATCTTCAAAGGCCAGGAGCGGAAGATAACGACTTATTTCAGCCCGACTGGCTGCCAAACCAATCCGTACCTGGGTACTGTGATCCCAGGTTTCGTCATTATTCCAGGTACGAATTTTCAGCTCAAAAGGAGCAGCTTGCTTTAAATATAAATCGTCAAAACGATAGGTAACACCATCACCATGTAGATCTTCACCCACAGACGCTGGTAACACCTGATAAAGACCGTCAAAGATCTGCACATGCAGCAAACCACAACAACCAGGTGGAAAATCAACCTCAAAAAGCCAGATAAGCCCCCCGGTAAGTTTCAAAGTAACATCAGCCTTTGACAACTCAGCAGTATTAGCTAAGGTCGTTATAGAAGATGAATATATCACCTACTTACTCTTTACCCCAATCGTAAACGATCAAAACCTCATCAGTGTCTTGAGTGAAATCAACGTACAAACCCCTGTTAGTTCTCAAATAAGGCTGAAAATTAATCACCTTCGACTCGCCTGAGGCTGTCTTAATCTCTATAATTTGCGGATCATTGGTCGACTCGCCATCGTAAAGAGTTATTTTACCATGTTTACTATCATGAGCCATCACAATAACAGTCCCGATAGTAACAGGATTAGGAGAGACCAAACGACTGGCCGTCAGCCTCTCCCATCTGTATTTTTCATCCATGATACAGGATAATTAACCTGTTAGTAATTCCTTACCTGCTGCAAAAACAGATAAGCCGTTGATGCAGTTACACCATGTATATCAGCCCTTAAACTGCGAAGACTCCGGACATCGTAAAAATCTTCCGGATCATCTTGTAACCCGCAAGGGATCTCCCATACACAGTGAGGCACATAACCTCTTACATGGATCTGAGCAGTCTGTGACCCACTAGATGAAAGGCACTTTATGCTACCACCACCATAGTCACCGAGAGCTATATTTGCCCCTCCAGCAGCATTACCCCACTGATTAGCATAGGCCGTGATCCAATCAGATGCGGCACAATAAAGAGTTTGCTGAACAGCTTTGACAATATAACGATAATCTTCTTCGACATACGGATACCTGTTAGCAACACACCTCAATAGATCAACAGGCCCCAGATCAATAGGGATCCGTTTGTCCTGATCTTCCGACAACTTTATGGTGTATATACACTGAGAAGGCGGTGTAGCCTCTGCAAAGACCCTGAGATAGACATTCCTATACGGATAATCTAAAGGTAATTCAGTATACTCATGAGTATCTGATCCGACCGTCCATTTTTTTATCTCCTTAGACATAAACAAACCTACCGGAGAAACCAGTCGCTGATCAAACATTGCAGCAAACATTGTAATAAACAACGAACTAGGAGTTGCCCCTCCCCCATTAATATCCAACGTCAACCGCAACTGAGGATTAGTGAAACGTTTGGGATCAAAAGCATATTCTTTGTCCCATAGATAACGACCAAAATTGATACCAACATAACGTTTCTGAGCAGATCCATTGAACAAGGTGTCATCATTACACCTGAACTTCCCCTTCTGGTTGTACCAGTCAAGAGCGTCAGCCTCATAACCATCTAAAGAGTAAAGTACATCAGATCCGTCAATGACTTCGAGCTTTGTGATACAATTCATAAGGTGAGCAACCAACCCATCAGTGGCATTGGTAGTACCTATTTCAATCACAATACTTGAAATAGGATCAACCATATTCAGATCAACCGTTATCGTGGTATCACTGGTATGTTCTTTTCGGGCATAAAATTTAAATATTCTGTAATTCATAACGTGACAGTTTTAAAAATTACCCTTACTTTCTTTTGAACTTACTCATGTGACGGATAAAAGTTGTCATACGATTGATGTTATCTTCCAGTGTGGTGTCAGGCATCTTTTTGACACTATCCACACCCCTGTCAATATGAGGCAGTAACTCAGCAGCAAAAGCCGTAACTTTGGCACTTGCCCCGTCAATACCACCAGCAACACGGTTTAGACCTTTGTCGATCATCTTACTTTTCCACTCCTCCAGAGTGACACGGTTCAGACCGGCAGCCCACTTGCCTGAGTCAATAGATGCTACAATATTGGTTCGCATCTTATCAACTTTAGCAGCGGCTTTGGCAGTGGGAGCCGAAGAAACGGCCTCAATACCTTTACGCATATCATCCACGGCAGCCTTGAGCCTTCGTGCATGCTTCTCCTGAAATTCAGCAGGTGTTAATTTTGCCATAATCCAAATGATTTAGTGAAACATAACTTAATTGATTATTAATTGATGTAAAGATATGTAAAAAATTCTTAATAACACACAAAAGAATATTAATATCTTAATTTCTGTATATACCACCCACATACACAAAACTATTAAAATGATTAAACCCTGGCCCTGATCACTCCCAATCGTTTAAAAGAACTTTATCATCCCACTGATATAATACCATTAAAAAAAGTAGAACAACGGTCTAAACACGTTTAAAACGCTCCAGAATATAGAATATCCCCCTCCAGACCCCCAGGATTGCTATT
>Ga0180008_1001780_pt1 | contig 12652 bp, 10 predicted proteins | sample MM_PW_MetaG_FD_121121 | JGI IMG/M metagenome (GOLD analysis project Ga0180008, IMG submission 121121) | Groundwater microbial communities from the Aspo Hard Rock Laboratory (HRL) deep subsurface site, Sweden - MM_PW_MetaG | ecosystem: Environmental > Aquatic > Deep subsurface > Groundwater... | reverse complement strand
CAGCATCATAACCGGCAGGGCCAGCACCAAAGAAGTTATCCGCAATCAAGTTATAGGATAGAGGCGCTCCCGCATCAAAACCAAGTATTACAATATCATAATATGGACCTCCTACGGCTCCACTTCTTCCGTTATTTTCAAAGTGGTTCCTGACGATTTTGGTATTTCCGAGACCCGGGGTATTTGAGTCATTGCCCGTCAAGACAATCCCACTTCCAAAGTTACTTTCAATAACACAATTATCGGTAAAAGTAATGCCAACCCCTGAGTTTGCATTTACACCATGTTTTGCGTTCTGACGAAAACGACAGTTACTGAATGTAGTGCTTGTTGGGAGATAATATAATGTCGCTTCTCCTACCTGTGCCCCGTAATAATTGGATTGAAAATTGGAGTTTGTAACCTTGCAGGAAACCACCTTGCCAATCTTTATTCCATAAGCGTTTACCTGGCTAAAACCATGAACCATAACATGATCAACATTAACTATTTTGCTAGTAACTGGAGATAGATAAAGTCCACCAGTAGGAGTACCAGCCGTTGTATTTATAGCTAGATCTCTTATCAATGCGCCTTCATAGGGAGGACCGGTGCCTGGAGGAAGGGTTGGGTCCATAGTTACTGCAACCCCATTTCCCTGGTAATCTAATATACTACTGAATCCCTCCCCCTCAACTATACCATCACCTGTGAGTGTAAGTCCTACGCCGTTATAAGCATAAGTTCCTGCCGGTAAATGCCAGATTGAATCATTTACCTCCGCTGCCGTTATGGATTCAGCTAATGCAGTTGCATTTGTTACCGCTGCGCCTCCACTAACTACTCCCCACCATCCAGGGTAAATACGTCCTGCCCCTGTTGAAAATGTCAATATCCCACTTCCGGTCTTTATCTGCTGATTCGGCTGTGCAATGATGTTGGCGGGGGAGGGGAGGGTGAGGGTTTTGGTAATGGCGATGGAAACCCTTGCGCCTTGTTCAAACTGACAGGTAATGTTGGAAGGGATTGTCTCGGAGGTAAGAAAGGTATAGTCAGTGGTGTTCCCCGTGCTTCCCCTGGAAAAGACTATCGTGGCCGTTTTTGTTACCCCTATTGCATCCACAAAATCCTTGACCGTCACGGACTCGACGGCAATCCCTTGATCGGCTTGCCCGGCATCAGGGAAATAGAAGTTCCCCCCGAGGTATCCACCTATCCCGTCCAGAAAGTCAAAGGTCCAGATAAGACTTCCAGCCGAATCTCTCAGGATAAACTTGTATTGCCCGGTCCCATATACCACCGCTTCCCCGCGTGAGTTCAGGACAACCGGGTTAGCATTGGCGGCAGTGAGTCCCTTATCCGAATAGGTGGCCTTTGCCGTTGAACTGTTGGCAGCATAGGTGTAGAGCAAACCCCAGGAGAGAGGGTTTCCGTTATTGTCAAAGCCCTGGAACTTGGGGTAGATGAACTGCACCCCGGCGAATACAGGGGCGACCAGGAAGAAAAAGGCCATCAGGGTTAAGGCTATAATTTTTCGGATCATTTGGCGTACCTCGCTTTTTTGTTGACTTTCACCTGGATATAAGGATAATTTATTTGTATGATAATATTTTTACTCATAGTAATTATATTGATTTTACTTGCCATTTGTCGTCGTCTTTAAAGTCTCGTCCTCTTGTTGTGCTTTATCTACAGCGTAAAGTCCTGCCGCTATTAAATGGCTCCTGAAACTCTTCTGCAAAACCTGAATGTCTTTAGGTCTAAGGGTTTTGGTTGCCGCCATAATGGTCTTTGCGACTTCAGGATTATGGATTGCCTCTGTTAGCAGGGCCGCTACTTGTGACTCGCTGAATCTCCGTGGTGCCCCAAGTGTGGCAGACCATAGATTTTTCATAACGCTGAACTTCCAACCGGCCCCAGCAGAAACCGCCATATATTGAGCCACGTTTTTTCCTATCGTTCTCATGGCCTCTGTGCCGGTAAATTTCTCTGCCGTGGTCGAACCGCCTGCAAAAGAAATGTTCTTGTTCCTTGCAAGCATTTCAAGCACCTTATGGTAATCTAAAAGTGCAGTGATTTTCTCGGGAGAATCTTTGTAGAGAACTCTCATGGCGGGTAGATATTCGTTCAAGACAGATTTGGCTTTTGCTATTGATCTGACAGGATTCCCGGCAACGTCAACGGCACTCAATTCCATTCGGCTCAACAGGAAGTCTTTGAAGCTATTCTGAAGGCCATTAATGGCCGTTGGATTGCCCTTGATCCCTGGCAGGTTCAACAATTCAGTCGCTACGGTGGCGCTTCGTGCCTTTCCGGCCCCACTGAATACGCTCCTGATAACATCCTCAACATCAACTCCGATTACCTTGGACGCAATGGTTTTGTTGTAATCTGCCAACTTTGCCAAGGCTTCGGCTGATACCTTGTTGGACTTTATGATGTCCGCGTATTTGCCATATAATCCATATTTATTGAGAACGTCCTTGTTGGCGCTTAACCATTTGTAGGCTACTCCGGGATTCAAGGCGCCCTCTTTACCGGCCCTTGAGATAAGATCATTTGAGGCATAATCATCTATCAAGGTTCCGGCCTTCTCTTTGCCTACTGCCCTAACAAGATCATCCGCAGCATCCATTTTGCCGGTTCTGAAGAATCTGGAAGGAATATCAGAAAGGGCGACTTTTCCACCTTCGGCCAACTGCCCAGCCTGAAGAACTTCCCCTACAGTTCCCTTTTTGAATGTAATGGCGTAGTCTTTATATCGCTTGCTTGCCGTGTCATAGGCAATTTTTATTCTTTCTTGTTCTGTAATATCAGTAGATTGTGCTCCTGCTTTCACCCATCCCTTGACTTTGACAAGCAGTTCCTTCTTACCAAGCACCTCTACGGCCCCACTTCTGACATGCTCATCGGATAGCGACCAATCGCCCGAAGCTGTGACAAAATGCTCAGGGTCGCCTTTGATGATTTTTTCCATTTCGGCTTGAGTGATTTTAAGGCGATCCCGTAAATCAGCTATCTCAACCGATGAATAACCCTTTTCTGCTTTCAAACCTTCATAGGTTTTTGAGATAATCGAACCTTCTTCCTTTCCACCCATTGTAAGTAATTGATCCATGGTGTCATCGACGGTATTTTCGAGCATCTTCAGGCGGCGATATAACTTCAGGTTTGGATTCATGCCCATAATGGCCGCCCGCTTCTCTTCCCCAATCTGAGATTTCCAATCCCTGAGATTGTCGAATGTGATGCTTTTCCCTTCTGTGGCCTTCAGTTCTTTGACCATCTGCCTCGTGATATCAGAAGGCATTGAGGCAGATCCTCCCCCGGTCTTCCCGAAATCGGCACTAAGTTCCCTTAACCCCTTCGTCAGGGGTGCCGGTGAAAGTTCTACTCCTGGGGGGATTTGGCTGTATATTTCAGATATGGCGTCTTTTTCAGTCTTCTTGGCAAGATCAAGGGAGGCCTTGATATCCTGGCCTACGGTTTGCGCCCCCCTCGATAAAGCCAGCGGCCCTGTCTTTTCTGCCGCGATTGCTGCCGTTTTTTCAGCTTCAGTCTTTAGGCCGGCCTGAGTCCTCTGAACTCCGGTAATGACATCAGAAACGCCACCTTTTTCTTTGAACTGCCTTTGAATCGAATCCAGGGCTTCCTGATTTATCTTGGCATCCTTGCCCTTCAGGATCTCGGCAATCTCCCGGCTCTTAGCCGCTGCCGATTGTTCGAAGGTCGCCGCCTGTTGTCCGCCTGTTCGCTGTCCGAAGGTCGGTTCTGTCTTTATTCCGGTTCTTCCGATAAGGGCTCCTGTCTCAGCCGCCGTCTTTTGGGCTTCAGGAGTCAATGTCCTGATCTTGGTCAATTCTTCCTGGGCCTTTAAAAGAATTCCCTCATCACTTAAATTCGGAAATAAGTTTTTGATCTTCTTGAATAGACCAGTAAGCCCCATCTTATCGGCAAGGCTCCAAAGGCCCTTCCCGGCTAGAGTTATTCCCTTAGAGGCTACTTGTCCCCCCATCTCGTACATGGCCCCTATACCAATGTCTCTGGCCGCTTTAACGGAGGATTCCTCTATTCCCATCGGTTTCCTGGCAATTCCGAGAAATTCATCCAACCTGTCAGCGATATTGGCTCCCACGCCATATCCAAGCGCAGCTCCGGCAACTCCTGTCGCTACCGCCCCTGGTCCGGTTGGTGCCCCCGCCGCACCTCCCACAAGCCCCCCGGCTGCAAGGCCCCCCATTTCAAGGACAGGTCTCGCAATGCCGGAAATGGCCCTAGCTGTAGGTCTGTCTTGTCGCCATTCCATTTCAGGACCAGCCACTTGAGGCAGGGCAGAGATAACCTTCATTTGCTCAGATTTCGGAAGCCCTGAAAATTCAGGGTCAACAGCCTTTAAAACCTTCATACGTTCTGGTTCAGGTAAGGCGTTAAATTCCGGGTCTTTGATAACTTCCTGCAACGTAGGCATTATTTGACCTCAAACTTTTTCATATACTCTTCTGCTGTTCTAGGGGTTCCCGGTTCTACCGTTCTCTCCCCTTCGCCGTATGGGGTCAGGTATTTATCAGGGTCAAGACCATAATTTGACAGATAGCCTTTATATTCATGGAGTCTTGCTTTGTATTTCCTTTGGGCAACCTCTTGAAACTTTCCCGCCATTTTGAAAACGGCTTCACGGTCATCCTGGGAAAGTCCGGCACCACCTGAAACCAATTTTGAAACCTTGCCTTTTATCCTATGCCACAAGGCCAGATCGCTTGCGGTTCTGGCATACTCACTTTCACGAACTACCGATTGAGGGTCTGTCATCTTATTGAAAAGGGTAATAATGGCCTGGTCAACAGCCACGAAATTCTTTGTGGTTTTGGATTCCTTGAAGGCTTCGTTCATGACCTCATATTTTCTCTTAATGTCGTTGGCCTCTTTAACCTCTACTTGGTCGTAAAACTCTTTCCGTAAATTGGTCCCTTCCCGTTTTGCGGTCACGTCCACTTGCCTATTCAGGGCATCAACATAAGGGGATTGTTCCTTCTGAGATTTGATCCATTCAAGCCGTTTACCTATATATTCCTTGCTGCCCCTAAGATCCGGCCTTTCCTTGCCGTAGGTGGTGAGTTCAAAATCCTTCATTCCGGTGGGAACCGTTTCGGTTTTGTCAGGAGCGAATTCTCGCTTTATCTCCGCCTTCTTTCTCTCAGACTCTTCCCATTTGGGTGATCCGACAATGGGATCTTTTGGTGTCTTCCCTATCTCCACTTTCATCAACTCGAATTTTTGTTCCCAGGTCATCAACTGTTTTGGTTTATAGACAGTCTGGTAATAGGTTTCCGGGTCCATCCCTGCCGCCCTGGCCTGTTCCGCAATCTGGGCGGCGCTTTCTCCCGCTTGCGCCTGTTCAGGACTTATGTTGAGCTGCCTATACACATTTGCCGTGACTGCATCGTGGTTTGAAAGCGTAGTTTTGTTGGATACTATGCGTAGCATTTTGTCAACGGCTTCCATTCTAACTAGCGGCTCCATTGATTTTTGAAAATCCCTGAGATGTTTGGTATATTCGCGTTCATCTCTGTCCGCTTGCCGGGATTCTCTTTTCCATGCCTGTTCTTCCGGGTAACTTTCAAGTTGCCGTTCAGCCAAGAGATTCTGGTTCTGCATCCCTCTTGTTTGCGCGGCCCTTTGTTGAGCTGCCCCCCATGACGGAACTGGTGCAGGTTGAATTAATAGATTTGGCATTTCTTTACTCCTTTATCATACCCATATTGCTTGGTTTGCTCCTGCTGCGCTGCCCGCAGTAGTTCCTCCCCAGCCAGCTCCACCGGCTCCCCAATTACCAGCTCCCTGTCCTTTATAAGCCGCATAATCCAGGGCGTTCTGCCCTACTCCAGACATAAGGTTCCCCCAAATGTTCGCTTGGTTCACATACCCTGTGGCCCTGGCCTCACCACCAGCAAGAAGATTCTGGCCCATCTGTGCGCCTGTATATGCGCCAGTTTGTGCCCCCTGCGCCGCGGTGGTTTGCCCTATTCCGGCCAAGGATTGATAAGGGGTCAGGGACTTGTACCATCTTGTCAAAAAGTTATCATACTCCTGTGAGGCATAATCCTGAGCGTACCGGGTTAGCGCCTTTTGTGTACCTCCGCCCCCGAGCGCCCCCGTTGCAGAGGCAAGGCGAAGAGTCGGCTTTTCGACAAACTCCTCATAGCCGAATTTATAGCCAGGTTGGTCTGCGGGCACGAATTCTCCCGGCCCCTTCTCAAGCATGTTGACAACATCGCCAAGAGCCTTCTCTCCCGCTATCCTCCATGGGGCCTGATCCTCCCTGCCCTGATAGTACATCTCAAGTTGTGCTTGAGTTGCCTGATCTGCACTCGCCGCCGCCGCCTTCGACGCTTTAGAGGCTGAGCTTGATTGAACAACTGACCCAACAACCATGGCCCCTGCTACTGCAACAGCACCCCAGGTCATAATATTACCTCCTTAAATTCATCAAAACTTTTTGCTATTACCTCTTCTTCTATTTTGGATATGTCCGTCTCATCAGTCACATGCACAGTTATCCATCTGGTGTCTTCATGGGTGTATATTATTCTTTTAGTGCCAGCTTTTGTTATCCCAGAGAAAGGGGCTCTTATTAACACTTCTTCATCTTCAACAAGAACAGATACACAACCCTTCATTACAAAATATGGGTGGGTCTTTTTATGTATTTTGGTTATAAACAGCATATTTTTCGGCAAGAAGATTTCTCTAACATATGCTCCATCAACGAATGAATGTTTCAAGGGACAAACAGCAAGATATTCATCAGAATCACCAATTAATGCCCCTGGAAGATTACAAATGAAATCTTGTAATTGTTCCACTTTTGTTATGGTTCCAGCCATTGGGATCTGGATATCTGTTTTCATTATGTAATCGCTATCCCGCTAAGGTGAACGGTGAGAGTGGCAGCCGTTTCCGTGATGCTCGAAATAAGGTCTCCGGGTTCCAGGATGTGGCCCACCACTTCGGGAAGCATGTAAGACTCCTTATCCCCGATCACCTTTGAGTTAATGATTATGTTGGCATCTCCAACCGCCCCGCCCGAAGGCACCCGGTGAAAGCTGATCCATTTGGCTACGGCTGCATCGTTCGTTACCGTCCCTGCCACAACTCGCACCCGAGTATTTGCTGGACAGGTATAAAGGGTCGTGTCGGCTATTCCCGGTTGGCCGCTGTAAAGGTCTAAAAGGGTTGTTCCCATTTCATGACTCCTTTTCTTTAATCACTTCATCCGTCCAGACGGCTTTTGCAATAGCGATTACTTTTTCATCTTGGTCTTTGAGGCTATCCCCAGGGTTAAGAATATGACGATGGTAAGTCTTACTGATTTCCTTGCCGTCTTCCATGATCTTGGTTGCTTGACGAATCTGGATATGGTTGGATTCTAAAACTTCAATTTTGTCGATAACTACTACTTTTTCAAGCGCCATTTCATTCCTCATAAGTAATGAACAGCTCTATGATATCATCTGCCGATACACCAGATATGGGAGTATTCGTTAGGCCAGCATTATCGTGGGTCTCAAGGGTGGCTAATGTCGATGATGCAGCAGAGGAAGCAAATATCGGGACGATAGTTATTGTTCCAGCCGTCAAATCAATGTTGTGAGTCGCCATACTTCCAACCATATATAGCGAATTATTAGCTTTAGCGAATGGCACTCCCGTAATATTTAATGGTCCCGTTCCTCCGCCAGTAATGGCCCCAGCAAGGATGATAAATGCCTGAATTGTGACCAATCTTCCTATCTTTGTGTATGATCCTATTGCTGTTGCCAACTCATACGTTCCTGCCGTCCCTGCCCCCCTTACAACAGGTGTCCACGTCCCTTCCTCATAATCATCCAGCGTGTTTGGGCCTGCACTAGGTACTGCGGCAGCAGGGAAGACAATTTGTCCTGATGTAAGATGAATATGATCTAAGGTAGGACCATCAGTCGCGCCCAATCCAAGAGTTAGCGCCTGTGCCGCCGCAGTTGCATCGTCAATCAAGGCTCTCCCCGCAGTCGTGCAAGCTATTTCCTCGACATCTCCCGCCCCGGCAGTCGCCCTCCCCAGAATTTTATCCGTTGCTGATACATTCTGCATTTTGGCGTAGGTTACGGCGTCAGCGGCTATGGTTTGCGCTCCGTCCGCAACGCTTGTTACTTCTCCTGAATGATTCAGGTGGACATACTTATTGTAAAGTGTGTCAAAATACGTCTTCAGAAAAGCCTTTATTTGTGTCCATGTGGAGGTTACTAAGACATTAGCGGCTGTGCTGTCTCTATATAAAACCAAGTCTGCATCTATTGGAGGATTCTTTGTTCCCACAGCGCCCAAAGCTGTATCAGTGTTTTGAGTGTGAGGTATAAGGGCGGCATAAATCAATATTTCAAAGTCATCAAGTCTTCTCAGTAATGAGGCATCTTTGGGTCCATCGACAAACTGTAAAGTGTTTTCTATGTTCTCAATGCGTTTTGTGAATCCCTTGTCATCCGTTTTCCAAACCTCATGGATGAGTCTTTCAATGTCCTCTATTCTGCGTTGATGGTCCTTCTGGCGATTATTGCTCCAGTCCAGGATCTCCATATCTTCCAGGTTGAGGAGCCGTTCAAAGTAGGGTGTCACCACATGCTGAAAATACCGAGCCCATGGGGCACTTATCTGCCCATCCACCATCATGGGTGATTTCACCGGGGGATATTGTGGTTTCTCGCTCATTAGTGTTTGCTCACCGAGGCCCGAAGGTGGGCCGAAATTAGAACCCGGTCAACCGGGTCCGTGATCATTACCTTGAAAATCCGTTCCCGAGCCCTGCCCATCCTAAGCCATCGGACCCGCTTGCCGTATTCCCCGATTAGGCCCATGGATCTCCAATGCTCGTTTGACCATGTATGACCGCCATCGTCAGACCATTGGAGCATGATTTGAGGATCTGACCCGGCGCCTAGAGCCGTACCCACCCCGGATTGGATCAGGAGTTCAAATTCATGGAAAAAGACGTTCCTTCTATCAGCATTGACCGCCTGGGCCGTCCTTACCGCCCTTTGGGTATGTCCGTCATCCTGAAAGTAGGTGTGGTCAAGTTCGTAAATCTTGCCGTGTTGGAAGTCGCCTACTAGGTGCTTCCGGTTGAAGTAGGCGTAACAGTTGGCCCGCCACCGTCCATCAGGGTCATTCGGCCAGGAAGATCGAGTATGCCAAAGGCCTGTAGCTGCATCGAAAACCCATGTTCTATCCGCGCTCGGGAAGGTGATTACATAGAAGGTGTGACCCTCGTGGCCGTAGGAGAAGGCCCTTGCGTCGCTTACCGTGGCATATTGTTCAAACTGCCAAGCGATTTGCGGTTCTGTAACAATGACAGGTATGTACCCGTTGGCCCTTCGCACGTTACCCAAATGGTCTAACCAGAAGATAGAGTTGTCACACTTGGCCGCTGAAGCAATGGCCCCTATTCCGACCTCCTGGAAAGACCCGTTCATGCGGGCGAAAGGGAAGTCAGGGTTGGCGGAGTTGTAGAAAACCTCTGCCGTCAGATCTCCGAAAAGCCAGAGTTCCCTGTGGTCTGACAGGGGCACTTTAACATCATCCGGGAGGCCTTCAACCAATCCGTATTCCAGGGTGTCCCAAGAGGTCCCGTCGTTCAAACCTGAGATCCAGAATCTTTGTGTATCTTTCTCTGTTACAATGAAATAGCCGTCCTGCCATGTCAGACCCGAGGGAGTGATAAAGTCGGCATCTGCAATCTCCGTTACAAGCACCCCGCTCAAAATGTAGCCCTTGCCGCCGGACACATCCACGATCATTAATTCGGAGTTCGTGTTATGATCCATGAAAATCTTGCCGGAAGTCGTTCCAATCACTCCCGTCATGGCGAGGTAACTTCTATCCGCGGCCACTCGGTAAACGGTATCCCCTATGACGGCATAGAGGTAGGCCCCCATGATGTGCATTTCTCGGGTCTCTACATCATCGGCAATTCCAAGCCAGAGCTTCAGGCCCGGAGTAGGGTATAGGGCCAAGACCTTCCCGCCTACCTTGTCAACTGTCGGGTAGAGATTCACGCACTCCTGGGCGTCCATGTTAGAGGACCGTCCTTTATAGGCCCCGCCAATGAAAGGTATCTTCATTTACTTTCCCTTCCCGCCTTTTCCTTTTCCCTTACCCTTCTTTCCACCACAAGGCATGTTAAACACCTCCTTACAGATCGATCAGGTCATCGTTATTGCTCCTGCCGACAATCCCCGGTATTTCCAGGTAGGCAGGCTGCACCCGTCTTGCCGCGTTCAAGCTGACAATCATGCTGTAGCCCTGAACAGCCCTTGCAATAGCAGTTGGTGAAGCCTCAAGGCCAAACTCCGGGGCCAGGTCAACGGCAAGGTTCCAAACCAAGGGGTTGTGGTAATTCCGGGGGATACCGGTTGTGTCAAGAAGCTTATCGGCTAGGTTCGTGGGTTCTATGAAAGGCTTAATGCTTACTATCCAAAGCGCATCCCCTGCGTCTGGAGTGTAATAGACATAAATCGTTCCATTGGGGGCAGTCGCATTGTACCAAAGTTTGTCCGGTCTCCCTTGATTCGACTTATTCAAAATGCCCTGATAGGCCTTCTCGCCTATGATCTCAACCGGGTAGTCATACCCACCTGATTTCACGAAAGCCTCAATGAGCTGCTCGGGTCGCACCGTGACAAGATCAGCACCGGCGAATTCCCCCACCGTGTAGCTACTTTGCCCAATAACGAGGGTAATGGCCTCGGATACCGTGCAGGGCACCACCAGGCCCCCGTCTGACCATTCAGCGAGGAGATCCTGAAGTCCACTCAGGCCCGCCGCCATATCTTCAGCGGTAGGCGTTTCTCCTGCCGAAATCGCCCCTATCTTTCTCAGTGCCCCCTCTATAACTTCTCGGACTGTCCTTGCAACGGCCATTTTTTACCCTTTCCTTTTGGGTCTTCCAGGTTTCCTTTTTGGTTCTACATCGAAAAAGTCAGGTTCTTTGACTTCCTTCTCGGCTTCCCTTTTGGCTTTCGCAGCATCAGCTGGGCCGGTGTTCCATCCCTCTGCTTTCGCCTTTGCGTATTCAACTGGATTAAGAAATAGTTTACCTACAGGAAAAGGGTGTTCATTGTTGAACAAGAACCCTTGGGTTGATTCGTTTTCCATAAGTCTCTCCTTAATGGAGGGAGGGGGACCCCGAAAGGCCCCCCGGTTGGAAGGTTAATTAAACGCCGTCGTCGTGGATGCGGTATGTGATAGCAACTTCAATATCGCTATCCGCACCAACATTTCCAGCTATATCCACGCCGGTGTTAAAAAGTTCAACTGCTCGATTGACAACATTGGCTAAGGTAGTTGAGGCAATCCCGGCAACCGGAGTAAATTTAATCTGGTCTGCTGCCTGGTCGATCCAGCCCGTAGTCTCAATGCTTCCGGTAATATCCACCCCTGTGGTATTATATTGCACCACAAGATCATCGGCTGCCCCACAAGTAAGGACGTTTGTTCCATAATCCAGGGTTAGCGTAAGACTTAACACCTCAATAAATTTACCCGCCCCTGGTGCAGCAATTAATTGTTTGGGAGCCGCTACAAGGCCCTTTATCTGAGCATTGGTAATGTTTACCGTGTCGGTATGCAGGAATGAGAGAGAAGCATTACCTGTGCTCACTCCGCCGGTCGCCGTAACAGTCTCGGCAACCAGCACCTTCCCAGTGGCAACATGGATTGCTTCAATGTTAGTCGCGTCAATATACATCGCATAGGACATACCTGCCGCTGGAGCAACAGCATCATCTTCCATATAGAGAAGAGTTCCGCTTATTGCCCCTGCGTGTTGCCCTGTACCGAGTTGTCTCATCCTGATAAATTGGCCAGCTGGAATGGTTGCTGCGGCATCGGTTATAATATCAATAAATCCCTCGCTAGCCGTTCCCAGCCATAGTCCAAGGTCTCCGATGATTCCCTGGCCGGTATAGGCGTCTTTGGCTTCGATCACAATACCATCTGCGCTAACACCGTCGTTCTTAATTCGGATCGCTTCATTAAACAGCGTGTCCAGATAAACCAAAGATTCACCCGCTTTGAGTCCGGCATTCGCATGAACATGAAGCCCCTTGCCCTGCACAGCCGTACCAGCGGTTCCGGTTCCCAAGTAGTTGAGCCTGATTCCCTGACCAACTTCAGCCGTAGCCGCCGCTGTGGTTACAATATCAATGACTCCGCCTTCGCCGGTGGTCCCCAGCCATGCTAAAAGATTGGCCTGAATGAGTTGACCGGCGTATGACGCAGGAACGGTAATCGCTAACATATCCGCATCCGCGCCAGTCATGGTAAGGTCTATAGCATCGGCACCGCCAGTGGCGTCAGTGGTAATTGTTATGGCATCTATAGCCCCAGTGGCGTTCTGGTCTACCAGAAGGACTGCCTGATCATCCAAAACATTAGTCGATTCCAACTCAAGTAAAGGTGCAGTGGTCACTGCCTGGTTTCGTTTGATGTAAGAATTATCATCATCAACAGAATCAAGTTGGATACCCCCTCTAGCACTAGAGAAGTTCCCGTTGGTAGCAATCGCTACGTTTCCGGTCCCTACGGTCGCAGTCCCGGTTGTGATGTCGATATTACCGGCACTTACCAGTATATCGCCATT
>Ga0180008_1001779_pt1 | contig 12661 bp, 12 predicted proteins | sample MM_PW_MetaG_FD_121121 | JGI IMG/M metagenome (GOLD analysis project Ga0180008, IMG submission 121121) | Groundwater microbial communities from the Aspo Hard Rock Laboratory (HRL) deep subsurface site, Sweden - MM_PW_MetaG | ecosystem: Environmental > Aquatic > Deep subsurface > Groundwater... | reverse complement strand
GCTGTAGATTCCTGAATACCGATCGGGCCAAGAACTCCATGGTTAATTGCATTATTCAAAAAGAGCACCTTGCCCGGTTCAATAAAAATATTGGCGAGCGGCAGCAAATTCAAGTTGACTATCGCCCGCACGCCACCGGCCAGAAAATCAGAAATAGCAGTTACCGCAGGGGCAGCGAACAGATAAGCGGCCAAGGCTACCAAGGTCCCTAAAATACCCAGCGAAAAATTATTCACCAGCATTTCAAAACCGGACTTGATTTTCCCTTCTACCAGTTTGTCAAACTTTTTAAGCAGCCACGCGGCGCAAGGCCCTACTATCATTGCACCGAGAAACATCGGGATGCTTGTGCCGACAATAATACCCATCGTTGCCACTGAACCAATTATGCCGCCCCGAGTCTCATGGATCATCTTGCCGCCGGTAAAACCGATCAGCAGCGGCAGCAGGTAGGTAATCATCGGACCTACCAGGCTGGCAAATTTTTCGTTGGGTATCCAGCCGGTAGGAATGAACAAGGCCGTAATCAGCCCCCAGGCAATGAACGCGCCAATATTCGGCATCACCATGCCGCTTAAAAAACGCCCAGATTTTTGCAAAGCAAGCCTAAATCCGCCACCGCTCTGCTTAGTTTGTAAAGTATCGGTCATACATATCCTCCGTGAGCGTATTGTACGACTGCTTTTTAATCCTGTGTTGCCCAAGAAAATCCAGGCAGGACATGACCAGTGCTGACAAATCATATTTGTCAACAGTAAACCGGTAATCTGCTATCTGGCAATGGCATTATATGCCAGCATAAAAAAAACTACAAATATACTGGAAATTATTTTTAAATCGTAGCAGAATTAAAAGTATGGCTGTAGAACGGACCGCACCGCTAACGGTAGCCGCCTCATTGCATATAGCTTCAGATACCCTGGCTATACATCCTAATGACGGATTTGACCTCGGCTTGTACACCAAGACCCATGAAGTAGCTTGGTCAACTGGAATAAGCACCAGAGAATTTATCGAAGGAAACTCCGGAACGGCAGTTACTGCCCGGCTGGAACTGCTGAACGAATGTCCGGCGGAAACGGTGCAGATGAACTACCGGCAGTGGGAAAAAATCGGCAGTCCGGATAAAGTGATCTGCCTGCTGGACGGACAGCGCTTTTATCTGAACGGGTTGCCGAAGGCGGATAAGCGCTGAGTGGGCAGCTACCTGTCAGCACCACACCGGAAACGGACAAGCGCTTAGCGCGCCTCCGCTTCCGGATACACTATGCCGGCCGCGGCCCGGATACGGTCGAGGGTCGACATCAAGTCGGCAGAAAAAGATAGGGGCAGCACCGGGCTTTCGACCAGTCCTTTGTCCAGACAATCCATCACATGCTCGGCTTCGGCCGTGTAGCCATAGCCCGGTACTGCTGGAAAATTCATCAGCTGCTCTGCGCCGCCTTCTCGGCAGACTGTTAGCGTAGTCGGCGCATTAAACTGCCGGTTCAGTCGGATAAAGCCTTTTTCCAGCCAGAACTCGGCCTGTACCGGCGCCCAGAAGGCAACACTCGAACTCAGACTGGCCATACTTCCGTCAGCATATTTAAAATTTACCGCCAGAGTCTGGTCAGCACCGGTGGGGGCAAAAATAGCCATAGCCTGTATGGTTTCCGGAACACCCAGTGCGCACAAGGCTGTAAACACCGGATAGATACCGACATCGAGCAGTGATCCGCCGCCTAAACTAAGATTATATAAGCGTCCTTGCGGATCCTGGTTTCCGCGGAAGCCGAAATCGGCCCGCACCATGCGTAAACGCCCCAGTTCTCCGCTTTGTATCATACGCAAGGCTTCCACAAAGCTCGGATGAAACCGTGTCCAGAACGCTTCCATCAAAAAAGCATTATTCCGGCGGGCCGAGTCTATCATTTGCGAAACCTGAGCGCTGTTGAGCGCAAAGGCTTTCTCGCACAATACCGCCTTGTGTTGATCCAGACAAAGCAAAGCATGGCGGTGATGATGCGAGTGCGGAGTGGCAATGTAGATGATATCAAGGTCCGGATCTGACGCCAGCTCTTCATAAGAATCATAGGCCCGGGCCACGCCAAAACGCGAGGCAAAAGCACTGGCCTTGGCGGCCGAGCGCGATGCAACCGCCGCCAAATGGGCCTGTCCGGCAAATTTAAGATCAGCAGCGAATTTATCGGCAATATGACCGCAGCCCAATATGCCCCAGTTCCAGGTTTTCTTTGCCATACTATCAGCTCACCGTGGCGGCAAAAGCGGCGATGGCTGCCTTACGCTCTTCCGGACTACTCTTGTCCAGCGCATGGCCTAAAGAAGCTGTCGCGCCGAATTCAGCGGTAAACGCCTGACGGACCTGTTCGGGATCGCTGCCCATGTATACCAGAAAAAGGTGGGTCTTTACACCGGCCAGTTCGGCGGCATGTGCACGCAGCCAACTGCGCAGCGGCGGAGCTACCCGGCTGGCCCATACCGGCTGCACCAATACCAGATGGTCAACACCTTCCAGACTGCTTACCGGATCGTCTATCGGGGTGGCCAGACCGGCCCTGGCCTGAAAGCCGGATTTCATGAAGCCCCAGAAACCGCGCCGGTTTACTTTATCGCCAATTTCCCGCACTGGGCTATCCAGTAAGTCGCCCAGGTCTTTGGCAACAGCACGCGCATGACCGCTGCGGCTAAGGTACATAATCAAATTTTTCTGGTTCATAAATTTTTCCTCGTATATACAGCATAGACTTGAGCCGTCAAACTTGCAAGCAACAGATTGACCAGAGCAAATCGCTGTTTTTTAGGGTGAGTCATTAGTGCCGGAACTGGTATCAGCAGATTGTCGCGATACAGTCAGTATGCGCGACGCCAGCAGGGTTTCGCGCCGGGCCGAAATCATCGAGGTGATCACGACGGCTATCAGGATAAGGGCGCCGCCAGCCAATGCATTCAGGCCCGGCCGTTCGCCGATAAAGAGAAATACCCATATCGGGTTAAACACCGGCTCCAGACCGCCGATGAGGATACCTTCCATGGCCCCTACCCGCTTGATGCCCCAGGAAAACAACACCGAGGCGATACCCAGCTGCAGGATTCCCAGCCCCAGAATGGCGCCGATAGCCGGAGCGGTAATAAGCGGTGCCGGCATGAACAGCGAGATGCCACCGGCTATCAGCGCTGTAAACAGATGCGACAGCAGGGTGGATTCAACCGGAGAACCGTCTTTCTGCATGCGCATGAATACATAAAACAGCGCAAAGGTGACACCAGAGGCTATGGCCGCCAGGTCGCCACGCAAGGTTCGCCCGGCGGCGGAGCCTGCGTCACCCACAAAAAAGAGCAGCATGCCGGCCGCCACAACCACAAAACCAAGCAGATGCTCCAGCCGCGGCCGCTCCTTGATGATCAGCGCTCCCAGAATACCGGTGTAAATAGGCGCGCCGTACTGCAGCAGGATGGCATTGGCCGAGGTGGTATTCTTGTTTGCATACACAAACAGCAGCATGGTACCGGTATAGGACAGGGCAGCCGCCACCTGTGCGAAGGAAAAGGTAAATTTGGGTTTGCGCACAATGGCCAGAATGAACAGCGCAGCTATCAGGCTGCGCGCTCCGGCTATGGCAAAGGGGTGCCAGGGTATAACTTTGATGAAAATTCCGGCCAGACTCCAGAACAGGGCGGTGCCGGCCAGAGCTATGCGCCCAAGGGCGAGATTGTGTCGTGCACTGTGCATGTCAGTGATAGTAGCCGCCACCTGCAGGCTTTGGCAAGCCTGGCCGCCAGCGCCGGGCACTTACGCAAACAGCTGAAATTTCAAGCCTAGCCTAGACGATGCAGTTTGACAAAGTGAAACTGCAGCGGTATAGTAAAAGAAACTTGTCGGTCGGTCGACCGACTCACAATCGGAGGAACTCATGCTGCCTTATACAATATTCTGCCGCCTGTTTCAGGGCACCTTCAAGCTGGTATCACCGCTCTTAGCCTGGCGAGAACCGGAGCTGCTGGAAGGGCCGGACAGCATCAAACAACTGCCTCCCCTGTTACAACGCGAAGGCCTGTGCAAACTGCTGATTGTAAGCGACCACAGCATACGTTCGCTCGGCCTGATGGACGGCATGCTGGCCGCACTGGATACAGCGGCCATCGGCTACTGCATCTACGACGGAACGGTACCCAATCCAACCATCCAGAATATTGAGGAAGCAGCCCGTCTGTATCGTAACGAAGGCTGTGACGGCATAATAGCCTTTGGCGGAGGCTCGCCAATGGACTGTGCCAAGGGTGTCGGTGCGCGCATTGCCCGTCCGCGCAAGCCTATAGCCAAAATGAAGGGCCTATTGCGCGTCGGACGGCACATTCCACCGCTGGTTGCCATTCCCACCACTGCCGGTACCGGCAGTGAAGCCACTCTGGCCGCAGTAATCTCCAATCCGGAAACCCATGAAAAATATCCGATAAACGACCATGTACTTATTCCGCATTTCGCGGTACTGGATCCTAATCTTACGCTGGGGCTGCCGCCGCACATCACCTCCACCACCGGCATGGATGTGCTTACCCATGCCATCGAAGCGTACATCGGCCGCTCCAACACCCGGGAAACCGCCAGCGACGCGCTGGAAGCCGCCCGGCTGGTTTTCGCCTACCTGCCAACAGCCTTCAGCAACGGCAAAAATGTTGACGCCCGCGGCTATATGCTCAAAGCTGCCTATCTGGGCGGCAAGGCTTTTACCCGTGCCTATGTCGGTTATGTACACGCTATCGCCCATACCCTGGGAGGCTTTTACCAGCTTCCCCATGGGTTGGCCAACTCGATAATCCTGCCGCATGTTCTGGATTACTACGGCCGCAATGCCTGGAAGCGCCTGGCCCAGATGGCCAGATACTGCGACCTGGCTGACAGCAACATGGATGACCAAACAGCTGCATCCAGGCTCATTTCCCGCATCCGCGAAATGAACAAGCAGATGAACATTCCGGAATCTGTAGACGGCATTAAAACATCCGACGTGCCGCTGATGGTGCGCCGGGCGCTGGCCGAGGCCAATCCGCTGTATCCGGTGCCGCGCATTTTGGGAACAAAAGAAATGACGGAACTGTATTCGATAGTTCGCGGCGGGAAGGGGCTGGTATCATGAGTATGCATATAAGCAATACCTGCATAGGTTGTACTGCCTGCGTTAAAGTGTGTCCGGTTGGGGCCATCAGCGGAGAGCGCAAAAGCCTGCATGAGATAACTGACCAACTCTGCATCGAGTGCGGAGCTTGCGGCAGAGTCTGTCCGGCCGGAGCAGTGCAGGATGCCTCCGGGCAGACCATCGGCAGAATACCGCAGCGCGCCGACTGGCCAAAGCCTAGCTTCGACCTTGCTACATGTATTTCCTGTGCGGCCTGCGCCGACCGCTGTCCGGTTTCCTGCATCAGTATGGGCCACGGCCATACCGGCGGGCTGGAAGCCTGGCCGAAACTCAGCAGTCCGGATGCCTGTGTCAGCTGCGGACTGTGCGCTTTCTACTGTCCGGCCGACTGCATCGTGGTAAGCGGCCCAATACAAGCTGCAGCAACAGGAGCAAAAGCATGAAAACCATCAAAGGCGAATCACGTCGTTATCTTTATATCAACCTGAGTGATAAAAGCTGGCAGACCTTCGAGGCTGCCGAAACCGATCTGGACCGCTATATCGGCGGCAAAGGGCTGGGCCTAAAATTCATCTATGACCGACTGGGTAAAAAGCTGGGAGAAACTGACCCGCTGGGACCGGACAACATTCTGGCCTTCATGATGGGCACCTTTATTGGCACTGGAGCACCCTGCTCCGCCCGCTTTGCCGGCGTAACCAAGTCGCCGCTTACCGGAATCATGGTGGCGGCTTCGTGCGGCGGCCCCTTCGGCATGGCCTGCAAGACCGCCGGCTGGGACGGAGTGCTGGTACAGGGAAAAGCCGAACAACCCACAGTGGTACGCATTGATGAACATGGCGCAACCTTCGAGGATGCGGCCGGGTTATGGGGACTGGAAACCAGCCCGGCGCAGCAAAAACTGGTCAGCAACCCACGCCAGGGCGCGCTCTTGATTGGCCCCGCCGGTGAAAACCGGGTTCTGTATTCAGTTATCCGTTCCGGCAACCGCTATCTGGGGCGCGGCGGCATGGGCGCCGTAATGGGCGCTAAAAACCTGAAGGCCATTGTAGCCAACGGCATGTCACACCGTATCGAACCGGTACTGGGTGAGCAATTCAAAAAAATAAACAGCAATGCCAAGAAGATGATAGTGCGCAACGACTTTGTGCGTAACTACCGCATGTACGGAACAAATTATAATGTTAAACCGGGCATTGATACCGGGTTCGCACCGGTGCGTAATTTCCGCGACCGCACCGATCCGCGCCTTGAGGCGCTGACTGGCCAGGCAATGACCGAACGCTATAAAACTGAGCACTCCGCCTGCAGCCCCTGCTCGGTATTGTGCGGCCACAAAGGAACCTATCCGGACGGTAAGGTCCGCCATATTCCAGAATACGAAACAACCGGCTTGTGGGGCGGCAACATTCTCAACTTCGATCCGGACCTGATTGGAAGCTGGAACGAACGCATGAACGAGCTAGGCATGGATACCATATCCTGTGGCGTAACCGTAAGCTGGGCCATGGAAGCAGCCGAAAAAGGTCTTCGTCCCAGCACGCTGGCCTTTGGTAAAACCGACAACATCGAAGCCATCATCAATGACATCGGTTATCGCCGCGGCGAGGGTGACGAACTGGCCTTGGGCAGTAAACGCCTGGCACAGAAATACGGAGGCATGGATTTTGCAGCCCAGGTTAAAGGCATGGAGATGGCCGCCTACGACCCACGCGCCGGCTGGGGCCAGGGGCTGAACTATGCTATCGCCAACCGCGGCGGCTGCCATCTGAACGCCTACCCTATCGGCCTTGAAGCCCTCTTCAAATACATCCCGCAATATACGACGCTTTCCAAGGTTTCCTGGGTCTGCTTTATGGAAGACCTGTTCAGCGCCACTAACTCCACCCAGACCTGCCAGTTTTCCATTTTCGGCTACCTGCTTGAACCTCCTGTGGCCCGTTTCACGCCCAAGCCGGTCCTGAAGCTGGCTATGACCGTTCTGCCTGGTGTAGCCCAACTGCTCTTGGACTGGAGCGGCCTGTCAGGCCTGGTTCATACCATTACCGGTCGCAAAATGGGCATGCGTCAGTATCTGAAGTGCGGCCGTCGCACCCATGTACTGGAACGTTATATGAATGTGTTATGCGGGGTTAGTGCTGCCGACGACACGCTGCCCGATCGCTTTCTTACCGAGGCCGTTACCAAACATCCGGTGCACAGTGTTGTCCCCATTAAAAAAATGGTAAAGGCCTACTACCGGAAAAAAGGCTACAGTCAGGAAGGCATACCAACTGAACGCCTACTGGCAGCGCTGGAAATAGAAATTTGAGCGACCGAAAAGAAAAACAGCCCCTTACCAGAGAAACCATTCTGGAACAGGCTCAGCTGCTGTTTATGAGCCATGGGATTCAAAGCACCAGTCTTGCCGACATAGCCGGGGCCGCAGGCATCAGCAAGGGCACCCTGTTTTACCACTTTCGCAGCAAGGACGACCTGATACTGGAAATCGCGTCGGCACATATCCAGCGCTTAAGTGATGATATATTATCATACTTAAAAAGCAGTGAGGGCGGCCCGCCCGATTTGCGTAGTTTGCTCAAGCGCTTTCTGGAGGCTGTACTTGCCGCTACACTGCGCAACCGCCTGCACCTGTATCTTTTAGAAGAAGGAATACGGGGCAACACGATACTGAAATCAGCCATGCATGACAAATACAGCGAATGGCTGAATACAATTTCCAGCACACTACGACACTTTCTGGGAGCTGAGGCAACGCTGGCTGCACCGCTGATACTGGCCATGGCCGACGGACTGGTCATACAATCAATGTTGGGACATGCTCCGCCTGATATTGAGGCTATGATCGGAATCCTGCTGCCGGAATCCTGCTAAAATAAAAACAGCAAAAAGGCTGCTCCGAAGGGAGCAGCCTTTTTACTTGTCAGAATGAGGATTACCCTCAGGGTTGTATAATTCCGAGATTGTAAAGGAATACGATAATGATACCAACCGGAGCAATTATCCGCGCGGCCCAGATAAATACCCAAAAGAACATGGCCCTTAACGTTCCGCCATTGGAAACCTCATCACGTACATCGGCGGCTTTCATTTTCCAGCCGACAAACAAGGAGATAAACAAACCGCCAATGGGCAGCAGGAAGTTGGCCGAAAATTTGTCCAGCAGGTCAAAGAACCCAACCCGTATCCATTCCCCACTGGAGAAGAAGGGGAACATAATATCGGACGTCCGACCCATGGAAAGGGAAGCAAGCATGCCAATGACTGTTATTAAAATTGTAACGATAATAGTGGCTTTCTTGCGATCCATACCCTTCTCTTCGGAAAAATAAGCGACAACTACTTCGAGGATGGAAATCGATGAAGTAAGGGCTGCCACCGCCAGCAGAGCGAAGAACATGGTAGCAAATATCGGCCCACCAAACATCTGGTTAAACACACTGGGCAGAGTAACAAATACCAAACCGGGGCCGGCTGAAGGCGTTACATTGAAGGCAAATACTGCCGGGAAAATGGCCAATCCGGCCAACAGGGCAATACCGGTATCGGCCAAGGTAACCTGAATAGCAGTCGTTCCAAGGTTTTCCTTCTTGTTGATGTACGATCCGTAGGTGATCATGGTACCCATACCCAACGACAGCGAGAAGAAAGCATGTCCAAGCGCATCGAGTACCGCTTTACCGGTGAGCTTGCTGAAATCCGGTTTTAGAAGAAAATCGATACCGGCACCCGCACCAGGCAGTGTCATGGAGCGAATTGCCAGAATTACCAACAGACCCAAGAGCAGTGGCATCAGTATCTTTGAGTACTTCTCAATACCATTCTTTACACCGGCCAGTACAATGCCAGCGGTTAGGGTCATAAAAATTCCCTGCCAGAATATGGGCAGAAAATCAGTACTGATAAAACTACCGAAGTAATTTCCGACAGCTGCGGGATCCATGCTCTCAAAATTGCCGCCGATTGCCATAAAGGTATAATGCAGAGTCCAGCCGGCTACGACGCCGTAAAAAGCCAGAATCATAAAGGCAGCAGCGATACCCATCCAGCCGGTTAGGAACCAGGGAGTTCCGGGGGCAAGTCGCCTGAAAGAACCGGCGGCGTCCTTCTGGCCACGCCGGCCGATAACAAATTCGGAGAGCATTACCGGTACACCGATCAGGGCGATACAGCCCAGATACACCAGAATAAAGGCGGCACCGCCGTTCTCTCCGGTTATGTAGGGAAATTTCCATATGTTTCCCAACCCTATGGCCGAACCTGCGGCCGCGGCAATTACGCCGAACTTGGTGGCAAAGCCATCACGCTTCTGTACATCTGCCATGTACGTTCTCCTTGCTTGTGAAAAATTATTGTACGACCATACATGGTCATTGAGCCCGATTTTAGTGTCCCGCTTCTCCAAGATAGGCACTGCGCACCCGATCGTCTTTAAGCAGGTCTGCTCCACTGCCGCTAAAGGTTATGCGCCCGGTTTCCAGGACATAGCCGATATCCGCAACCTCGAGAGCAGCCTTGGCGTTTTGCTCGATAAGTAGAACAGTTACACCTTCTTTATTTATTTCGCGTACGATATCGAATATCATTTTTACGATCAACGGCGCCAGGCCTAGCGACGGCTCGTCCATCATAAGCAGTTTAGGCCGGGTCATGAGAGCGCGCCCGACTGCCAGCATCTGCTGCTCGCCACCGGACAAGGTACCGGCCTTTTGCTTCATACGCTCTTTTAGTCGTGGAAACAAACCAAACACCCGTTCACGGTCTGAGTTGATTTCCGGCTTGTCGTTCCGGCAAAAAGCGCCCAGGCTGAGGTTTTCGTCAACCGTCAGGTTCGGGAAAACCCGGCGTCCTTCCGGTACCAGAACAACGCCTTTTTTTACAATATCTTTAGTTGCCAGGCCGGTAATGGTTTCGCCGTTCCAGGAGACAGTACCGGTAGTTGGTTTTACCAGTCCGACTATAGATTTAAGAGTGGTACTTTTACCGGCACCATTGGCACCTATCAAGGTTATTATCTTGCCGTCCGGCACTTCAAAACCGATACTCTGTATGGCGTGAATCCCGCCATAGTGCACCGACAAATTATCTATCTTGAGCATCAGTCCACCCCCAGGTAAGCTTCTATAACTTTTGGATCATTCTGGATTTCCTGCGGATTGCCATGCGCAATGGTAACACCATAATCCAGCACATACATACGTGAGCAAACACCCATTACAACCTGCATATGATGCTCGATTAACAGAATGGTAAGATCGTACTGATCGCGGATCTGGCTGATGAAATCCATCAATTCCAGAGATTCCTGCGGATTCATGCCGGCAGCCGGTTCATCCAGCAGCAACAGCGAAGGCCGGGTGGCCAAGGCACGCACGATTTCCAGGCGGCGCTGCTTGCCATATGGCAAAGAAACAGCCGATTCTGCGGCCAGATCAGCCAGACCTACCGACTCCAGCAGGCTCATGGCAAAGTCCCGGGATTCTTTTTCCTTTCTCAGATAGCCAGGCAGATGCAGAATATTGGCAAACAGACCAGTACCCATGCGCAAGTGACAGGCCACCAGAATGTTTTCCAGTACATTCATATCCTTAAACAGCCGGATATTCTGGAAGGTCCGGGCTATGCCAGCCTCGGTAATTGCGTGCGGCTTAGCGCCAGTCATTGCCTTGCCTTTAAAATATACACAGCCTTCAGTCGGACGGTACACGCCGGTTATAGTATTAAATGCCGTAGTCTTGCCGGCCCCATTTGGACCGATCAGACCGACGATCTCATTCTTCTGAATTTCGATATTCAGATCGTTTACGGCGGTAAGGCCACCAAAACGCATGGTTACACTATCAGTACGCAGCATCAGCGGCCTCCCTTCGATACAAGTTTGCGTTTCAGCAGGCCAAGGAATCGGTCAATCCCGGGCCACGAAAACTCTTTACTGCCCATCAAACCACGCTGCCGGTACAGCACCACCGCCATGAGGATGATGGAGAAAATAACCATGCGCAGGCCGGGCAAACCATTGGTCTTGATGAAAAACAGGTTCATCGGCATGTCCAGGAAACGCAGGGCTTCCATCAACACAGTAACAATAATGGCCCCGAAAACTGATCCAGTTATAGAACCATTACCGCCAAGCACAACAATGAGCAGAATATTGAAAGTAAGCATCAGGGTAAACATTTTCGGATCAATTGTGGTTATCATGTGACCAAGCAAAGCCCCCCCGATACCTGCCCAAAAACTGGAAATTACAAAGCTGGTAACCTTTACCCGGAAAACATTAACTCCCATTGCTTCGGCGGCTATTTCATCATCGCGTACAGCTTTAATGGTCCGACCGAAACTGGAACGCAAAAGCATGACCAAAAACAATACCGCCAAAGCCGCACAACCCCAGACTACCCAGGTTGTTGCAAACTTGGGGATGCCTTTTAAGCCCTGTGCACCATTAGTTAAGGCCTGGGCGTTGGTAATCAGCACCCGAATAATCTCGGCAAAACCCAAAGTGGCAATGGCCAGGTAATCGTCACGCAGGCGTAGGGCCGGAGCAGCGATCAAAAAACCGACAAAGGCTGCAGCCGCACCTGCCAACAAAAGCGCTACCGGAAAAGGCAATTGAATATTCTGCAGCCAGGGTACAATCGGCGTCAGAAAATAGTTCATGGTTTTCTGGGCAGGAGTCATGGTCAACAAGGCACTGACATAAGCGCCTACTGCCATAAAGCCGGCATGCCCCAAAGAGAACAAGCCGGTAAACCCGTTCAGCAGATTCAGCGATAAGGCCAATACTATATATATTGCCGAAAGGTTCATGATCCTGACAGCAAACGGTCCCAAGAAGGCATTGCATAAGGCCAGAACCAAAAGCAGTGCCAGCAGTCCAATGGCACTGCGGATGATATTCTTTCTTTTCATGTTCATACCTTCACCGCCACAGCCTTGCCGAGCAGACCGGCAGGTTTTACAAGCAGAACTATGATCAGCAACACGAAGGCAAAAGCGTCACGATAACCAGTTAACTCCGGAAGGAAGGCTACAATCAGGATTTCCATGATGCCAAGCATAAAGCCACCTAGCACCGCGCCAGGAATATTGCCGATACCGCCAATAACCGCAGCGATAAAGCATTTAAGACCCGGCATAACACCCATCAGCGGATTCAGTTGCGGATAGCGCATCGTCCACAAAATACCGCCCAATGCGGCAAGCACAGAGCCGATACCAAAGGTGAGCGAGACAGTTTTGTTAACATCTATAGCCATAAGACGCGCAGCATCCAGATCAGTGGAAACCGCCCGCATGGCCAAGCCGGTCTTGGTCTTGTTTACAATGTACATGAGCGCCATCAGGCTTATGAAGGTTACCACCGGAATAAACAAGCTCACCGACAACACCGATATTGAACCTAGCTGTACTACAGTATCGAACAATGGAATACTCGGAAAACTTTTCGGACGGCCGCCGAAAATGACCACACCAAGATTCTGTATCAGAAAGGATGCACCAATCGCACTGATCATCACCGAAAT
>Ga0180008_1001778_pt1 | contig 12663 bp, 7 predicted proteins | sample MM_PW_MetaG_FD_121121 | JGI IMG/M metagenome (GOLD analysis project Ga0180008, IMG submission 121121) | Groundwater microbial communities from the Aspo Hard Rock Laboratory (HRL) deep subsurface site, Sweden - MM_PW_MetaG | ecosystem: Environmental > Aquatic > Deep subsurface > Groundwater... | reverse complement strand
GGCATTGGGCAAACTGATCCCCCCAGTGCATATGGTTCCGCTTCCCATTCGGGTATTATTTCATTTAAACCATGTAGGATTATAGCCCTGAGTGGCCTGCCTAAATTAGCTGCTGGCCCGTTGATAAACAATTCAGCGTTGCATTTATTTAATTTAAAAATATAGTTGTATATTGTCGTCCCGTAACTAGCTGGCAATAGACCTGTAACATCCAAGCTAGCGTATGCACTATGCCCAAGAGTCCTGCAATCAAAAAGCCATTGAGTTGCAGTTCCTTGTAAGGACACACGCCCCGAATAGCCTTGTGCACCATTCTCCAACCCTATCCACGCCCCCGCACCAGCAACAGGGACAGTGATTGTTGTATACGCACACATGAGAGGGTAGTTAAAAGCCTTACGAGAATAGACAGCTACAATGTTTGATCCTGTGAGCGGCCCGAAGGCTGTAGCCCAGTAGTCATCCACATCGGCCTTGGTGGGGGTAGCCCCATCCAGATACTGCCGTGCCACAAAAAAGTTATTTAGACTCCGCCCTATTCTATGCTCAAAAGTAATAGATTGAAGGCCGTCATCGACTTCCCTTTGAGCCACTTGAAGTTCTAATATAGTAGCCATACTAATCTCCTTGTGCTACCCCCATCCTACCCTCGTACTCCATCGGTATCTCTGTTAATCTTCCATCACCACAGTCTATCACTCTGGTTTTATCATATCCTGCATACGCTTTTTAGCGCCACGATAAGACTTGTCAATTTCCTTGATACCCCTGAGACAGTGTTGCAAATCCATAGCCAGCAACTTATCCTGCTCCTCGAACTTCTTGACACCATCTGTGTTCCCTGTGCCCCTGTTGGCAGCTATCGAGGCTGAGACGGCACTTTTGCGAACCTTCAACTGAGTAAAGGCCACTGCTATATTGTACCTCTCTCTGGCAACCAAGGCCAAGATGTCTGATTCAGGCAGTCCGATATCAACGTCTGCCTCAGTCAAGTCCTCTACCTCTGGCTGCTTCATAACCTCCTCCTCTACTCCCTTCAGCCCATCTTCCTGTTTGTCTTTGTCCTTCATGTCACCCCTCCTTTATTTAGTTATCTATGTCACAGTCTAAGCTACCAAGCCAAGTTCTTGCAAGTCGTCAACCAAGGCATTAAGTACCGCAGCGGTATCAGCCAGATCAGCAATGATCTTATTGACCTCATCAGCCAATTCACCTATGGCATCCGGGATGTCCTGCCCTACGACGCCTCCAATACCGATGGCTCCGATGGTGTTATCCGTAGCTCCAGTACCAGAATTATCAGTCAGAGTAAGTCCTGTCCGGTTAGCGTGGGTCTTATCAGCCGTGGCGAAGGTCTGAGTGTAAGCTGAGGGTTGGTTCACAGGAGCAGTACCGAAGAATCCCAAGAGACCGGTATCATTCTCAACTCCTGTGTTGGCAACTCTGATAACATCTATATAGTCGGTGTTATTAGCATGAGTCCTGTATGCCTGTAAGCTGAACCAGTCATCTACTGCTGCGCCCGATGTGATATTCAGGGTATCCCCCATCAGGATGTCGCCACCCAAGGTTATCGCAGGCAGAGTCAAGCCAGTGGTAGTCACTGTACCGTTGATTGCCGGTGAGGTCAGTGTCACGCCTGTCTGTGCAGAACTCCATGTCAGGTCACCGTCTATGGTGACACCAGCTATTGTCCCGCTGTTGATGTCTATGCTGGTACAAGCCTGGGTGTTGAAGTCAATCGCTCCAGTGGCTTGGAACGCCCCGATGGTTGTTGCTGTCATTGAGCCAGCTATCGCAACAGCAGTTCCTTGCACTGTTAGGACTGTTGTTAGCGTCTGGACTGTATCGGCAGCAGCAGCCACAGCCCCCTTGATAATCACCTTCCCCAAAGTGCCAGACCCTCTACCGAGTCCTGGTGATACCGTCAAGTCAGCACCAGCTATATTATCATCACCCTCACCCGATGCACAGTTAGGCGCTCTTATCTCTCCACCTGTCAGGGCAGTTACTCCACCTTCACCAAACCCACAAACAATGTCAGTTACGTGCCAGTCGCCATCATGATCTCCAATGAACTTAACCACTCCGTTAGAGCTAATGACGAACAAGTTTGCATCTGCGGCTGGTGTTGTTACTGTAGTGCCAGTGCTTTTAGCAGCAAATATTTCTACATACCCGTTCGCTGATGTAGTCTTCGCTGTATTATCAGTGACACCAGTCCCCCATAAATACAGACCTACTGTCCCACCACTGAATCCTCTTAAGACTGTACCGCCCTGAGTAGCATGGTATTTCTTGAAGTGGCAGTAGGTATCAGCTTCAGCATAAGTGGTAAATGGTTGAGTAACATTACTACTCTTCAGCGCAAGGATTTCATCGGCGTTAGAGGCTTGGTTGATGGTCAGTCCAACAGTCATGTTGGCGTTGGCAGTATCGTTGATATATACATTAGATGCACCAGTTGTCAACCCACCAGCAAAGGTAGCCGTTGCCTCGTCAAGGGTCAATATGGTCGTCAGTGTATGTGGTGTAGCTCCAGTAGTACCTACTCTAGGAGTCTGGAAGATTATCTGCCCAACACCACCTGTACCAGTACCCTGCCCTGCTGCTATTGTCAGGTCTGCACCAGCTTGGTTTGTACCTCCTGCAAGATGAGGGGCACGGACTTCTCCTCCTGTGAGAGCAGTTGAGCCGCCTTCACCAAGCCCGCAGACTAAATCTGTAACGTGCCAGTCTCCATCCTGGTCTCCAATGAATTTAACTACGGCGTTAGATTCTATCACAAACAGGTTGGCATTTGCCGAAGGAGCACCGAAGCTGACACCAGCAGCTTTACCTGTTGCCATGTAAATAAGTCCTGTAGAAGTTGTGGTTTTTGTTAAATCCTCAGTAGTGCCTAAGGCTACTACATTGAAAGCTATATTAGCCTCAGTCAAACCGTCAATTCTCAATCCACCTTCATTAGAAGCTTGCGCTCTAACAGCTCCAAAGCAATTAGTTAGTCCATAATTTGTCATACCATGAGCTATCCCATTCTTATGGAAGGCTAATACTTGGTCATAGGTTGCCCCTGAGTCAATAGTAATACCAGTGGTCATATTGGCATTAGCTACCATAGCGTCACCAATAAAGAGGATGCTGGGAAGATACTGATATCCAGTGGTGAAGTGGCCAGCAGTAGCACCACTAACAACAAGATGCAATGCCGCTGTAGCCCACCCTATACCAGTAGTTAAATCAGCCTGATTAGGTATTAATGTAGGAGTGGTTGTAGTTGCTGCTTCATTTACTATGGCTGGGCCAGCAGCGTCAGTAGCCGTGATATTCCCAGCGTTTATAATCGTGTTGGTAGCCAGATCAATCCCAGTGTTAGTGACAGTCCCGCCAGTCAGTGCCGCATCGAACATGATGCCCACATGGTTCGCCGGAGTACCCCCAGCGTTCATAATTCTTATGGCCGAGGTATGAGTCAAAGTTACATTCGTGCTCTCGACAGGTGCTATGACCTCCAGAGTAGTAGCCTTGTCCACTGTCACGGCTGCCGCACCTACCAAGGTCACTGCCTGAAGATTCACGGTAGGCTGTAAGCTTGTAACCTGAGTCGACCCACTATAGTTAAGAGTATACGCATTAGTTGACAGAAGGGTTGAAACTGCATCAGCAGCCGAGGCCAGTGTCACATCCTCAGTATCGAACAGATGGGCAATTGTTCCAACCACTGTGTTCTGAGTGTTCACCAAGTAGTAGTAACTCGTAGAGTTCATCAGATAGAATGGATTTGTGTCATCATCTGCCATCACTATAACAAGGCTGCTTGCTACCTTGAATGTAACATTAGCTGCTCCTGTTATAGCCCCGTCATGTGGGTCTCCTGAGAAGTGGATACCCCGCTCTGTCCCGGAAGTCCAACTGCCAGGTGTAATGGTAATGCCTTGTGAAACTACAGAACCAGTGGTAGCAGTGATATCCGGCATGGTTATAAGCGCACCAAACCAGTTGATTGTCCCAGCCCCAGTGTTCTGCTCCAAGGCTCCAGCCGTAGAGAGGGTGAAGCCAGCAAGATTAGTCGTACTAGCCGCTGCCTGTGTGAAGGCAGGCATCTTCAGTTCATAGCCGTAGACAGCCTTAGTAGCTAGAGGTGTCAGGTTTGTGAAGTCAAGGATCATGCCAACTATTGCTTCTGTAGCTGTTACGCCACTTCCCCAGTCAGCACGAATCAAAGTTCCAGCAGTCCACTCAGTCTCCAGCACGAAGTCAAGGAACGTGCCAGTGGTAGTCGGGTCTATCGTAATCCCTGCATTCAGGTCAAGAGCACCGCCTAAGTGGACTTGCCCTGCATTGGTATAGATCGAGTAGTTGGAGGTTGCTCCAGCAGTCAAGTCCTCGATATAGAGACCCACCTGCGTTGTGGGAGTCCCACTGCCTGCGTTCAGTATACGGATAGCAGAGGCCGTTGCCAAGGTCAGAGTCCCCTCTATCGGGGGGCTTACCTCAATGGTTGTCGCTTTAGTCACAGCCAATGCTGAGGCATGAGTTAGCGTTGCCGATCCGAATATGACACTGGAGACCAGCGAGGTCACACCTGTAGCCCCAGTATAGGTCATGGTATATGCAGGGAAGTTAGCCAGTGCGTAGATTGCACCAGCAGCAGAAGCCAGCGTTGCGTCCTCAGTGTCAAATGTATGCGCCTTGACTGCCGCTACCGTATTTCTTGTGTCGATCAGGTAGTAGCTGGCCGCTGTGTTTGCCACATCAAAGGCATCTGCATCATCGTCGGTGAGCGTTACGTTCAAGCTGGCAGTCGGGTCTATTGTCAAATCCCCAGTTGTCGTGCTAATAGTAGTAGCCTGTTGGAAGGCCATCGCTCCAGTAGCGTAGTCAATTTCCTTAGCACCAGCGATATAGGTATCCACTGACTGCCCAGTGGCAGCCATGATTGCCGTATCGCCAGTTGAACCATCAGCCCAGAGTACCATCTGGGAATTACCGCCCTTGTTGACATACATTCCAATATCACCATTTGCGGTAATGCCGGAGATCATCAGTGAATTGGCAGCTATGGCCTGAGATACAGGTGTACCGATAAGAACATTGGTCAAGGCAGTATTAGCGTTCAGGACGGAGCTGCGATTCAGCATGGCTTGGTCGCCATCCGTACCCAAGGCGAATATCACATCATCGCTAACCTTAAGCGCACCATCAAAGAAAGAAGCTCCCTTGACTTCCAGCTCTCCTGTCACCATCAGGTCGTCTTCAGAGTCAAGAGAGTGGGCTGTAGTACCCGCATCCCCAATAGTTAGATGTGCCGGTGTCTCTGCTAGTGGCCCATAGATATGAGCCAAGCGCATATTTGTATACGCAGTATCAGCGTCATCCCTAAGCGCCATAACGGTAGCTGCGTCCTCATCGAAGCGCATATTGGTCGTGACCAATCCCTTGAAACCATAGTCCGCAGTCCCAAGCCAGTATTGGTCAGTAGCCCAAGGGAAAATATCTCTGTATTTGTCCATGTGGACAGTTGCAAAATTGCTAGCCATTTCTCCTGCCTCCTATACCAGTCAGGAATTATGAAGCCTGCGACTGCCCAATGCAATCAATCTGATATGTCGTCTGATTGCCAGCTAACGCAGCCTTTACCTGCACCTCAATTTCTGCCCAAGGATATTCGTATTGAATAGCTGCCTTGGTACTAAGAGCTAAGGTCGTCTCTGTTACGTCTTCTTCCTGCTGTCCCGCCGAATGAGCCTTCACCAGGACTTTGTATTTCAAACCGTTAGTAGCACCAGTGTTGGAAAGAACGATTGTCTTCTTGGGTGTATGAGTTGTCTGCCAAGTGAGAATAGCGACATAAGAATCCGTCGTAGTCCCAGTCCCTGTACCCTCAACCCCGCCTCTATCGTCTAATGCGCTCCATGTTATAGCCATAGGGAACCTCCCTTAATATGGGCAAAGAAAAGGGAGCAAGGAGGGTGACAAGAACCCCCTTCTCAATGCCCAAAAATCTACTTTACGCTGGTGCAACCTGCCAACCCCTAAGTTGCAGTCCAATGACCACCGCACTGTTCACGGTTGCATCTACATCAAACCAAACACTGAAGTTTCTCCCTGGAAACCACAACCCTGCATCCAGAAGTGAACTGGTGTCCACTACCAGAATCTTGTTGTCTGCGTCAGTTTGCGCCCAGTCTTTGCCATCCGCCGTGGTGCCTGCATCTTGATTGTTTGCTACAGCCGTAGTCCCTGGCCCGTCAAATGCAGCCACAACATCAACGTCGATATCTCCCGCACTTGAATTGGTGGAGTTCAGAATTACACTGGCTTCCTCGCAGGTTCCCACTATATTCTCAGGCAACCTGCCCTTAAAGTAACAGCCCTCGGTAGCAGTGAGTGATGGACCTACCCATCCAGCATCGGCTACCCCCAAACCAGGCTCACCAGAGTTATCGTAGGTATCGGGAGTCAAGAAAGTCTCCCATTCTTTGATCGCACCAATAGCTAGTATTGCCCTTGTCGTACTTATTGCCCTGCCTACCACCTGAACCAGATACCCCGCAACTGTGTTCCGAGTGTGGGTTATCCCTCCAGTTGCCGTCGCTGCTCCGTATAGGTATAATGGGGACTCGGCTGTAAACGCAGCGTCGGCATCATACATGGTTGCCTTTCGACAAGCCTTGATACTGTTTGTACCGTCTGCCCGAGCCGCACTTATGCTTTCCATAGCGATATACTGTGCCGGTATGGTAGCCGTCACACTCGCTCCAGGTACAGCATAAGAGTTTGCTCTTACCCAACCGGAACTGTAGCCAATCAGGTCGCCCTTGTCTATCGTGGTGGCAGACTTGGCAACGAGGTCAACGATTCCTTCGCAGTTCTCTAAAATAGGTTCTGCCATGATTGCCTCCTTATGCCGGGTCTACTACCCAACCGCGTAATTGTAATCCGATTACTTGAGCTGCCCCTGTTATTGACTGACCGTCAAACAGGAGACAGAAGTTCCGCTCTGGGAACCACAACCCTGAGTCAAACGTGGAACTGACATCTACTACCAGTATCTTGTCATTAGCATCCGTCTGTGCCCAGTCTAAACTGGTTCCAGCCGTACCAGTATCCTCAACATTCGATACGGCAGTTGTAGTTGGGCCATCGAAAGCCGCCACGATTGTGGTGCCAGCAGTTCCCGCACTTGCGTTTACAGAGTCCAGAATTACACTGGCCTCTTCAACCGTTGACACAAGGTTTGAAGGTAATCTCCCCTTGAAGTAGATTTCATCAGCAGCCGCCCACTGCGGGCCTGCCCACCCAGCGTCCACTGAACCAAGTCCGGGTGCGGCACTGGTATCGTAGGTGTCAGGGGTTAGGAACACTTCCCATTCCCTGATAACGCCTATGGCCAGCACACACCGTGTAGTGCTGATCGAGCGTCCTACGAGTTGCACCAAGTATCCACTAACAGTGTTCCTTGTCTCTGTGTGCGCTCCGGTAGCCGTTGCTGCGCCATAGAGATACAGTGGATAGTCAGCCGCCGTATAGTTTGCATCAGAGTTGTATAGGGTACACCGCTTGCATACTTGTATGCTTTTGGCTCCATCTGCTTCCTTGGGTGTTATGCTCTCCATCGCTATGTATTGAGCAGGGATAGTCGCCGTCACTGAAGCACCAGGAACGGCGTATGAGTTCGCCCGTACCCAACCGCTGCTGTATCCTACGAGATCACCTTTGTGAATCTCTGTAGCAGACTTGGCAATCAGGTGAGTTATGCCCTCGCAATTCTCTAAAATAGGTTCTGCTGCCATTTCTTATAACTCCTTTCTACTATCGCTCATAGCCTTATAGCCCGTCGGTAACGCCGGTCATTACGGCACATTTGGTTGTGTTGAATAAGGCCATAGCACAGTAGAATTTAATCCTCGTTCTGCTTGCATCCTTTGTTTCCAGATCGCCCAGGTCTTTCGTGGTAATCCACCCGTTCGTTAACCCCATCAAGGCATCCGGCCCAAGAGTCAGGGCAAAGATGAGCGAGTTGTCGTGGTCGGCTGTCCTTGTCGTGGTCTGAACGTAGGCATCCATGTCGATGACACTCGAACCATCATTGTTATAGATGTTGTCCGGTATGTAGTCATCGGTCATGACTGGGATTCCACTGTACATTGCAATTTGCTCTCCCAGCGCCGAGCTTACAAACGTCATGTTTGCACCACCTGCCCTGCACAGAGAACTTAGTTTCCGCAGCATCCTCTTTGACATGAGCAAGAGAGTGGGTTTTCCACCTTTGACGTAATCAATGAGGTGGTCAAGCATTTGCAGGGTGAGAGTGGCAGATGTGGCGTGAGCTGGCATAACCTGTGTGTTGACCAGCCCGTCCAGGTCTCCCTTAGCAACAGCCTCGCACTCGGCCAGTAGCTTGACTAAGCCCTTAAAGGCATTTGGTTCAGGAGTTGAGCTGGTTTGACCAAGGATCAACTGCTTCATGAACTGTTGCTGAATTGCCTTGGCCTTGAGTGCCAGAACCTCGGCCTTGAGGTCGTTGACATTGCTTCGAGTCTGCGCTGCGAAGTTGTCAACATCTGCATCCCCACCGAGAATGGTGAGGGTAGCGGAGCGTTGCGCCCATACTGGACTGGACTCAACCCATGTATCCCCAGTCTGATAGAACTGGGCACCAGCAGCTACGCTTTCGAGGTTGTAGAGAAGGGAGTTGCCACTGATCTCCATGTACGGCAAGCGTTCCATGAAGGGACAGTCTTTTACTATGGTAAGTGCGATACCCTTCTTCATCATATCCGTAGAAAGGTATCCGTATTCAGTTAGTGTATTCACTTTATGGCCTCCTGTCTATTTACTAGGCAGAAGGCTCACTCAGAATTATTAACTCTCTTTTTGCTGTATCGCAAGCTTCAATATTTCGTTCGGGTTAAGAGTATTTACATCTGCACCGATACCAGCAGGCTGCGGAGTAGCTGTGTTTAATAGTCCAGACTCTTTTGCCCACTCCAATTTCAAATCTTCCAGTGTCTTGCCACCTATCTTTTCTGCTTGAGGTGGAGTGTCACCAGGATTATTAACAGGCGGTATCTCTGCTGCCGGTACTATTGGTTGTCTTAGACCTAAAGCTGGCTGAACAGAGATGAAGTGCGTGTATGCTTTAGCCGCACTGGTTTCCTTGATAGGTCTTACGTTTACCAAGGCAGGGTCATCCCAGGTTAAGCCCATAGAGGCTAACCGCCTGTTCATTTCCCTTTCCGCTAGTTCATCAGCGGCTTGAGTATTACCCTCTTCGGTATATCTTACAATTGTTGCGGCAGTTTGTTCAGCTTGCTGCATTTCCAGTCCTCTACTCAAGATGGAGAAACCATCCTCCAGCTTTTGTAACCTTCCCCCGTCGCCTTCGAGAGCCTTAATCCTATCCAATGCTTTATTGTGAGCCTCCTGAAGATTTGTATGTTGGCTCTTAGGAACTGTAGGCTCTTCCGGTTTGGGGGGTACTGGAGCTTCGGGGGAAACCACTGCTGGCTCTTTCCCTATTCCAAGTACCGGTTCCGTTACGGCGGTTACCTCATCCTTCTTCACCATGTTGTCACCTATCCTTTCTTATTTACCACATCAAGTAAAATTTGTCAAGTCTTAAAGCAATTCCTCTTCTTTAAGTGGCAGGTTATCGTAAAATAACTGGAGGTAAGCATCCCCCTTTGGATTCCTTCTACGCCATGCTAGCCTCTCTGTACCAACAGCACTGGTTACAGTAGGAGTCGTCACCGTCGCAGCGAACTGATATACTGCCTTTATATATGGGAGGTTACGCACTTCATCGTATTTCGCTCTGTCCGTAACCATGATCCCTACCATCCAGTCATAGTATGTTGCTGCCTTCTCCCCGTTCGGTCCCTCTGCTACCATGGCATTAAGAATCCACTGGTGTTGCTCTTCAGTATCTCGTGGGTACTTACCACTGGCTAGTAATTCATCCTCGATTTCCCAGTATGGACGCAGTACATCTTTGGCCTTGCGTAGTTCTCTAAGAATCTGAGGTTCGTCCCTGGAATCTGCCAACCTGGCTTGAACATACTCATAGTTTACTGGTCCCCACGTTTGTACGAACTCATCTTCCCTGCGCCTTATCTCTGTCCATAGAGGATTGCCAAACTCATCCTCTAGACCAGCCGTGTCATAGATCAAATTAACATACGCATCATAAGCAGCATCCTGAAGAGGTTGGTTATCCTTCGGCTCCAGCTTCCACTCGTCCAACATCTCGTAGACTGTCTCAAACCGAGGAGTCTTTTCCAGTGCTTTTCTCTGTTCCCATGCTACCGCAGAGATGGTCTTTAACCTATCTCTAAAGTTCAATCCAGCCCTTTGCGCTTTCTTAATATCCTCTTCGGACATGGTGATAACGCCCTCGTCCTTCTGCTGCTGTAACTTCTTCTTGAGGATCATATTAGTCTCATACTCTAATATTGAATTTTCCCACTCGGACTTTCGCCACTCGTCAATCCTGTTACCATTAGCTTCCCATTCAGCAAAGAGCTTCATATCTGCATCTCCACGCTTTGTCCTCTGTGCCTCATATTCCTTTATGAGTGCGTCGAGGTCAGGATTGGCTTGTGTCAATTTAATCTGCTGTAATTCGTTGAGGTCATCCCATGCTAGAGCCCGCTTGTTAGCAATCAGTCTTTGAGCATCCGTGATATCAGTGACAAACGGGGCCAGATCATCCTTCATAGCCATCACCTGCTCTGACAGCATTAGTGGTCGAGTACGCAATCCCCAAACTTCAGCAAAGAACGCTGCACCAAGATCAGGCTGCGCCCCCATCTCAGCCCAGCTCTGTATCATGCCCTGCAAGGCGAATGGTGTTACCTGCTCGGCCAGGAAACGGGCATAATCACCAACCCCTTCTATTGGTTCTCCCAAGAAATCCTTTTGAGTTATCATGTCTATGGTAAGGCTGGTTACTGGTGATGTCTTTCCGTAGAGGAATGTTAGAAAAGGATTGTCCCTGCGACTCTTGCTGAAGAGTTCGCCGGGCGACTCAGCAGCAGTATAAGTTAGATTAGCAGCAAATCTTACAAAGCTGGTCATAAACCCACCGATACCAACCCGGTGATCGCCTATCTGAATAGACATGAATGTGCTGTATCGAGGATCGAGGGATGGCTTCTGTCCCAGTGCGTAACAGATACCAGTGTACATCGCCAACCCACCTGTCATCAGCCGAGTGAGGGATGTCCTAGCTACCTTGCCAGTAATGCCACCCTTGAAGAAATCACCTATCAGGGCAAACCCAGCCCTGGTGTATCGTGGTGCAAAGAATACAAAAGCCGACTCAAGCGCTCGCTGAGTTGCACTAAGACCCAATCCTCTGGAGGATGAAACGCCTGTCATCTTGTTAATCATCTGAGCGATGTTGTAGGCATCCTGTGGGTTACGAGCCAAGGGCTTCAGTGCTCCCCATAGTTCGAGTCTGGAGACATCACCGAATGCTCCCCAAGCTGCCTCTGCTCTGCCGTAGGTCTGTCTCAGTACCCATGTTGGTGCGTTGCCTTCCCATCCGAACAGACCACTACCTTTTCTTATAAGCCCCTGCATCTGCTGCATAGACTCGAACCACTCAGACCCACCCATGAACCCGCCATGCTTGAGTGAGAAGTCTGCTATCTCAGCCTCATGCTTCAGGAGATATCTGGTATGAACCTTGGGATCGACAAAGGTTCGCAAATGTCTCCAAGTTGCCCTACCCCACAGAGCAGGGTCATACCCTAGAACTGGAAGCCCTTGTATAAATGGAGCACTCACATCCAGAGCTGCGGTCATCATCCTCAGAGCACCACTGATATTTGATACCTGCCTAAGCCATTCACTTGTCTGAGGCTTCATAGCAGCCTGTAAACTGGTAACGATATCTTCCGGGAACAGGCGACCGGCAAATGCAGGATGATCTAGCCAAGCTACATCGGGAGTGCGCTTTACTGCTTCTTTGGCTGCTTTGTATTGCAACCCTGCTGCCCTGCGCTGTATATCAATTCTGGCAATCTCTGTGTTCACATCCTTGGTAATCTTTTTGAGTAGAGACTCCCTCTCTTTACCAGACAATTCAATGACTTTTCTAAAATTTGCTCCTATCTCTGGGAATCTAGTTTCAATAGCAGTTAATGTCTTTTCAGGAGGCTTCTCCCCCCTTCGTATCCTTGCCACCAGTGCCTTTGCTCCGGGAACTGTGCGAATCACCTTCAACCCCTCTTGTGTGAACTCAACCCTGCCACCACCAAGGAAGCGTTGCAGGTTATTTACCTCCACCATCGCCTCTTTCAAACCGGGGAACCTGGCATCGACCAACTCGCTTATTGTCTTCCCCATCGGTCTCACCACATTGGCAAGCCTCTGCTCTGCCACTATCCTGCCCACGCAGTCAATATAAGATGACACATATTCTTCAGCATTAAGCCCGTACTGCACACCGCTATTAGACCCTTCGAGCATTGTATCGTAGTAACGGCTCTGCTGGATTGATTGCTTGCGCCCTATCTTCCTGCCACCAACCCACACAAGACTATTTCCTTTGCCTGCCTTATGTGTAGTCCTGTGAACATAATGCAAGCCCTCGCTCATCTTGAGTTCCTTGACCCACGGCTCACCACCACCAAGTTTTATCTGCTCTCTCTT
>Ga0180008_1001777_pt1 | contig 12669 bp, 8 predicted proteins | sample MM_PW_MetaG_FD_121121 | JGI IMG/M metagenome (GOLD analysis project Ga0180008, IMG submission 121121) | Groundwater microbial communities from the Aspo Hard Rock Laboratory (HRL) deep subsurface site, Sweden - MM_PW_MetaG | ecosystem: Environmental > Aquatic > Deep subsurface > Groundwater... | reverse complement strand
AACTGGAAGTCGTTATTCAGACGTTCAGTCATTGCAATACCTCATCAAACCACTTCAGGCGCATTCTTATTGCGGGTTGGCACGGGTGCTGGAGAGCAACGACTTCAGGCTTGCCGCCTTCGGCTTGACCAGCCAGAACTTGCGCAGGTAGTCGTCCAGGTTTTCCAGCAAGTTGATGCCCCACTCGCTCGATGTTTCTTGCACATACTCCGTCAGCACCTGCTGCAGGTGAGTGCGGTAGGCTTCCATCGCCTCGTTACTGATCCGCTGAATCTCCACCAGCTCGTGGTTCACCCGGTCGTAGAAGCTGTTGTCTTGGTCAAGCACATAGGCGAAACCACCGGTCATACCCGAACCGAAGTTGTAGCCGGTCTTGCCCAGCACGCAGACAAAGCCGCCGGTCATGTATTCGCAGCAGTGGTCACCGGTGCCTTCAACAACGGTGTGCGCACCGGAGTTACGCACGGCGAAACGCTCGCCTGCAGTACCGGCCGCAAACAGCTTGCCGCCAGTGGCGCCGTACAGGCAGGTGTTGCCGATAATGGCGCTGTCCTGGGTCTTGAACGGGCTGCCTTGCGGCGGGGTGATCACCAGTTTGCCGCCAGTCATGCCCTTGCCGACGTAGTCGTTGGCATCGCCTTCCAGATAGAGGTTCAGACCACCGGCGTTCCATACACCGAAGCTCTGGCCCGCAGTGCCCTTGAAGCGGAAGGTGATCGGCGCTTTAGCCATGCCCTGGTTGCCGTGTACGCGGGCGATTTCCCCAGATACGCGGGCACCAATGGAACGGTCGCAGTTGCAGATGTCCAGATCGAACTCGGCGCCGCTCGCGGCATCAATCGCCGGCTTAGCCATCTCAACCATCTTCTCGGCCAGCAGGCCTTCGTCGAAGGGTGGGTTGCGGTCAACCAGGCAGAACTGTGGCTTGTCCGCTGGAATGTGATCGCTACCCAGCAGCGGCGTGAGGTCCAGATGCTGCTGCTTGTCGGTTTCACCCGGCAGCATGTCGAGCAGATCGGTACGCCCGATCAGCTCTTCCAGGCTGCGCACACCGAGCTTGGCCAGCCACTCGCGGGTTTCTTCGGCGACGTAGGTGAAGAAGTTCATCACCATTTCGACGGTGCCGATGAAGTGATCCTTGCGCAGCTTGTCGTTCTGCGTCGCAACGCCGGTGGCGCAGTTGTTCAGGTGACAGATGCGCAGGTACTTACAACCCAGAGCAATCATCGGCGCAGTACCGAAACCGAAGCTCTCGGCGCCAAGGATGGCGGCTTTGATCACGTCGAGGCCGGTTTTCAGGCCGCCGTCGGTCTGTACCCGCACCTTGCCGCGCAGGTCGTTGCCACGCAGCGTCTGGTGGGTTTCGGCCAGGCCGAGTTCCCACGGCGCACCGGCGTACTTGATCGAGGTCAGCGGCGAAGCGCCTGTGCCGCCGTCATAACCGGAGATGGTGATCAGGTCAGCGTAGGCCTTGGCCACACCGGCGGCGATAGTGCCGACACCGGCTTCCGCTACCAGCTTGACCGACACCAGCGCCTGCGGATTGACCTGCTTGAGGTCATAGATCAGCTGCGCCAGGTCTTCAATGGAATAGATATCGTGGTGCGGCGGCGGCGAAATCAGGGTCACACCCGGCACCGCGTAACGCAGCTTGGCGATGAGGCCGTTGACCTTGCCACCCGGAAGCTGACCACCCTCGCCAGGCTTGGCGCCCTGGGCCACTTTGATCTGCAGCACTTCAGCGTTGACCAGGTATTCCGGCGTGACGCCGAAACGACCAGTGGCCACTTGCTTGATTTTCGAGCTGCGCACGGTGCCGTAACGGGCTGGGTCTTCACCGCCCTCACCGGAGTTGGAACGCGCACCCAGGCGGTTCATCGCTTCGGCAATGGCTTCGTGGGCTTCCGGCGACAGCGCGCCCAGAGAAATACCGGCGGAGTCGAAGCGCTTGAGAATCTCACCCAGCGGCTCAACCTGCTCCAGCGGCAACGGCTGGTCGGCCAGCTTCAGTTGCAGCAAGTCGCGCAGCATCGACACCGGACGGGTATCCACCAGCGTGGTGTATTCCTTGAACTTCTCGTAGCTGCCCTGCTGCACAGCAGCCTGCAGGGTGTTCACCACATCCGGGTTGTAGGCGTGGTACTCGCCACCGTAGACGAACTTGAGCAAACCACCTTGCTGGATCGACTTGCGCGCATTCCACGCTTCAACCGCCAGCAACTTCTGCTCGGCTTCGATATCGACAAAGCGCGCGCCCTTGATGCGGCTGGCCACACCACGGAAGCACAGCTCGGTGACGTCATCAGCCAGGCCGACCGCCTCAAACAGCTGCGCGCCGCGGTACGAGGCAACCGTGGAGATGCCCATCTTCGAGAGAATCTTCAGCAGGCCTTTGGAGATGCCTTTGCGGTAATACTTGAAGACTTCATACAGATCGCCCAGCACTTCGCCGGTGCGAATCAGATCACCCAACACTTCGTAGGCGAGGAACGGGTAGACCGCTGACGCGCCGAAGCCGAGCAGCACCGCGTAGTGGTGCGGGTCGCGAGCAGTGGCGGTCTCGACCAGGATGTTGCAATCGCAACGCAAACCTTTCTCGGTCAAGCGGTGGTGAATCGCACCGGTAACCAGGGAGGCGTGAGCCGGCAATTTGCCCGGCGCGATATGGCGATCAGACAGGACCAGCAGCACCTTACCGGCGCGCACGGCTTCTTCAGCCTGATCGGCCATGTTGCGCACAGCGGCTTCCAGGCCCATCGACTCGTCGTAGTTCATGTCGATCAAATGGCGCTCAAAGCCCGGACGATCCAGGTTCATCAACGCGCGCCACTTGGCCGGCGAGATCACCGGGCTGCTGAGAATCACCCGTGCGGCGTGCTCGGGCGACTCTTCGAAGATATTGCGCTCGGCACCGAGGCAGATCTCCAGCGACATGACGATGGCTTCACGCAGCGGGTCGATCGGCGGGTTGGTAACCTGCGCGAACTGCTGACGGAAGTAGTCGTACGGCGAACGCACACGCTGGCTGAGCACTGCCATCGGCGTGTCATCACCCATCGAACCGACTGCTTCCTGGCCTTGCTCACCCAGCGGGCGCAGCACCTGATCACGCTCCTCAAAGGTGACCTGGTACATCTTCATGTACTGCTTGAGCTGGTTCTGGTCGTAGAACGCCGAGCCGTGGTCACGGTCTTCCAGGGTCGCGCGAATGCGCTGAGCGCTTTTGCGCATCCACTGTTTGTAGGGGTGGCGCGACTTCAAGCGGTTGTCGATGTCATCGCTACCGAGAATCTGCCCGGTTTCAGTGTCCACCGCGAGGATCTGCCCCGGACCAACGCGGCCTTTGGCCAGCACGTCTTCCGGCTGGTAGTTCCACACGCCGATTTCTGAGGCCAGGGTGATGTAGCCATTCTTGGTGGTGACCCAGCGTGCCGGGCGCAGACCGTTACGGTCGAGCAGGCAGACCGCATGACGACCGTCGGTGAGTACTACACCGGCCGGCCCATCCCAAGGCTCCATGTGCATGGAGTTGTATTCGTAGAACGCACGCAGGTCGGCGTCCATGGTCTCGACGTTCTGCCAGGCTGGCGGAATAAGCATGCGCACGCCGCGGAACAGGTCGATACCACCGGTGACCATCAGTTCGAGCATGTTGTCCATGCTCGAAGAGTCGGAACCGACGCGGTTAACCAGCGGGCCGAGATCGTCCAGATCAAAGATCTGATCGTTGGCGAACTTCAGGCGGCGCGCCTGCGCCCAGTTGCGGTTACCGGTGATGGTGTTGATTTCACCGTTGTGCGCGAGAAAGCGGAACGGCTGAGCCAGCGGCCACTTCGGCAGGGTATTGGTCGAGAAGCGCTGGTGGAATACGCAAATGGCGGTCTGCAGACGCTCGTCACCCAGATCCGGGTAAAACTGCTGCAGATCGGCCGGCATCATCAGGCCTTTGTAGATGATGGTCTTGTGCGAAAAGCTGCAGATGTAGTGATCGCTATCCGCGGCGTTGGCCACCGACGAACGACGACGGGCACTGAACAGCTTGATCGCAAATTCCTGGTCAGACAGGCCTTCGCCACCGATAAACACCTGCTCGATCTGCGGCAGGCGCTCAAGGGCAAGCCGCCCGAGCACGCTGGTATCGATCGGCACTTTGCGCCAGCCAACCAGGCTCAGGCCGGCCGCGAGAATCTCGCGATTCATGTTCTCGCGTGCAGCCTCGGCTTTCACCGGGTCTTGGTTGAGGAACACCATACCGACGGCGTACTGCTTGGGCAGTTCGGCGGCAAAATGCTGCTTGGCCATGGCCCGCAGGAAAGCATCAGGCTTCTGGATCAGCAGACCGCAACCGTCACCGGTTTTACCGTCGGCATTGATGCCGCCACGGTGGGTCATGCATGTCAGGGCTTCAATCGCGGTCTGCAGCAGGTGATGGCTAGCCTCACCCTGCATGTGGGCGATTAGGCCGAAGCCGCAGTTATCCTTGAACTCATCAGGACGGTACAAACCTGCTTTCATAGGGACTCTCACCAGACGGCCTTTTGCAAGGCAATTACTTTCTAATTCAATAACTTACCGTGCGCGCAGGGCAAAGCACCAGCTTTGCGCAGGCGAAAGGGCAGCCATTGTACATATCCACTCAGGCCGCCACAAACCCAGCTGGCGAAAATATGAAAGCTTATGTCGCTAAAGCGAAGGATAAGACTGCAAGGTCGTGCTATCGACCAGCGGGTCAGCTCTATATCAACGCGCCTGAGCAATCTCCTGCTGGATGCCGGCGAAGTTGCGCGGCCACGGCTTACCCGCCTGAACCTTGGCCGGCAAAGCGCGCAAGGCCGCCTGCGCCGCGTCTCGGCTACTGAAGCTGCCATAGGTCACCACATAAAGCGGCTTACCCTGATGCTGCTTCTTGAAATAGTGGTAATCCGCACCATTGGCTTTTACAAACGCTTGAGCAGCGCTTTCCGAACGAGCGCCGAGTATCTGCAAGGTAAAACGCGAGCCCGCCTGAGTGGCATACCATCCACCAGCGGCAACCGGCTTGATGATTGCAGGCGCTGCAGGTGGCGCCACTGGCGGAGCAGCCTTCGCCACTTCAGCAACCACAGGCGCAACCGCAACGCTCGCCACTTCTACAGGCGCAGGCTCCATTGCAATGCTCGCAGTATCCGAAACGCCCTCGGCCTCTTCCGCACCACTCAAGCCTGCAGCTTGCGCTAAAGGCTCACGAATAACAGGCTGCGCCTCGCCCACCAGAGGCAGCGGCAATGGCTGACTTGCGCCCTCGAACTGGATCGCAGGTGCAACCGCATCAGTCGCAGCCGGCGCAACCACCGCAGGAGGTGCCGCCTCACCGAGGGGCAACTGCGCAATGGTCGGCGCCGCAACATCTTTATCGACCCGCCCCTGCATAAACCAAGCAGCCAGAACCCCAATAGCAACCACACAGAGAGCAAGCAGATGCTTGCGCGGCAAGCTGAAAGAAAACCCACCGCGGCTTGCGGCACTGCGCTGCGCCAGCATTGCCTCAACCAACGATTCCCGCGCGACTTGATTGATTAACCCTGGCCAACCTTCAGACTGCGCGTAAATCTCAGCGACCTGATCGTCACTGAGCACTTCAATGCCCTGCGCCGCCCCTTCAAGGCGCTGAGCCAGATACTCACGCGTTTCGTCCTCGCTGTAAGGTTGCAACTCAATGACATGAAAACACTCTTCGCCTTCAGCCAACGGCTCAAGACGCGACAACAGCTGAGTCTCGGCAAACAAAAACACATGCGGACGCCCCTCTGCGCTACCCGCAGCGAGGCTTAAAAGAGTGCTAAGCGCAGCATCGCTAAGCTCCTCAGCATCATCAACCAGTACGTAAACTTCTTGCCCAGTTAGCGCCAACTGCCCAACCTGGGCAAGAATGGCTGACAACTCCGGACGCTGAACCTGAATACCCTGCGCGACCTGACGCAAAATGCTTGCGGGGTCAGACGCGCCCTTAGCAGACACCACCACACTCTGCACCGTCTGCTTGTTGGCGCTCGCGACCAGCGCCTGGCGCAGCAGCGTTTTACCGCTGCCCTCCGGACCGCTAACCACCAACAACAACTGGCTGTAGCGTGCTAGATGGTGCAACTGCCCCAGCACAGGCTTACGCTGCGCCGGAAAGAACTTAAACCCCGGAACCCGCGAAGCAAAGGGATCGTGAGTGAACTGGTAATGGTCGAGAAACGCCTCGTCAGCATGCAAACTTGTCATGGGGTACTCGTTATTTTTTAAGCTGAGCCAGCTGCGCCGCATAGTCTGCATTCAGCGTGGCATTCAAAATTTCGCGGGGGAAATCACCCGTCACAGTCGCCTGCCCCAAGCCGCGCAATAGGACCAACCGCAACTTGCCATCAAGCACCTTCTTGTCGACCGCCATATGCGCCATAAAGTCCTCAGGAGTCATATCCTCAGGCGGAACAACCGGCAAGCCCGCAGCGATAAACAAGCGAACGGCACGCTCACGTTCGGCCTGTGTAATCCAGCCCAGGCGCTCGGACATATCCAGCGCCATCACTGTACCCGCCGCAACCGCCTCACCATGCAGCCAGACACCATACCCCTGGTGCGTCTCAATGGCATGACCAAAGGTATGCCCCAGATTCAATGTCGCACGCACCCCAGACTCACGCTCATCAGCCGCCACAACGCGCGCTTTTGCAGCGCACGAATGGGCAATCGCCGTAGTCAGCGCCGCCTGATCAAGGGCACGCAGGTCAGGCATATGCACCTCTAGCCAGGACAAGAATGATTCGTCGCAGATCAAGCCGTACTTGATCACCTCAGCTAATCCCGCAGACAGCTCGCGAGCAGGCAAGGTGGTCAGGGTATTGGTGTCGATCAACACCGCTTGAGGCTGGTAGAAAGCTCCCACCATATTTTTGCCCAGCGGATGGTTAATGCCGGTTTTACCTCCCACGGATGAGTCGACCTGCGATAACAGCGTGGTGGGCACTTGGATAAAGTTAACGCCGCGCTGGTAGCAAGCAGCCGCAAACCCCGCCATATCGCCAATTACACCGCCACCCAAGGCAATTACCGTAGTACCTCGATCATGCCGCGCGCCCAGCAAGCCATCAAAAATTAGCTGCAGGGTTTCCCAAGTTTTATAGCTTTCACCATCGGGCAAAACCACCGTGGCAATCACGCGATCGGCGAGCGAACGCTCAAGTGCAGCCAGATACAAAGGAGCAACGGTCTCATTCGTGACTATCGCAACTTGCCGACCAATGATGTGCGCTGCCAGCAAATCACCACGAGCCAACATCTCAGCCCCGATATAGATCGGGTAGCTGCGTTCACCAAGATCGACATGAAGAGTCTGCATAAAGCCCCCAAGCTATAAAGGGACCTAGAATAGCGCAGTTCAGCCTGCGCTTTAACGGGGAGAAAGCGCCTCGAGACGCTCAAGGATCTCTTGCACCACCAGCCGCGGCGGACGCTCGTCAGTCTCGACCACCACATCGGCAATTTCTCGGTAAAGCGGATCACGCAGCGCGAACAGCTCAGCTAATATTTTGCCGGGATCTGCAGCGCGCAGTAGCGGACGATTACGGTCACGCGAGGTTCGGTCTACCTGCTGTTCAACAGAAGCATGCAGATAAACCACATGACCACCCCGCCTCAAGGCAGCGCGATTTTCGGCGCGCATTACCGCCCCGCCTCCCGTTGCCAAAACCATACCCTCTACATCACAAAGCTCTTCGATTACCGCCTGCTCACGCTCACGAAAACCCTGTTCGCCTTCCACATCAAAAATCCAGGGAATATCCGCACCCGTACGCTGCTCAATCTCTTTATCAGAGTCTTTGAACGGCAAGCGCAACTCTTTGGCAAGCAAGCGCCCGATGGTGCTTTTACCAGCACCCATCGGGCCAACGAGGATCAAATTACGCACCAGATCAACGACTCACCGCAATTGCTTGGTTGTTCATGATGCGCGGTGTGAGGAACACCAAGAGTTCAGATTTATTATCCTGAACAATATCGCGACGGAACAGACGGCCCAAGTAAGGCAGATCACCGAGGAAAGGCACCTTCTCGACTCCTTTAGTTTGGGTATTTGAGAACACGCCACCAAGAACAATTGTTTCGCCATCGCTCACGAGAACCTTGGCGTTAACTTCGTTCTTGTTAATCGGCGGCACACCATTCAGCGCACGGGCAAAGTCCGGCGCATCTTTGGTGACCTTAACTTCCATGATGATTCGATTATCCGGGGTAATTTGTGGCGTAACTTCTAGGGACAGGGCCGCCTCTTTAAATGAAGTTGTGCTTGCACCGCTGGAGCTTGCCTGTTGATAAGGAATCTCGGAGCCCTTGAGGATCTTCGCCGTTTCCTTGTCAGAGGTCACAACTTTCGGCTGCGAAATAATCTCGCCGTTACCAGTTTTCTCCATCGCAGACAGCTGAAGATCTAGAACAATATTATCGGTCAAGAAGCCAATACCTATACCCGATGTGCTCCCCAACACGCCCATATCTACAAATGGAACAGGTGCTACGCCATCCTCAAGAGTGAACCCACCGACAGTATCCGTACCTGGCAAAAGCCGCTGCCCATCATCATTAAACGATTGGGCTCCATCTTTACCGTATGCACTCCAGTTCCCACGCGTGGCCGCACCACCCCAGCGCACACCCAAGGCTTTGTCGTAATCGACGTTCGCCTCAACAATCCGCGCCTCGATCATGACCTGGCGCACAGCCACATCAAGCTGCGCAATGATGCGACGCAGCTCATCAAGTCGCTCTTGGGTTTGGTAAGCAATAATACTGTTGGTCCGGTCATCAACAGTCACTGAACCACGATCAGCCACAGCACCATCGGCACTGGTTACGGACTGGAAAAGCTGAGCCATATCAGAGGCTTTGGCGTAATTCACTTGAATAAGCTCACGGCGCAAAGGTGCAAGCTCTGCAACCTGCTTCTTTGATTCAAGCTCTTGACGCTCACGTGCGGCTATCTCGTCAGCCGGCGCAACTAGCAGGACATTACCGACTTTCCGCTTATCCAGACCTTTGGTTTTGAGCACAAGGTCGAGAGCCTGATCCCACGGTACGTTTTGCAGGCGCAAGGTAATATTTCCTGCAACCGTGTCACTGGCAACCAAATTCAGGTCGGTAAAGTCTGCAATCAACTGCAAGACAGAACGAACATCGATATCTTGGAAGTTAAGAGAAAGCTTTTCACCCGTGTAAGAGAAACTATCCGCCTTACGCTGCTCAGCTTGCTCTTGGGTCAATGGCTTCACACTGATAGTGAGCTTATTATCCGCCTGGTAAGCTAGGTAGTCATAGACGCCCGACGGCTCAATAAGAATACTTGCCTTATTGGCGGTACCTGTCGCACTAACGAACTGAACGGGAGTTGCAAAATCTTTCACATCTAGTTTTACCCTGAGCGACTCAGGTAATTGCGTACCGGCAAAATCCAAGCGGATTTTCCCGCCTTGGTCTTGTATATCAGGACTGACAGAGGCATCGGATAAGGTAATAACAACATTACCCTCGCCTAGTTCTCCACGTTGAAAGTCAATATTGCTAATAGTGTTGGACTGAGGCACATATTTTTTAGCCGTCGCAACTGGTGCAGTCGGCACCGGCTGAGCATTAGGCGCGGCATTAACACTCCCTTCCCCCACCACCACAAAAATGCTGCTCCCCTCTGAACGGGTGCTATATGGAGACAGGCTGGTCAGGTTTATGATCAGTCGCGTTCGGTCTTTTGCCTCAACAACAGTGACACTTCGCGCATTACCTACGCCGAGCTCTCTGGTCTTTGCACCTAGCTTGTTAGAAACCCCCGGCAAATCAAGCGCAATACGCGCTGGCTGCTCGATGGTATAACCTCGCGGAGCGAGCACAGGCTCGTCAAATGTCAGCTTTAATTCGACGCGATCACCTGGCAAAGCAGAAACATCAAGCGCTTGCAGATCAGCAGCCATTAAGGATGGCGAAAAAAGTGCCGCCAAGAGTGAAAGCCCTAAAAAAGAGGGGGATATGTTCATGATCATATTCCACTGAGCAGATCGGTTATTTTTTTTCATAGTCACTCCGCTCTGTTTAAGAGCGCTCCTTAAGGGACAAGCTGCGCGGCCGCTCTAACCAACCACCCTCGCCATCCGGAACGATTTCAATTACATCAACTCTTGATTCGTCTATGGCAATTATTCGCCCATGGTTACGACCCAGATAATCACCGACTCGAACCCGATGAACGCCACCTGCACCACTCACGAGGGCAAAAGCGCCTGAATCATTCGCTAAGGTACCGACCATAATAAAAGTTTCTATATTAAAGCCTTCAAGAAACTGTTTTGTGCGTGCCTCATCAGGTTTCACATCCTTGGAACCCTTTTGCCTCTCAGCCATTTCCAGCTTAACTGGGGGTTGAAACGGACTTCTTAAGGCAGCAGCGCTATAGGTAAAACTTTCATAGGGTTGAAATGTGGGTAATGGCTCAATCTCGCCCTTAGGACGAGCACGCACTTCATCCATGTAAGCTTGAAGATCAGAAAAATTGCCGTGGCTGTCACAGCCAGAGACGATCAGAAATGACAAGGCCAATACAGGCTTAAGAAACCTCACTGCACTCCCCCCTTATCGTTATAACGATAAGTCTTGGCCAATATGCTCATGCGCAACTTAGATGAGCCACTGTCGTTAGCCGGGACAAGATCAAAGTCATGCAGCGTAACAATTCGTGGAAGGCTCGCAACACCACTGACGAAGGTAGCTAGGTCGTGATAGGCACCCACAACAGTGATTTGTATTGGGAGTTCTATATAAAATTGCTGGGCCGCCTCGGGCAAAAGCTTGATCTCTTCAAATTCCAGACCGCTTCCCAAGCCTGTGCGCGTTATGTCTTCAAGTAAACCAGGAACTTCCGTATCACTTGGTAACTGCTTCAAAAGCGCGCCAAATGAAACCTCCATTTCTTGCATCTGCTCTTTATAAGCGTCTAGGTTTGCAGCCTGGAACGCTTTACTTGAAAACTGCTCTTTCAGGACAAGCTCTTCAGCCTGCTTACTCTCTAGGCTGGCTTGCAAGTCTTTAAGGTGAAAGTTGTAGCCTAAGGCTACGACAACCACCAACAACAACGCACCTGCGATAAATTTTACCGCAGCAGGCCATGAGCCAACGTTATTGAAGTCAAGATCATTCAAATCAATCTGGCGCAGGCTTTCTAAGGAATCATTAAGACTCATTGCTTAGCCTCCTCTGCTGCGAGCGCAGGCTGGGTCTGCTGAACACTCAATTGAAAGACATTAGCCTGATCAATCGCCCCTGCCGTGACAGATTTAACCTCAGTTAGGTTTGGCGCAGTCAACCACTCCGACGCATCTAAATTACGCATCAAATTTGATACACGATTGTTTGATTCGGCAGCGCCCACGATAGCGATATTTTTCGCTGTCATTTTCACGCCAGTAAAATGCACACCATCTGGCAACGTTCGAACCAACTGATCAAACACACGACCGATAATCGGTCGATTACCCTGAAGATCCTGAATAATCTTCATTCGCTCTAGAAGCTGCTGCCGACGGGTTTTCAGCTCACTGATTTCTTTGATCCGCGCATCCAGAACCGCAATTTCTTTGCGCACGAATTCATTTCGAGCTGTTTGTTGCTCGATAGCACTGTTTAGGTATTGATCACCCAGAAACACAGCGCCGGCCGCAACAATGAACACACCAGCGAGCGTTACTAAAAAGCGCTGTTTACGCTCTTCACGTAATTGCTCGCGCCATGGGAGTAAGTTAATCCGCGCCATTAGTCGAAACTCCTCATCGCCAGGCCACAGGCAATCATCAAGGCAGGCGCATCACTGGCGAGCGCGCCCGCATTAACCTTGCCACTCAAGGCCATCTCAGCGAATGGATTGGCAACCAATGTCTGGGTGCCTATTTTCTGCTGGATCAAGCGATCGAGATCCGGAATTGACGCCGTGCCGCCGGCTAACAGGATGTAATCGACATCGTTGAATTGGCCTGCCGCGAAGAAGAACTGCAGGGAGCGAGCTACCTGCTGAACCACCGCCTCCTTGAAGGGCTGGAGCACTTCGCTGTCATAGTCGTCTGGCAATCCGCCTTGCTTCTTGGCGAGACCCGCCTCTTCAACGGATAGACCATAGCGGCGCTGAATTTCTTCCGTGAGCTGCTTGCCGCCGAACAACTGCTCACGCGTATAGATAGTACGGCCGTTGTGCAGAACGCTGAGCGTGGTCATCGTAGCGCCGATATCGACAACAGCAACGGTCAGTTCATCACGACCGCCACCAAGCTGATCATTCAGCAAGCTGTAGGCACGCTCAAGCGCATAAGCCTCGACATCAACCACTTTAGCGGTAAGACCGGCAAGCGCTAAAGCAGCCTCGCGGACTTCAACATTTTCTTTGCGACACGCAGCCAACAACACCTCGACACGATCCGCATTGCGCGCAGATGCGCCCTGCACTTCGAAGTCGATCGCCACTTCTTCCAATGGATAAGGGATGTACTGGTCGGCTTCGATCTTCAGCTGATTTTCCAATTCATCATCAGAAAGCCCTGCTTCCATTTCGATGGTTTTGGTAATCACTGCGGACCCTGCTACGGCCACGGCCACGGTTTTCACACCGCTCTTGGCTTT
>Ga0180008_1001776_pt1 | contig 12674 bp, 5 predicted proteins | sample MM_PW_MetaG_FD_121121 | JGI IMG/M metagenome (GOLD analysis project Ga0180008, IMG submission 121121) | Groundwater microbial communities from the Aspo Hard Rock Laboratory (HRL) deep subsurface site, Sweden - MM_PW_MetaG | ecosystem: Environmental > Aquatic > Deep subsurface > Groundwater... | reverse complement strand
TTCCCCTGTGGATGCGTTCCTCGAACATCTTCACCGAAGTACTCTACAAACGTCTGCTCAAAGGAGCCGATCCCCGCTGCGTCCTCCATGAATTGCGGCAGCGACTGCGCACCTCCTGCCCGGAGACGCATGACTGGGCAAGTATTGTGGCCTATGCAACCGTGCCCTGGAATTTTGAAAAACAGGTCAGCGATTTTCGCGACAAACAGACCCGCGGACGTATCGAAACCAAATTCGAACGAATTGACGATCTGCTCAAGGAAAAAGAATCCAACGATCACGATAAGCAAACGTTATCACCGGAGATAGGTGATCTCTGTGATGCCATCCGTCGGGAACTTCAGGCATGGCGGGAAGAACCCGAGGCGCAATCCTGCGGAAAGGAATTTACCGAACGTCTGGGCGTCAGCGCTGCCAGTGAAAAACGGATCGGCATCGCCTATGAGCTGGTCTCCGACAAGAAACAAGAACGACTGGACGCCTATCAAAAATCCTGTCACTTCTACAGAAAGGCCATCGAGGCCGATATCTCCAATCACTGGGTTATCACCCAATATCTGTCAATGCTGGCGGTCACCAAGCTGACAGAAGGCGGTGCTCTGTCCGGGTTGGCAAAAGAGTATGGCTACTGGTGGAACGCAGCTCAACAAATCAGCCACTGGCAGTTGCCCACAGCAGTGGGGATAGACCGGGCCTGGGCCTACGGAACGCTTGCTGAACTGGAGATGCTGGGCGCTCTTTATGGAGGCAGGAAATACGATGCAGAGAAAGCGAAAGAGACAATCAGCCATTACTGCAAGGAAATTCTGGAAATTTACGGTCCGCATGATTTTCCCGTACAATCAACCGTGCGGCAGTTCCGCCGCTATGTCGATATCTGGAAACAGGAGAAATGGGATGATCTGGCCAGGGCAGCCCTTGACGCGCTCGGTTCACAGTAATATATCATCACATGTTCATCAGACCTGCAAGCGGCGCCTCCTGAACCCCTTTCATGGTCAGCTGCAGATACAAAGGAGTTGCGGGCAAGGGACCATGGTAGGAAACAACCGGACAAAGGAGAATTCTTGAGTACGACAAGACAAAAGATTGAGACCCCTTTCGGCGACTACGAGCCGCGAATCGCGAGCCGCGATGAACTGGCACAGGCTGCAGGGGTCATGGGCGACACTGTGCAGGCAATCGCCAAGGTCAACCATGATCAGTGGGCAACGGAGAGAATTTCCCAGGGTTGGCGCTACGGGACACAGCGTGATGACGCCAGGAAGCTTCATCCTGGTCTTGTTCCGTATGAACACCTCACGGAAGCGGAAAAACAAATCGATGTGGCGGGTGCCAAAGCGATCGTGGCAGAACTGATCAGACTGGGAATCCTTCAACAGTGATTTTTCTTATAACCTCCGCAGAAGACAGATTCTCAGAGGAAACAACATGGAATTTTTCGAATACGCCAACGTTGTAACAAGCCAGGAAACAATCAGGGATAAAATATCTGTCGATAATCTTCCATTTTTTTGCGAGGAGATTGAGGAGGTAACTGATGAAGATGCCTTGGACAGGGTCATCTACTTCCGGCACTGGGGACGTTTTCACATCCGGCGGGAAACGGTCATGGGCGGTGCACGCTTTTCCGTGCCGGACTGCCCTAATGCCCTGGCCTGGACCGTGACAACAGGCTATCCGCCATATCCGGAAAAAATTGTGCTGCATGCCACCTTCAACAGGACTGAACATGCCCCTGAATTCATTGCGACGACAAAAGCACTGCTGACCGCTTTGAAAAACGGATTGGAAAACCATTTCCATAACGAGCCCGCCGAGACTGAGCCTCGCCCCTTTCAGATAACTGACCTGCGAGAGAAGCTCTACTGAGGAACCCGGGAGACAGAATGCTTTTCGTAAACTGCACCTTTCGTGCTAACAGCCTTAAGGCTGGATAATCTCAACTCAACACATTGTTTTTTTTATAGATTAACTCTACCTGTAAAACACACCGGGGGAGACCGGCAATTATGGTGTCAGGCAGACTACAGTCGCCTTAAACATGGAAGTGTGTGTATGCAATCTTCAAATAACCAAAATTCCTCCTCCACCACTCATGCGGCATGGCGGGCATTACCCTCGGGTATCTGGGCACTGGGCTTTGTTTCGCTGTTCATGGACATCTCCTCGGAACTGATCCACAGCCTCCTGCCGGTATTCATGGTTACTACCCTGGGTGCCTCAATGGTCACAGTCGGCATCATAGAGGGCATTGCAGAAGCAACGGCCGCCGTTATGAAGGTCTTTTCGGGTACACTCAGCGATTATCTCGGCAAGCGCAAGGTTTTGGTGGTTCTGGGGTATGCCTTCGCGGCACTCACAAAACCGATCTTCCCCCTGGCCAATTCGGTCAGCTGGGTGTTCTCGGCACGTTTTATCGATCGCATTGGTAAAGGCATCCGCGGGGCGCCGCGCGACGCGCTGATTGCCGACCTTACACCACCACGATTGCGTGGTGCAGCCTACGGACTCCGCCAGGCACTCGATTCCGTGGGCGCATTGCTCGGCCCGCTGCTGGCAGTGGTACTCATGCTCTTGCTCACCAATAACATCAGAGCAGTAATGTGGATCGCGGTGATACCTGCTTTCATCGCAGTGACTTTGCTGCTTCTCTATGTGCGCGACCCCGAGCGCATTGATGTGAACGGATCGATAAAAACACCGCTTACTCTTGCTGATGCCAAGCGCCTTCCCCTGCGTTACTGGCTTGTTGTTCTCCTGAGTGCTGTTTTTACGCTCGCGCGCTTCAGCGAGGCATTTCTTTTGCTGCGCGCCAATGATGTCGGACTTGAGCTTGGCTACGTCCCGCTGGTGATGATTGTGATGAACCTCTTTTACGCCGGTGCTGCCTATCCGGCAGGAGCCGCCGCCGATCACATGAGGCAGCGTACCTTGGTGTTCATCGGCCTGGCCCTGCTGATCGCCGCGGACGTTGTGTTGGCCTTTGCCGCATCGCCACTGATGGTCTTTGCCGGGGCCGCGCTGTGGGGCTTACACATGGCATTCACTCAAGGCTTGCTGTCAAAACTTATCGCTGACACCGCCCCCACTGAGCTGCGCGGCACGGGTTTTGGCATCTTCAATCTCGTGAGTGGCATCGCGCTACTGCTGGCAAGTGTTATTGCAGGATATTTGTGGAGCATTTTCGGAGCATCAGCCACCTTTCTTGCGGGTGCAGGATTCGCGGTTGTAGCGACTATAGGTTTGCTCACTGCCGCCCAGGACCGCAATAGAGCCAGCACGAGGTAGAACTAAGTCAAAACGGTAATACAGAGTCAACTTGTGAATGAAGAAGATAACTGCCTGATCTTTTATTCATTTCTTACTTTGCGTAAAAAAGAGGACTCCAAGCGCCGATATCACAAGCCCTTGAAATGGTGCCAGCCACAGATTGGATAGATTGAGAAGTTCCAGCGACTCCAGGGTCGAAAAAGGTTCCAACCCCAAGGTTAGTAAAATGAGCGCTAAATAGATAACGGATAACCATAACGAAAGCGTATAAAAACTTCGTCTGACAGCAATAACGTCCAATTGTTTTTGCAGTGCACTTGCACCAAGAACAGTGACGATCAGCGAGAGGGTAGGCATCACGGTTGGCAAGGCCCAACTCCATACCAATTCAGTTTTGTCCTGGTATTTTCCTGCAATAGACTGCCCAACCAAAATTAAAAAAACCAAGCCCGCACCAACAAACCACAGTTTTGCGAGGGTCCAGCGTGCCCGCTCCAACGGTAAGGTTTGATGAGTGTCTTCTGTGTTTGTCATCTGTCTCTCCCAATGGCTTATAGATCCGAAACAATTTGTATTCCGGCTTTTTGTAAATGGGTCGAGGCAGTCAAAAAGCTTGGTTGTATTAACGAACCGCCTGCACCTATTTTTTTCTCAAAATGATAAACCACGGCATAACACTTCCTGCCCTTAAACTCCATTTTTTGCATATCCTCGGGCAGGTGAGCGGCTCCGGACAGAAAAAACTCGCGGGCTCGCTGCTCGCTTAATTTATCTGTACTGGTTTCCAGATGGTCCAAGGTCGTCACGATAAACATAAACAAGCGAAACTGACCGGGTTTTTCTAGAAAAAGTCGATTGAGATATTCCCGTAAACAGAGATTCTCATCAAGGGGGATTTTCCCTTTTGTCCAGCGATGGGGAGGATCGAAAGAAGAACCGTCACTATGGATACGTTCGACGCGACTCACCAGGGCAAACCCTCCGAATACTTCCATCAACCCCAGTTCACTGAACCCGGCTTTCTCCAATGCTGCTTCCAGACGGCCATGCACATCTCCCAGGGAATCGCCATCGTTGCCCAGATAGTGCCGCGGCAGCAGATCCCAGGTCGAAAAGAGCGGCAGCGGCCATGGCAGTTTCGGCAATAGAAATGCGGATGAATCCATAGAATAGTATATCGCCATATCCTCTTGTGGATGCAATACGTCAGCCAAGTGAGAGATTTTTCCTGACACGTAGGTTTTCACAAAATCGTCCCTGAGTATGGTGTTCATGATGACACCCGATTTTTTTGGGTCGCTCCCGAGTGTTAAGAGAGTATCTGCGATCGCCAAGCGGATCTCTTCCAGCGGATCATCCAGGCCATTGATCAATGGTCCTTCAACCATGGACAACGGCACCCCCAGTTTCTTTATCGCTGCCACAGCGGCGAGCCGTACCTCAGCTTCCTCATCGGAAAGTGCTTTGACCAGAGCTTGCCCCCTCGTCTCAGGGCCTGTCAGTTTGATGCGGGCCAATGCCTCTATGGCGTGCTTACGAACCTGGGAATTATCATCGCTAACCATCTTTAGTAAAGGTTCGACAAACGATGATCCTTGCGATGGAAAGTTGCGGCTTAGCCCATCAAGCGCCGCAATGCGAACTTCCGGATAATCACTCGACAAAGCCTCAATGAGCTGAGGATATGATTGCGTCCTCTGGTAGACCAAGGCCCGTATCGCCGATTGGCGAACCCCTTTATCCTCATCGTACAGCAGGCGCTTGATATTATCTATGGTCTCTGGGTTCGCTTCAACCGTAAAACCCAACGCTGCAACCGCATGCCGGCGCAACTGAGCGTCCTGACTGTCCAGTGCCGCATAGAGCCGGGGCAGGGCAGAGGCACCAACCCGCCCCAACGCGTACTCCGCCCCAAGTCTCACATTTCTATCCGGGTCCTCCAGAGCACTCATCAATCCATGCAGAGAGGGTTGTGCGGCATTTCCTAACCTCGCCAGATTGTTAATCGCCACCTTGCGAATTTCCACTTGCTGATCCTTTAAGGCGCGAGTCGTGGTGCTGAGCACGGCATCTGAATTTTTGCTGTCAAACAAAGTAAATAACGCTCTCCGACGCACTGTTGTATCCGCATCCACGGTCATGGGAATCAAGGCGTCGATCACCGACTGCGGTTTGTCCTCCAACCCCTGCAAACCATCAATAGCGACCGCCCGTACCCGTGGATCCGAATCGCGAAGGGCCTGGAGCAGGACAGGAGTGGCATCTCCTTTCAACTGCCTCAGTGATTCTATGGCTGCCAAACGAATCTCAGGGTCTGGGTCGGACAAGAGATTCTGCAACAGGGGCAAAGCCTCGGTCACTGGCGGATCAAGGTATCTCAGCGACTCCAATGTACTCTGACGAACCTTTTTGGAACTATCTTGCAAGGCATCAAGCAATAGCGGGGCAACGGCCTTTGGGTTGTATCTGTAGAAATAGGTGAGGTTTTCTGCCGCGGTAAGACGTGCTTTATCGTCTTTATCATGCAAGGCATGGTCCAGCAATGCCACGATACTGTCTAATTCAGCGGATATTTGAGGTTCTGTCGCCAAATCTTCCCCCTCAAAAGTTGCAACAGAGCGAATCGGTGGTAGCTGTATCCGGGTAAGTGCCAACACTGCGGCCCTACGAATATGGTCATCATTCGATATAAACGCCGCTTGAAGGTGTGGAACAGCCGCCATTCCAATATGGCCCAAGGTATAAGCCGCCGACTCGCGTACCTGGCCGCTGGTATCCCCAAGGGTCTCGATTAAGGCGGGAATAACCGCTACGGCATGGACTCGATTTTCACTTCTTCCCCACGCCTGCACGGCTGCATTACGGACAGTCGAGTTTTTGTCACGCAGCGCGTTGCGTAAGGCAGAGACAGATTCATTATCGGGTCCGACACCGATAGCCCCCAACGCCACTGCTGCAGCTATACGTACAGGCGTTGCGTCATCTTCAAGTCTCGCGGCAAGCGCGGAGGTCACAGCCGGCGTCTTTACCGCAATTGAGCCCAAGGCTTTTACCGCTGCTTCACGGATTGGGTCCTCCGCTAAGCCGAGCAGAGCAGTTAACTCCAAAACCGCCGGTTTGGCAGCATCTCGACTTACCGCCAATCCATGTATTGCTTGCAGGCGAACATTTGCGTCCCGGTCCTGCATTGCTTGACGAAGTACGGCAAGGGTGTCCGGCGCCGCCTCCTCTTTTTGCAAGACAAACCCCAGAAGAACAAGAATGGCTGTACGCTGCGCCGGGATATCAGTGCTGCGCAACGTTTTCACCAATTCGCTTTGGGGTGAGTCTTCGATGGAGCGAATGATAAATGACAGGTACTCTCCAACGAGTTCATCGTCTTCCAAGGTCGCATCGGCAAGGGCGAGTACGCTGTCGGGACCGATTTCAATCAGTGCGAACGCCGCATGATCCGCCAAGTCAAGATTCTCCCGGGTTTTTTCCAAGGGCGGATCGACGGCTATTATCATTGGCTCGTCCAGAGCTCGGAGTCTTTTGGGTTCCGCTTCAGACTTGGGCTTGAGTCCCGACAACATCGCCTTAACCAATGGTTGCGTTGCCGATTTGCCTATTTTTCCCAAAGCCAGAGCCGCGTGATAACGGACCAGAGGTTCCGGGTCCTCAAGTGAGCGAACCAAGACGGCAACCAGAGGGGCCCGGGTCGCTTGCAGCTCACCAAGGACAACAACGACACTGCGCCGCACGAACGGGTCCGGATCCTTGAGCGCAGCTGCCAACAAGTCTGCCGTCTTCTCTTTCTCTATTCCAGAGTCTTCAAAATTGCAGGCCGCGCCTAATCTGACACCGATTTCCGGGCTGCGCAGCTTCGCCAGCCAATCACCGACCGGAGTAGCCGCCGCTGCGGAATGTATACAAAAAACCGGGTGGCCTAAAAATCCGAGTAACAGGACGAACCCTACCTTCTGGACACAGTGTTTTGTATCACGAGTGATGGAGCGCAAACCTTGAAAGAGTAACATTGGCATCAACCCTGTAATGTATTTTCGTTCATTTTTTACTCTCCCGTTACCTGGTAATTCACAGGAGCTCACAAGCTGCCGGGACCCTTGCCGGCAAAAACGTATTCATGATAACTGATCTGCTGTTTCTCGCAGAATCTTGTCCGGTTTTATTTTGGTCTGAAAAATGCTACTCGGCATCGCATCCACTCAGTTGACCGCCGATCACCGCCGGTGAACGCAGGATGGCACGCCGCATGGCCCCCACCGGCTGCACCACCTTCGGCAGGTTATCGGTATACATCACCATATCCATCATTTTCTGCAAGAGCTGCTTATCGCTCGCTCCCGGCCAGGCCTTACGCAGCAGGTCGGCGGAATCCAAAATCATCTCATCCAGGCCAAACTCGTTGAATCGATCGAGAAGCGTTTTGCGAAACAGATCCGCATGTTCTTTAGTCGGTACATGGAAACGTGCTTTCTTAAAAAAATCGATTTCTGAAATTGCATGCCCGTGTTTTTTTAAAAGGGCGAACATTTTTTTTGGATCAGCTCCGAAGCCGAACAGATCCATATACTTACTGACCAAATCGCTGGCTAGCTTGTCACCCTTGAGAAGACTGTTATAGATGGATACATACTCTCCTTTCGGAGTGATCCAATCGATGATCGGGAAGTTGCGGTTCAGGTCATTGAGATCCACCCCGCCACCACGCTTGGCGATAAAGGTCTCCCAGGCCCTGCCGCGGGGAGAATTTCCGGCGGCTTCGATCAATTCCCGCAAACGTTTGCTGGCCAGGATATTTTCGCTGGCCTTGAGGAGCTCCTCCTCAGGAATCCTGCCTTTCGTGGCTTTGGCAACCGCTTGGCGAAAATCAGCATCCTTGAGGCGATTGGCAAAATCCTGCATGCTCCTGGCCATGTCGTCGGATTTTCCCAGCAACACATCAGTAACATCATCCGCACCGGCGTAACGAGCCATAGCCGAATCAAAGGCGATGGGTCCCAGAAACGCGATAGCCCGCACGGAACGCTCAAAGGCACTCAGTTGTTGACCGGTGAGTGGCGCGGTTCCCGTAAAGGCCGCATACAGATCGATACCCTCCCCCACCAGCGGAACGATCTCCAACACATCCTGAGTCAGTTGCTGATGAGCACCGATGGCATCAATAACGGCTTGCGCCTCCAGGGCCACACCTTCATCGAATTTCCTGGTCGCCTGCATGCGCCGTTTCAGCCCCTCAGCTATCAAGGCCGTATCTTCTGTGGAGAGCAGGCGCGCCCAGAAAATCTTCGTTTTGTTTGCCAGCTGTTTGCGCCAGCGTGCCAGGGATTCAGGGTCTTGGCCGGGTGGATGCAGCATGTTGGCGGAGATCCCGAGCCACTGAAAAAAACCTGAAACACCCTGGGGCAGTTGGGTGACATGGTCTAAGTTGTTTACCCGCTTCAGCAACGCATCAAAGTAGCGCTTAAAGGGTTCGGTATCCACTCCGTTGCGGGCAAGGCGTTCCATAAGGCCACGAATCATCTTCTCATACTGCTCTGGGTTTTTGTCAGGATCAGGTATGTCCAGATCCATTACCCACTGTGGCAGACGAAAACCGACATTGATCTTTGGCCGGTTGGTACAATACCAGTCGGTTTTGTTCTTTTGCAAGACAACCGTTGCACCGTTGCAGGAGGGGAGAACCGGGAAAGATTCTGTGTTTTCCGGCGCCCCACCGGAGGCCAGCGCGATGTTGACAGGCTGCAGCAGTTCAAGGAGTTGCGCGATTCTCGGCCAGGACTTCAGATCCGGAGAGGTTGCGCCTGACGAATTTTGTTCCGTCACACCAATCACTCGGTTCAACGAGCCGAAGAGATCAATGACACCAAGACCTTCTATTTCTATGCGTCCATCCTCAGAAACTGAATCAAGGGGTATTTCATCGGAGCTCGGTTGCCGGGTTGCCGTAACGGTAACCGTAGTATGATTCACCGTTCCGCTGTTGTTAGCCACCATGAGTTCCATCACATTGGAACCATATGCCAGTGGAACTGCTCCTTTCGCCTGACCGTCTTTGACTGCCAGACGTGTCCAGGAACCGTTGTTGATACGCCCCGCTGCAAATATGACATCCGTGCCGACGTCTGCAATAACGGTGGTCTGCCGCGCATCAATATCACTTCCTGCTTGGGGCTGCAAAATATCAATGCGAGGTTGGGGGGCATTGCTCCTGACATTAACCGTGTGCAGGCTAAGGTTGCCGCTTAAATCAGTGGTGCGAAAGGTCAACCGATGTGCACCGGGTTGCAGCAATGCTTTGCCGCGATACGCGCCGCTTTGATCAGCAGCAGTTAACGGTGCCCACAAGCCGCCGTCAATCTGTACTTCAAGAACAGCGATTCCCACGTCATCCTTGGCCATCGCCTCAAGCATAACCAACGAAGTTTCATAAGCCGTGCCTTCCAGAGGTTGTTGGATCTCTGCTGTCGGCACTGTAGTGTCTCCGGCAATATCGACACTCAGCATGGCCACATTATTTTCCCGTCTCTGATCCGGCGTAAGGTTATCTGGATCGACAACCACTTTCAATTGATAACTACCCGCTTCGATCTTCCAGGGAATAGACAGCGGCGCACTGTCTATTAATGAAACCCCTTCCACCAACTGTTCCGCAACAGTAACGTCTTTCCTGCCCGGTTGCGATCGCACCAGCGCTACAGGAACATACCAGGTGCGACGGGCGCCGAGATTGCGTAACGGAATGGTGACCGTCACCTCCTTGCCGGCTTGCAGTTCACCCTCTATACGGAGTTCCCGAGACGAAACACTGTAATCCGGCGCATCGACCATGATCTCCTGCGTCTGCCTGAGCCGCCGGCCTGCATCTTCACGTGAGGTGCCTATCCCCCAGAGTTTTGCACCGGTGAGGCGTAACATAATCCTGAAATCGCTGCTTACCACATAATGCCCGCCCCGTAGGTGTTTCGAGCGAATCATGACCTGGTTTTCCTTGTCCCCCAGATTGACCGCCGAAGGCGGCAGCCGAAACCGGTAGTTCCCTTCCGGAATCTGATCATTGAGTGTTCCTACCACCTGGTCGTTGAGAACGATTTCCACATCATGTTTTTCGTAACGGCTGCGCGCCCAAGGGAGTCTGAAATTCAGTTCGAGCCATGTTTCGACAATGTTTGTCTGCTGCCACCGGTCTTGAGTTTTATATGCGGAATAGTCGAACTTGCCGTCGTTACCCACGTCGGCGTGAGCAAAGTCGACTTGACCATCACCATCGGTATCGTCGCCAACCCATAAGGTGTTGTTTTGCGGCAAGATCATAAACCAGCGATCGACGTTACCGTCGCCATCGGTGTCTTCCGGGAATTGGCGGGAACTCCAATCAACGGCAGCGGCATCCAGGTTAGCCCCCACCATGCGGTAGGCGTCCTGTAACATTCGCGTTTCAACGTCCTCGATAGAGTCACCCGGTGAGAGCGTTACCGGGTATACCGACTTCCCTTCATCGAGTGCTATCTCAAAATCCTGAGAGACGGTTTTAGCCAGTGCCTTGGCCATAAGTTTACCCTGCAGTTGCTGAAAGCCCTCGTACAAAGCTGGTGTTACCGTGACTTCAAGAGTGGCACCGCGTGGAAACGTGGCATGATCGACTGCCGGTGTAATAACGGCGTCGCTTTGATCGCTGACTATCTGAAGATCAGTCAGAGTATCCCCGTCGTTGCGAAGCCTAAACCGTTGGCTCATTCCCTCCTGGCTTGGCCCCAAGGCTTCCCACTTGAGTACAACCTCCGGCAGTTTGACCTTGACTTCCACCAGGGCTTCATCTCGTAACCCCTCTGCCGATTCGATGCATACCGGAAATGAATGGAGCGGTTTAAGCGCATCCTGGGCGCTGATACCAAGCATGAATTCCCGTTCTTCACCCGCGTTGAGTGTAAACGGCACATTCTCGGATCCTTCACCGACAAAGCCAACTAAGAGACGACTCTCCTGGGGGGCTACGCTGTGCAGACGTACCGCCATCGGATGTTCCGCATGATTGCGCACCGAAATAGCGAGCCGTTGATCATAGTCCCGGGCAATATTGGCGCCGTAGCGAGAGCGAGCGAACGCCAGTCCCTTGACCCGGCTAAAACGGCGTATGGGTCCCCATTCACCATCACCGAGAGGCTGGAATTCGTAGGCCACACCTGCCTCTAATCCCTGTAAGGCCACCGCTCGCTGTATTGCATGCTCGCCGACAACCACCTGCCAGCGCTCCGTGCCCTGACGTCGATAACGCACTTGGGCCTGTCCGAATTCATAGCCGGTCCATCTGACAATTACCGTTTCACCGGTCACAGCGGCGCCCTCTCGCGGCTGCAAATCGAAATATGGCGCGCGTTCAATTACTCTTTTTAGCGTCGCCTGGTTACCGGCACGATCAAAAGCGCTTATCTCCATCTCATGGCGGCCTGCACGCAGTGCCGTCCAGGGAACCTGCAGATCAAAGGGCGGCTTATAGACGGTATCCATATGTTTTCCGTCAACTGTCAGAGTCACACGTTCGACGCGATCCCCGGAATAGCTGATCGCCCGTACTTTTACCGCAATGTCGGTAGCAACAATCTGACCGTCAACGGGTTGATAGACACTTACCCAGATCCCCTTTCTCTCCCGGGGTCCGACAGCGTTAATCCAAAATCGGGAACGAGTGGGAGTTGCCCCTTCGAGCAGCGCGGTGGCGGCATAGATTCCCTCTTCTTTAAACCGGTAAGTGACAGAACCGGAAGCCGGAATATCGATATCCCATTGACCGTCTCCATCCGCATCCAGACGCACACGGCCAGCCTTGGCCGCTTGCTGTTCCGGGGTACGGCTGAAATACACCAACGTGGGGTCAGTGCTTTCATTGGACCAGACAATATTTTCAACGATCAAATCACACTGTCCATCAGCACGCTGTACCAGAAGATGTCCCGGCAGAGTCGAGCGACTGTTATTTCCCCATTCGCCTACTTCGATGCGGTATCGAGTAGGACCGCCGGCAACAATTTTTTGCTTGCTGAGGCGGTTGGCCGCAACACCGTATCGAGCTACCAGTTTACCGCTGCGGTCGTCAAAAATGGTCAGGTAGGTTTCCACCGGTGCCAGGGAATGGAGCAGATATTCTCCGGCCTGATCAACGGATAATAAAAATCGGTCGCGATCGCTAAACTGATCGATAGCAAAGGATTGCGCTTCTCCCAACAGAAGTTGGCGCGGCGTTTCATTGGCGATCTCATTCCCCGATTCATTTGGTTCAGCGCGATCCAGTCGGGTATTCAGTGCATACGCCCCCACGCGACTGTAGTTATTGCCCCACTCCTCAACACGGAGATAGACATCTCCGGCAGGCACATCGGCTCCGATCTTGATAGGGGTAT
>Ga0180008_1001774_pt1 | contig 12686 bp, 12 predicted proteins | sample MM_PW_MetaG_FD_121121 | JGI IMG/M metagenome (GOLD analysis project Ga0180008, IMG submission 121121) | Groundwater microbial communities from the Aspo Hard Rock Laboratory (HRL) deep subsurface site, Sweden - MM_PW_MetaG | ecosystem: Environmental > Aquatic > Deep subsurface > Groundwater... | reverse complement strand
TTCTAAAGAATGCGATTGTATGATCAAAGTTTCGTTGCTTAACGATGTTAAGAAGCTTCATACTAAAGATAACGAAAAAGAGTAGAAATCCTATAATCAGAAATGTAAATAGAATCATATTAAATCCTCCTTGATATAGAATAGGTCAATGGTCTGCGGAATATAAATCACTTGATTTGGGTTTGGTCTAAACCCTGAGAAACCAAGTAGAATGATATCGGTTTGAGGCTCTTGTCTCTCAAAGAAATTTGCAGTAAGTGATACGACGCTGATTTCATACGTATCAATAGGTACTAATTTAAAGTAATAATAACCTCTGCATGTCGGATTTTTGAAGTATTGGGTAAATCCTGGGTTATAAATCTCATAAAATCCATCTTGAGCTATTTGAGATGACGTAGACTCTAAAGTCATAAACTCTCGATCTTTATATTTTAAAATCATACCATATTGTTCAAGTTGAAACTCGATATGCTCTGAATAAGATAGATTAAGTAAATGATTGTTTGCATATCTTGAGGGAAATTCAAATGTAATGAGGATATGATAGAAATCATCAGAGTCAATAAATAGGTAAGAGTTTGGAATGATGATAGATGTTGAATCATATTCAAGTGAACCAGTAAAAGACCAATCCCTTGAAAAAACGTAAGGGTTCACAGAAGAAACAATAAAGTCAACGGATGTAGATTTTGCTAAATATTGAAGGTCATCATTAAAAATTAATGATTTTTCGATATGAGAAAAATCATCAGAATTTAATCCCTGATCCGTCACATATTGATCATTTGTCTCATCTTGTAAGTAAATGAGATTTCCATCTAATTGGATGGGTACAAGCGCAAGAATACAAAGAAGAGTCAATGATGATATGGATAGTGCAATTATGAATTTTATCATGAATATCCCCCTAAAATTATCGTTTATCAATAATATTATATGCATTATTCAAAAATAAGTCAATCTTAAAATTAATTTTTATTCTTCATTTTTTTACGAAGTATATTGGAGAGTTAAGCACATGGATATTGAGGGGAAACCCAGATCAATGGGCTTACTATGGTATAATAAGATGCACAAGTTGATTTAAAATAGGTTGTGCATGTAAAATAGAGGAGTTTTAAATCATGCTTAATATTAAATATATAGCAGATACAAAGTTTGAATATAATCAAAACATTATTGATGGGTTGCAGTTATACAATAGAAACCAATCTGGATATAGAGAAAAAGACTATCGTGATTTTTATGTTTTTGATGATGATGTGCTCGTAGGCGCATGTCACACTAAGCTTTATGCTGATTGGTGTGACATCAATGGATTATATTATGAAAATATCGATGTCTTAAAAGCAATCATTAATGACATTAAAGAATATTATAGAGATAACGTTGTTGGCATTTCATTTGATTCAGTCTTAGACCAAAGAGTTAGTGATTTTAAAGAAATAGGGTTTACCGTTGAAGGAAAGCTCAAAGATATGCCTAGTGGTAATGATAATGTCTTCCTAAAGGACACAGAATTAGTTATTCTTGATGTAGATCATGATTATGAATCTAAATCATCTAAGGAACCCATGAAGTCTCATGCTAAAGTATGGAAAAAAGAAATTCATAAGTTTAGAGAGAGCTTAGACTTTTCAACTGAAAAGATTGATTTGCAATATGTAGTATTAGATCGTGATAAGTTTGTTGGTGGCATCTATGGCCATGTGCAATACGAGTACTTGTTTATCAACATGTTATTTGTTGATAAAAAGTATAGAGGCAATCGAATAGCCTCTAAGCTCATGGGCTTAATAGAAGCTGAAGCAGTCAAAAGAGATGTGGTCAATGTTTATGTCACAACCTTTGAGTTTCAAGCTTTGGGATTCTACCAGAAACATGGATTTAAAGTTGTGATGACAATCGATGATTTCCCTAAAGGATTTCAAGAATATACATTGTATAAGAAAATGAAAATAGGTAAGAAATAAGACAAAAAAAGAAACTATGGTTTCTTTTTTTGTTGACTGGAGTATCATACTCAATCTAAAAAAAACTTGGATTGGCATAAATAAATCATAATGTTATAATAAAGAGGTCATCAGATGGTTTTATATCAAAGTCATGTTTCATTGGCTCATCTAATTGGGAGGACAAAAATGAAATATTTAAAAGAGTTAAAGTTGCTTCAAGAGACAGTACCTAGTCTTTTTAAATTGACTGAATTACAGCAAAAAGAAGTATCATATAAAGAAAGAAATGAAATCGTCACATCATCAGATCTGTTTATCGAAACAGAACTGATTAAAGTGATTAAGAATTCATTTCCTAATGACCACTTCCATAGCGAAGAATTCAATAAATTCACAGACCTTCAAGATAGAACATGGATTATTGATCCCATTGATGGAACAAGCAATTATGTTCATCATTTGGATTTATTTGTGAATCAAATAGCATTTTATGACAAAGGTGAAGTTGTCCTATCATATATCTATGTACCAAGAGCAAGTAAGGTCTTTCATGCCATCAAGGGTGAAGGCGCTTATTTAAATGGGAAAAGAATTTATACGGCAAATAGCAATCACCCCAATATGCTCATGAGCCTAGTTGGTATTTCCCATAAAACAGAAAAAGATAAGAGCTTATTTTATGATATGCTTGATTTTGCTTATCAAAATAGCATTAAGATTAGAATGTTAGGTACCTTAGGTTATGAAATGACAGCAGTTGCTGAAGGCTCATTTATAGTGCTCTATACGGATGTTACAAACTTTTGGGATATTGCTCCTGGCTTGTTATTAGTAAGAGAAGCAGGAGGCATTGTTTTAAATCAAGAAGGTAGAGCATATGTGATGGGAGATCATCATATGTTTTGTTTTTGTGATGAACAGATTAAAGATAAAATTATAAAGATTCTTTAAGTAAGAATCACAATATGAATAGGGAGAAAACAATGGAAAATAAAACACTTGGATTTAAAGGTTATTTGAATAAGGCGATTCCAATCGCTGGTTTGATTTTAGGAATTAGTCTTGTTATGTTCATTTTATCGTTATTAGGGCAAGGTAGTACACAGTTTATATTTTGGGGAAGCGATGTCAATCAAACGGCAGCGAACCTTGCTGTGGCTGCAGTAAGGTCAACCAATAACTTTGATTGGACTTTCATTTTCATTTTAACGGTCATCATTTATATTTATGGGACAGAATTAAAAAACAAGAACTATAAAGGAATTGTTGCTGCATTATCATTATATGGTGTGCATTGGTTATATGAGATTGGAAATGCAATCATTGGATCAACAACTGGATATGCTTTGTGGACTGTGTCCGCACAAAGCACATCTTTCATTTTGTTGATTGGTGTTTCATGGGAATTATCAATGATGTTTGCTGTTGCGGGATTAGTGATGTCTAAACTACTTCCTGATGATCCTAAGATGAAGATATTAGGTATGAACAATCGCGTTGTGTTTGCGATAGGTAATGCCGCATTCTTTGGGTTATTTGAGATTTTCTTAGCAGGTACACCTGCTTTCATCTGGACTTATAATTGGTGGGGAGCTATACCTGTATTTATTACAACCTATATTCCATTCTTTTTAGCAGCTTTCTTAATGTATGATGCAAAGCCAAAGACTCAAAAGAAGTTTCTTATGATTGTTTGGGGATTGGTTGCAATACTTTTAATTGTTTTGATACCACTAGGGGTTATTTAATTTGGAGGTAGTTTAATGAAAGATATATGGGAAAAGATTCCAATCAAAGGGATTAAGTTATCTGGAATCCACAAGAATCTTTTAGATCATCAAGGAGAAGGACTAACCAAACATATAGGAAGTGTCTTTAAAGATTTATCTGATCATTCAGCATGGCTCGGAGGAGATGGAGAGTCATGGGAAAGAGGTCCTTATTATATTGATGGGCTCATCCCTCTTGCATATCTATTAGATGATCAAGAGTTAATTAATCAAGCAAAAAAATGGATTGAAAAAATCTTTGAATCACAAGATGATTCAGGCTTTTTTGGACCTAAGAGTAATCATGACTCTTGGCCTAGAGCGGTTGTTATGAAAGCAATGGTTTCATATTATTTAGCAACAGAAGATTTCAGAGTAGTGACTTTTCTTGAAAATTATATCAAATATTTAAATCAACACATTGATGATCAACCCTTTGAGTTTTGGGGATATGCTAGAGGGTTAGAGGGAAAAGAAACACTAGATTTGATGAGAACAATAAGTGAAATTAAAGATATAGATCAATTGGAACAAAAACTTAAAGATAATACTCTTGACTGGGCATCGTTTTTTAAGCAATTCCCATATGAGAAACCGACACATAGCTATATCAATAAATATTTTTTTCATGCAGTTAAACCATTTCTTGTCTTTTTCGATCACATCGCAAAGACAAGAAAGAACCCAAAAATTAAAGAGAAGAATAAGATACTAAAAGCAAGACAATCTAAAAGCAATTATACTTACCTAACCACACATGGCGTTAACCTTGCCATGGCGTTAAAGTATCTTGTTTACATTGAAGAAAAAGAAGACATCATGTTTGAAGCACTAGATAAAGTGCTTCAATCACATGGTAATGCTTTAAATCTATTTTCATCAGATGAACATCTTAATGGATTATCACCAGAAACAGGCATTGAATTATGTACCGTAGTAGAGATGATGTATACCATGGAAGAAACCATGAGACTTACTGGCAGTATGAAAGCAGCAGATTATTTAGAATATTATGCATATAATGCTTTGCTAGCGACGATATCAAAAGATTTTTGTAGTCATCAATATGTTCAACAGGTCAATCAACTTGATTGTGAAGTGAAAAGACATGATTTTTATGATGCTAATCGATATGCAAATACATTTGGAGTCGCCCCTAATTTTGGCTGTTGTGCAGCGAACATGCATCAAGGATGGCCAAAACTCATGACTGGAGCAGTCATGAAAAAAGGTGATGATGTTTATATGTTTATGTATGTGAGTGGAACATATCAAGTGAAATTTGATGATGGTTATATGACATTAAAAGTCGAAACAAGTTATCCTTTTGAAGATTATGTCAAGATAACATGTATCAAAACAATTAGAAAATCACAAAGAGATTTAGTTCTTAGAATACCATTTAAAACAAAGACTATAATCACTAGAAATGATATCATAGAAGAAGTAATAGAGAATCAAGACACATATGTTGTTGAAGATTTTAAATTGGGTAATGTACTGAATTTAAATTTCGATTTTCATGTTGAAACTATCAAGAACCCTGATCAATCTATCAGTGTTAAAAAAGGACCTTTGTTATTTGCTCAAGAGATTAAGGGAGAAGAGTTTTTGATTAAAGGGAAGAAACCTTTTCATGATAGGGGATATCATCCACTAGAAAAAGTGTCATTAGTTCCAGTAATAAAGAATGAGAAGGTTGTTGTTAAATCTGAAGATTTTGAATATAGCAAAAATACATTCTTTGATAATAAGATTTGGATAACAATTGAAGGCTATGATCCTAAGACAAATCATAAGGGTGATATCAAATTGATACCTTATGGATTAACGACACTAAGAAAAACGCAGTTTAAATATTAAAAAGCAAAGAGTGGTGATTTTATGAAGAAGTATGAATCATTTATAGAATACATCAATGATCAGACACCTAGAGGAAAAGAGATGCTTAATCAATTGTATGACTTAATTCATGAAGTCGTTCCCGATGCTGAGGAACCCATGGGATATGGTGTTCCATCATATGCGATGAAACCCCATGCTAAGCTCCAAGATAAGATTATGATTGCAGGGTTTAAAAGTCATGTTGGATTTTATCCGCATCATTTGACCATTGATGCATTTAAAGACAAACTCAAGCCATACAAAACACTAGAAGGCACAGTACAATTTCAATATACACAAGATATTCCTAAGGATTTAGTAAAAGAAATGATTTTATTTAGATACAATGCAGTTCATAATAAGTAAGAAAAAATAGAATAAAATCAACAATCATCAAGACAGTTGTGATTTCAAGCGAATATGACGATCAATCTATTTACAAAGATAAAGAAGAGAGTTCATTAGATTCATTCTAATGTCTCCCTTCTTTTTTATTGTGTTTTGAATCAAACGCATTCACAAATGTTTCTTATAAAGTGTAAATGTAATCATTGAAATCAGTAAAGCAAGTACTTAATTTTGGATGAGTTATTTGATTAGGGCTTATGACACATACTTTTAAATCAGGATATTGATTCATTACAGATAGAATGATATCTATATCATTTGAGTAGATGATGATTAATGAGATTGCATCAACACTCAAATGATCTTTCATTGTTTCATTTGATCTAATCATGATGTCTCTTCCTAATTTCTCGAGTTGATGAGGTAGTTCTTTAGTTTCTGAAATGACAAGTATATCTTTATATCTTGAGATAAGTGGTTTAAAGAGTAATTTGATATATGCTTCAACAGTCATATGTAAATTGAGTTCTTGTTGTTTTTTGGGAGATAGACTCATCAAGATATCTGAGAAGCAACTCACATAGAAGATACCAATCAGTAGACCCATTTGTCCTACCTCAAAACGTGGGAAAGTATAAATCTCCGTTTCTCGTATATAGACAAAGATGACAGTCAATAAAATGACTCTTGCATAAAATACCAAATCTCTGACCACAAACTCTTTGTGGATCAGCTTTAAGATTAAATCAATCATCCATGTGAATACTGCTAAGATCATCAATGTTGCTAATAGTTCTTCTTGAGAATCATCAATATACATTACTAGTATAAGTAGAAAAAGAAAACTCGTAAAGACATATCTTAAAATTGTCCAATGATGATTCTTATAAAGTTTTAAGACATAATGATAAATTGAATATAATAATACAACTATGAATAAAATTTGAAATACAATTGATAGTCCATGACTGATAGGTTCTTGTTCATTAAATAAGGTGTTACCGGTTGTAATGATGATGAAGTAATCGAGTATGCTAAAGATGATACTGAAAATCAATATTTCTTTAAATGTGATCTTTTTTGAAATGAGATATTTATAAGCCAAGACTAAGATCAATACCAAACTGAATACAGAAACGAGTCTTTCGATGCTCATTAAGTATTGATAGGTGTATAGAAACACGATGATATTCCCGATATACCCAAAGATAAAATGATTTTTCTCATCTTGCTCAATTTTAGGGATATGCCCCTTACGTGCGAGCAAGTACAAAACGAGCGTGGTTGAGAGAACGAATGCAATATTGATGATGATTCCAACAACCCATTGCGTATCATCTGTCATCCGATCAAAGTTGATCATCACCATAAAGAAAATAAATGGTGGATAAAGATACATAATGTATGTCATGATGTAGTATATTAGGTTATTTTTCATATAAATCTCCTCCTATACCTAGTATATCACTTGGAAATAGAATATGAAACATTGTCTATATACCTATCTTATTTCACGTTTCGGATTGGTAACAGTTATATAGGGGCATTCATGACTGGTGATATTATTATTTAAAATTATTATTGATTATTATTGAGATTTGTTATATAATATTGATATGAATTGAAAGGAAAAAGTCTCGTTTTTCTATTGAATCATTATTTCATGGGGGTATATATGAAAATTAATCAATTGATTTGTTTTGCTTTTATTGTTGTTATGAGCACACTTCTTTGGGGTTGTGAAAAAGAACCATATCCACCTGATGGCCTCATTACTTATCCACTATATACGATCACACTACAAGATGAGGATGGTACAGTTTTTTTTAGGCTTCAAAATAGTTTCATAAGTTATCAGGTTAATCTTCCAGATATGAGTAAAGAAGGTTATTTGTTCCTTGGTTGGAGTGATGGAGAAGAATTATACAATACGACTTTTATTGCTACAAAAGATCAAACACTTATTGCGGTATATGAAAGCCTTTATCTTGATTATACAATTGTCAAAGATGACGCGTTGATGACAGCTACTATTATGGATTACACAGGCAGCCAAACACATCTTGTCATACCCGAATTCATAGATGGATATTTGATTACAGAAATCGGATATGGAGCATTTCAAGATAGCACACTTGTTGAAGTAGACATACCAGCTTCTGTTCAAATGATAGATTATGATGCATTCAAGGGTTCATCCCTTCTAGAGCAAATATCATTTTATGGCGAGTATCAAGGATATAAAACAGTAAGTTTCAATCAAGAGGAGTATGATTTGCTTTTGGAATCAAATCCTACGGCTTGTGTCATCACAAGCGGGTCCTTTGAATCAGGTAGTTATACCTTTGATGAAGGGTGTCTTATTTCTGAAGTTGAAAGTTTGACATCAATTGTTGTCCTTGATAAAGTCTATACAACCTATCATTCAATTATTGATTTAAAATACTATGATGAATTGAATTATGTAGAAATCAGAGATTTTGCATTTGCTAATTGCGAATTGCTAACCTCAATCGCACTACCATCAAGATTATCTCAATTCAATCCACGTATTATAGAAGGCTCAAACCAAATTTCTGATATATCTATATTTGGTGAATCAGGAGCATATCAAATCGTTGATCAGGTGATGTATTCATATGATTTAACTGAACTCATCTACTATCCTGGAGGACTTACTGCAACCTCTTATACAATTGCTGATACAACTGAAAGCATTGAAGCTAGAGCATTTGTTAATGATTCCTTAGTAACAATCAATATACCCTATACAGTCGATTATATTGAAATGGGTGCATTTGCTTATGCAACCTCACTCGAACAATTTGCAATCACAGGAGAATCATCTGATTATCATGTGATTGATGGTGTCTTATTTAAAAATACAACCCTAATCAGTTATCCAGCAAATAAAGCTGGATCATCATATGATATTCCCAATGATATAACTTGTATTTATGATTATGCATTTGCTAACAATAAGAATTTAGAAACACTGAATCTGAACGATCAAATTACTTGGATTGAAAGCTATGCGTTCATGGGAACACAAAAAATCACAAGACTCGATTGGCCTAGTTCAGTTGTTAATATCGGAATGAGTGTCATGTTCTATAGCTCTATTGAAATAATTGTAGTTCACAGAAGTATTATCGTAGATGGGTCTATTACAATGATTGGATTTACACATAGCCCAGATTGGTTACCTATCTTTTATGTACCAGATGACTCATATGATGCTTATGTAGATGATTTAGGATGGACTTATATACAAGCAGATATACATCGGATATCTGAACTAATAGATTAAAAATGATGATGCCAAATGATAGATTCTTCTACCATTGGCATCTTTTTTTTCAGATTTGACGAATCAATAAGATGATATAATAGGAAAGAAGAACGAGAATCAAAAATATAATATAAGAAACAGAAAGGTTAAATTATGAGTATCATTGAGATTATTGTTGATTTTTTTGAATCTACATTTGGTTATTGGATTTTTGTATCCATGGGGATGGTCTTGTTGTTTATTGGATTGATTATGTTTTATGGTATCAAGAAAAAAGGCAAAGTCCTACTTATGCATTGGCTACTTAGAAACAAGCAATTAGATAATGAATTGTTTTTAAGTAGATATTTAATTCAGGCAATATACACTTCATTATTTGGGCTTGCATTGGTTTTAGTAACAGTTTTTAGTGTTCTATCAAGAATAAATATTATGTTGATGTTACTCATTATAGGAACACTTGATGGCTTATATGATTATTTTGCTATTAAAAGGTCAATAAAAAAATAATACTATAAACAAAATAAAAAAAGGCAAAAACGAGTAAATTGTTTTTGCCTTTTTTTGTTATCTAATGATCAATTCCTCTGAAAATATTAGTATCTATTTGATGGTTCAAATAAATATATACCGTCAATTATATAAAAATATTGATTTTAATCAAAATAGGGTTATTTTTGTGATAGAATTATAGATAATAAATAGTAATAATGGGGGCATTATGGAGATTAAGACAAAAAGACTTATATTAAAACCCGTTACTTTAAATGATGCAAATGAAATGTTTGCTTATTTTACTGCGAATGTAACCACTTATATGTATCCTAAACCAGCTGACGATATATCTGAAACAATAGAGTATGTCGAATCTTGTTTAGTTCGATATCAAAAGAAACAAGAAATCGTCTTTATCGGAAGATTAAAGGAAACCAATGAGTTCATTGGTTGTTTTGGTTTACATTTTATGCACACGAAAACACCTGAATTAGGCGTTTGGGTAAAGGTTTTGTCTCATGGTCATCATTATGGATTAGAAGGCATGACAGCAGTTGCAAAGTATGCTAAAGAGCATTTAGATTATGACTACTTGATTTATCCTGTTGATAAGAGAAATATACCAAGCAGAAATATACCTAAAACTCTTAGAGGTATCATCAGAGATAGCTATTTGGAAAAAGGTTTAGGTGGTAATGAATTAAATATTTTAGAGTACCACATCTTTAAAGAAATACCAAAGAAAAAATATCCAGTTATGCTATTCCAAGGGGATAGCATAACAGACTCAAATAGAGATAGAAAAAGATATTATGATTTAGGACATGGATATGTAAGAATGCTTGACGAGAAGCTTAAAGAAGTGATTGTCTTAAATAGAGGTGTGAGCGGAGATAGAACTTGTGACTTATTAGAAAGATGGAAAGAAGATACTATAAAGATAGAACCTGATTTCTTATCTATCTTAATAGGAGTTAATGAGGTATGGCATCGTTATAAACATGGTAAGGTGCTCACCCCTCAAGAATATAAGTTAAACTATATTAAGTTATTAGAAGAAGTAAAGACAAAGCTTCCTAAAACAAAGATCTTATTAATAGAACCATTTGTCTATCCTATAGGAGAATATGATCCTAAATGGCAAAAAGATCTAGATGAAGAAAGAATGATTGTAAGAGAACTTGCTAGTAAGTATGCTGATTACTTTATACCAATGCAAGATATCCTTGATGAGTATAAGAAGACATACAAGATGGAAGAGATATTGGGGGATGGAGTTCATCCTACTGAGTTGGGGCATGAAACCATTACTAATGAAGTTATTAAGAAAGTCATGGCATATTTAAAGTAATCAACAGATTTTTAAGATTCATTAAAAAAGCGAATAGAACCGTAATTCACTATAAAGTGTAATTATAAATTGTAAAAATTCACCCTTGACAAGTTTATTTGAATGTGTATAATTCATATATCATCTATAAAACAAAAAATAAACAAGGAGAAACAAATTGAAATTGGGAAATGAACCAACTATTTTTGATTTGGAGATTATTGAGGAAGAATTATCAAATTCAAAAGATCTTCTTAATTTAGGCGATCCATTAAGTATCTATTTAAAGGATATTGGTAAAGTGAAATTACTCACAAGAGAGGAAGAAATCGAGCTTTCCAAAACTGCATCAATGGCTCGTGATTCTACAGATGAGACAGTTATTAAACTAGGAAAAGAAGCTAGAGACAGATTAGTTGAGGCGAATCTCAGATTGGTTGTGAGTATTGCTAAGAAATATTCATATTCCAATGTTCCATTGATGGATCTTATTCAAGAAGGTACAATGGGGTTGATGAAAGCTGTAAATAGATATCAGGTGGAAAAAGGGTTTAAGTTTTCAACATACGCAACTTGGTGGATTAGACAGTCTATTTCACGCTCAATCTCTAATAATTCAAGAACTATACGGCTTCCAGTACATTTTAGTGATATGTTATCAAAAGTTCAAAGAGTTAAAAGAAACTATGCTAATGAGCACGGTATAGAGCCAGACATCGAGACTCTTTCAAAGATCACAAAAATATCATCAACATCATTAGAAATGATTAACCTTTATATTGAGGGCACTGTTTCATTAGATCAGTCTGTAGGAGATGGAAATTCCACATATAATGACTTGACTATGGATAAAAGAAACTTAAATCCTGATGATTTTGATAAGGCAAAAATACTTGAGGAATTCGTCATTGAAATTTTACGTGAATTAAATGAACGAGAGCAAACTATTATTAAAATGAGATTTGGTATAGAATCTGATGAAAAAACACTAGAAGAAATTGGTATATTATTAGATGTTTCGAAAGAACGTGTAAGACAAATCGAATGTAAAGCAATAAAAAAATTACGCATAATAATAGCAACATAGGGCTAAGTAACATACCAATATGATATTGCTATAAATATAATAAAGAACTTTTAGTCTGAAGATACTAAATTATTTAAGGAGGATTTTATTATGTTAACCAGAAGTGAGATTGTTGATTACTCTGTCAGAATGGGATGCAACAGAGATCTAAGAAATAAAGGTATGGCTACTACACCTTATGGTGATGTATACTGCATAGCTACATTAACAGTTTATGAAAACGGTATATATTATGCTCACGGCCAAATGTCACCTAGAGAAGCTCTTTATTGTGGTGTTTATGGCATAAATGCTCCAGACAGATTATGTAAGTGGCATAATGAAACAAGAAAGAACGTTGCTGTTACAAAAACAGATGGTGTTAAAACTTTTGTCTATTTGTTTGAAAAAACAGGATTACATTCTAATGTATACCCTATGTCAAGGACTAAGTGAAAAAAGACCTTAATCATTTAAATCATTTAAGTAAGATGGTTGTTCTTTTAGAGAGCGGCCATCTTTTTTATTGTTTTTGTCTCTAAAC
>Ga0180008_1001773_pt1 | contig 12686 bp, 15 predicted proteins | sample MM_PW_MetaG_FD_121121 | JGI IMG/M metagenome (GOLD analysis project Ga0180008, IMG submission 121121) | Groundwater microbial communities from the Aspo Hard Rock Laboratory (HRL) deep subsurface site, Sweden - MM_PW_MetaG | ecosystem: Environmental > Aquatic > Deep subsurface > Groundwater... | reverse complement strand
GCGTCGGTCATGACAAATTCCTTAGGCTCAGAGGCGTTCGATAATGGTGGCGATACCCATGCCGCCGCCCACACAGAGCGTGGCCAGGCCGTAGCGCTGCTGGCGCGCCTCCAGCTCGTCGAGCAGAGTGCCGAGGATCGCGCACCCCGTGGCCCCCAGTGGGTGGCCCATGGCAATCGAACCGCCATTGACGTTAACCCGGGCGGCGTCGATGCCCATGTCCTTGATGAACTTGAGCACTACCGAGGCGAAGGCTTCGTTGACTTCAAACAGGTCAATGTCCTCGACCCGCAGGCCGGCCTTGGCCAGGGCCTTGCGGGTGGCCGGCGCGGGGCCAGTCAACATGATCGTCGGGTCGGTACTGGTCACGGCGGTGGCGACAATGCGCGCACGGGGTTGCAGGCCCAATTCGCGGCCCCGGGCCTCGGAGCCGATCAGCATCAAGGCTGCGCCATCGACGATCCCGGAGCTGTTACCCGGGGTGTGCACATGGTGGATGCGCTCGACATGGCTGTAGACCCGCAGGGCGGTGGCATCGAAGCCCATCTGGCCGATCATTTCGAAGCTGGGCTTGAGTTTGCCCAGGCCCTCGAGCGTCGAGTCGCCCCGGATAAACTCATCGTGATCCAGCAACACGATACCGTTCTGGTCCTGCACCGGGATCAGGGATTTCTTGAAGGAGCCGTCTGATCTGGCCCGTGCCGCTTTCTGCTGGGAGTGCAAGGCAAAAGCATCGACCTCTTCGCGGGTGAAGCCCTCCAAGGTGGCGATCAAGTCGGCGCCAATCCCCTGGGGCGTGAAGTGGCTGTGCATATTGGTCTGCGGGTCCAACACCCAGGCCCCGCCGTCGCTGCCCATGGGCACGCGGGACATGGACTCGACACCGCCGACCACCACCAGGTCTTCGAAGCCGGACCGCACCTTCATTGCACCGAGGTTGACCGCCTCCAGGCCCGACGCACAGAAGCGGTTGACCTGTACACCGGCGACGCTCACATCCCAGTCAGCCACCAGGGCCGCAGTCTTGGCGATATCCGCCCCCTGGTCCCCGACCGGGGTGACGCAACCGAGCACAATGTCATCCACCTGACGGGTATCCAGGTCGCTGCGCTGTTGCAGAGCGGTAAGCAAGCCGGCCAGCAGGTTCACCGGCTTGACGCTGTGCAAGGCGCCATCGGCCTTGCCTTTGCCCCGGGGCGTACGTATCGCATCAAAGATCAAAGCTTGGGTCATGACGTCCTCGAACCACTGTGCAATGGAGCTCTCAAGGGGAGAGCCGACCGTGCTCTTACCTTAAGCGCCGCAAGGGCAGATTCAATGACCGATGCGCTCATTGACCTTGACGACCACGCTCAGACGAACGGTAAGAGACTACCGGAAACCTCGGGTTAATCGTTTTAGCTGTCTAGCCAAGGGGCTGGCGCGAAGATGGCTATATGCCTCATGCCTTTTTTAAAAGATTTCAATATAACTTGATATGAAAGCGATCTAAGCCACGCGCTACAAGGGCTCTAAGGTTGAATCAGTAAGACATATATGACGCTGCTGCCGGGTCTTGCTGGAGCAGCTGTAAGAAAAATGCCATCTAGCCGGCTTAACGTAGCCAATGATGGTGCATACATCGGCGCATTTGACGCTCAGGAATAACAACAAAAGGCAGTCAGCCATGTTCAAACAATCGAAAGTTCGCCAGGCGGGACTTATTCTCTTCGCCACCACACTGATTCTGATTTTGCCCAACCTGACCAAGATCATTGGCTGAACGGGCAGATCACACCCAGGCATTGCAACCCTTGGCAGCACCGCCCGGGAAACCGCGTAGAGCGTTCCCGTGGCTGGGGCTGTCTTTTTTGCATACGGTTAAGCGTCGGTTTTCCGGTATCGTGGGCCCGTATCGCCATTGCCACACGGGCTTCGTCTTGAAACACCTAATCGTCCTGCTGATGCTGGCGCTGACCTACCCCGCCAGCGCCGCCGAGTTGATCATCGAACTGGATCACAGCCGCACGGCCTGGCAAACCGCCGACCTGCTCAAGCACCCGGCTGCCCAGACCGTGCAGATTGTCGATGACGTTTCCTACAAGCGCGATATGACCTATCGCGCAGTGCCGCTGGCTGCACTCTTACCGGGCCTGGCGGCGCAAAGCCATGTACAGGCAGTAGCGCTCGATGGTTTTGCCGCCGAACTGGCTGCTGCGCCGCTGCTTGCGCAAAGCGGCGCACAGGCGTGGCTTGCGGTGGAAGATCCGGCCCATCCATGGCCCCCGTTGGCCAATGGCAAACCCAGTGCCGGGCCGTTCTACCTGGTGTGGACACAGCCGCAGGCAAGCAGGATCAGCCCGGAACAATGGCCATTTCAGCTCGCCTCTCTCCAACAACTGAAAACCGTGGCCGAACGTTTTCCAGCGCTGCTGCCAGACCCTGCCTTGGCAGCCGATGATCCGGTCAACCAGGGGTTTGCCCTGTTTCAACAGAATTGCCTGGCTTGCCATCGCCTAAATGGCGCGGGTGACGCGCAGCTAGGTCCGGACCTGAATGTGCCCTACAACCCAACCGAGTATTTCGGCAGCGACTTCCTCAAACGCTACATCCGTGATCCCCAGAGCCTGAGGCATTGGCCGCAGGCGAAGATGCCGGCGTTTACCGCCAGCGTGTTGCCGGATACCGACCTGGAGTTGCTGGTGGGGTATTTGAAGCATATGGCCACCCGCAAAACCGACGCGCCCTTGTAGGAGCTGGCTTGCCGGCGATGGCGATCTTTCAGGCCTCATCGCCGGCAAACCGGCTCCTACACAAGGGTGTGATAGTGGCTACTGCTGCTGCACCAGGATCACCGGGGTCGGCGCCACAAAGACCCTGGCATGCATCTGCTCATGCCCACCGCCACGGCGCATGCCGCGCACCGGGCATGCGTCGAGGTAATCCAGGCCCACTGCCAGTTTCAAATGCCGCTCCGGGCGCGCAAGCTGGTTGGTCACATCAAAGCTGTACCAGGCGTCATCCAGCCAGGCTTCAGCCCAAGCGTGGCTGGCCAGGTGTTCGCTGTCCTCGCTGTACAAATATCCCGATACATACCGCGCCGCGATCCCCAAACTGCGCGCGCAGGCCAGGAACGCATGGGCATGATCCTGGCAAACCCCGGCGCGTCCCGCAAACGCCTGCGCTGCACAGGTATCAACCTGTGTGGCACCCGGCTCGTAGACCATCTGCTGGTTGAGAGCGTGCATCAGGTCGATCAGGGCATTGCGATCCCGACGCTTGCCACAGTGCTGCCCGGCAAAACTGCGCAGGGCTTCGTCCGGTTCGGTCAGGCGTGTGCAACGCTGGAAGGGAAATGGCGACTGGCTGTCATGCTCGGCCTCGCGCCACTCGTCGATGTCTACCTGGCCACGGGCGCCGATGATGATCGATTCATGGGGTTCATCCAGGGTCAGCACATGCAGGATATTGCCAAACGGGTCCAACTGGGCCCGCACCGGACGCGGCAGATCCAGTTGCCAACTGAGTACGTGCTGGCGCTCACTGTCATGCGGGGTCAGGCGCAAGTATTGGATGCTGGCGCGCACCTGGTCTTCATAGCGGTAGGTGGTTTCGTGGCTGATGGAAAGTCTCATGCCGCCTCCAGGTAGGAATGATGAATGGCATTACCCAACTGGCGTACCAGAGGGATGAAGTCGGTCAGCCAGGCGTGCAGGCCTTCCTCAAGGATTTCGTCAATGGCGGTAAAGCGCAGGCGCGCGTCCATCTCGGCGGCCAGGCGCTGGGCCGGGCGGCCGTTGATGCCAGGCAGGCTCGCGAGGATCTGGTCGATTTCTTCGCTGCACGCACGCAAGGAGCGCGGCACGTCGGCGCGCAGCAGCAACAGCTCGGCCACCTGGCGGGCACCGGGCGCATCACGATAAATCTCGGTATAGGCCTCGAAGGACGACAAGGCCCGCAGCAACGCACTCCATTGGTAATAGGCATGGGCGGTGCCATCAATCACCACGTCGGCCTGGTCCCCGGCCATCTCATAACGGGCGTCCAACAGCCGCAGGGTGTTGTCGGCCCTTTCGATAAAGGTGCCCAGGCGGATAAAGCGGAAGGCATCGTTACGCATGATGGTCCCGTAGGTGGCGCCACGAAACAGATGGGAACGCTCTTTGACCCACTCGCAAAAACGGCTCATGCCGTAGCGGCTCAGGCCCTCTTGGGCGATGCCGCGAATATCCAGCCAAGTGGCGTTGATGTTTTCCCACATGTCCGCAGTAATCCGCCCACGCACGGCATGGGCACTGGCGCGGGCGGCGCCCAGGCAACTGTAGATGCTCGCCGGGTTGGCCGCGTCCAAGGCAAAAAAATGCAACAGCCGCTCGGCATGTAACTCGCCGTGGCGCTCACGGTAGTCGTCCAGGGTACCGGTGATCAGCAGGGGCATCGCCAGTTCATGCAGGCCATCGCCACGCCCATCCTGGGGCATCAGCGACAGTGAATAGCTGACATCCAGCATGCGCGCGAGGTTTTCCGCGCGCTCCAGGTAGCGCGACATCCAATATAAATCCGAGGCAGTTCTGCTCAACATGGTTTTATTCCTCGACCACCCAGGTGTCTTTAGTGCCGCCGCCCTGGGACGAGTTGACCACCAGCGAACCTTCGCGCAGCGCCACACGGGTCAGCCCGCCTGGCACCACGCGGGTTTCCTTGCCGGACAGGACAAACGGCCGCAGGTCAATGTGCCGGGGGGCGATGCCGTTTTCGACAAAGGTCGGGCACGTCGACAGACACAGGGTCGGTTGGGCGATGTAGGCATGGGGCTTGGCCTTGATCCGCGCACGAAAGGCTTCGATTTCGGCGGCCGTGGCCGCCGGGCCGACCAGCATGCCGTAGCCACCGGAACCCTGGGTCTCCTTGACCACCAGTTGCGGCAGATTCGCCAGCACATGGGACAGCTCGTCAGGCTTGCGGCACTGGAACGTCGGAACGTTCTTAAGGATCGGCTCTTCATCCAGGTAAAAACGGATCATGTCCGTGACGAAGGGATACACCGACTTGTCATCCGCCACCCCAGTGCCGATGGCATTGGCCAGTACCACGTTGCCCGACCGATAGGCGGCCAGCAGCCCCGGCACGCCGAGCATCGACTCCGGGTTGAAGGCCAGCGGATCGAGGTAGGCATCGTCAAGACGCCGGTAGATCACATCCACCGCCTTCGGTCCGTCGGTGGTACGCATGAACACGCGGTCGTCGCGTACGAACAGGTCGGCGCCTTCCACCAGTTCCACCCCCATTTCCCGGGCAAGGAACGCATGTTCAAAAAACGCACTATTGAAGCGCCCGGGCGTCAGTACCACCACGCTGGGGTTGTCCAGGGGGCTGGAGCTTTTCAGGGTGTCGAGCAGCAGGTTGGGGTAATGATCGATCGGCGCGATGCGCTGGGCGGCGAACAGTTCGGGGAACAGGCGCATCATCATCTTGCGGTCTTCGAGCATGTAGCTCACACCGCTGGGCGTGCGCAGGTTGTCTTCCAGCACGTAGTACGTGCCGTCACCATCGCGTACGAGATCGACACCAGAGACGTGGGAGTAGATATCTCGATGCAAGTCCAGGCCCTGCATCGCCAACTGGTATTGCTCGTTGGCCAGCACTTGCTCGGCCGGAATAATCCCGGCTTTGATAATGCGCTGGTCGTGATACAGGTCGGCAAGAAACAGGTTCAACGCCTTGACCCGTTGAATGCAGCCACGCTCGACCACACGCCATTCGCTGGCTGGAATGCTGCGCGGGATGGTATCGAAGGGAATCAGGCGCTCGGTGCCCTGCTCGTCACCGTACAGGGTGAAGGTGATACCGGCGCGGTGAAACAGTAAATCGGCTTCGCGCCGACGCTGTGCCAGCAACTCGGCAGGGGTTTCAGCCAGCCAGCGGGCGAACTCGCGATAGTGAGGCCGGACGTGGCCGGCCTCATCGTACATTTCATCGTAATAAGTGCGGATCATGCCGAACTCCTTGTCACCCGGACGCAACGGACTGTCGCAAGGCCCGTGCCAGCGGCATAAACACTTAAGTATCAATCAGTTGGATATAGTCAAAGGGCTTATCGCACCGTCCTGGTGCAGCAAATACCCGGGCCTTGCCACATGCGCTTCATAGAGGCGCAGGCATTGCCTATCAGCAGCATAGCCAGAGTTGATTTCACTGCCCGGTCAACCCTGCGGATAATCGCCTACATTCGCTGAACAGGATTCGTCCTACAGCATCAGCACATCACCGCCGGTACTTTGCTTGTGCAAGTATCGACCGGTTCCCCTTCTCTCCGGTCTTCCCTTTTGGCCACCCTGCTCGGGTGGCCTTTTTTTTGTCGAGGTTTTTTCGCAATAAGTTCCAAGTACCTTCTAGCACCACAAACAAAATCGGCCGACCCGAGGGTCAGCCGATACGCTGCTTTTTTCATAATGCGACTACATGGGTAACCCACGAACCTCGTGCTTCACGCCCCATCCCTCGATAATCCCGCCCAGGGGCTCGACTACCGCCTCAAAGTCCTGCTCGAAATCACCGATACCGTCATAGGTGGCGAACATGACTTTGCTCAATTCCAGGAACCAGGCACCGTCATCCCGTGCGCTGACCTGGGCATTGATCGATTCCCCACGAAACCGACCCGCAGCTCGCCGCGCACGTTCCTCATCCGGGAAAATGGCGTAGAACTCGATGGGGTGGAAACGCGAGAAGTCAAAGCCGCCCTCTTTCATGCGGCGTAGTACGTGGGTGCTGATGTCTTCTTGATAGGCTGTGCTCATGAAACGTCCTCCTAAACCGATGGATAGACTTTCCGTGCTTCCCAGGGCCTGTGCGTGAACAGCGCAGGTAGACGGCAATGACATCCCCGCAGGAAAACAAGCATGTAGCTGACAAGACCAGACCTTAGCGCTCCATTCGCTGATCTCCCTTGCAGAGTAGCGCGAAGCTATCACCTCCACCAGCGGCGCTTTACGGCAGTCAGGGAATATTCAGGCGACGGGGGAAATGTCGAGGATCTGGATACTGTTCTGGTCCCTCAGGCTTTTGACCGTCGGCTCGGCGATACGCCCGTCCAGGTCATTGATGTCCAGCTTGGCGGAAATGGGCAGCAATTTGGCGCGAATCATCTGCGCAGCGTCTTCGAGGCTGGGCTTTTGCGCGCAGGTGAACAGCTCAACGGACTTCTCGCCGTGATCATCAACGAAGGTAACTTGCCACTTTTGCATCAATGCCTCCTCGATAAAGCCCATGGATGGACTTACCTCTATCTGGACCTTGAGGGATCGATGATCGTTCCACCCAAGGCAGGAGGCAATTGCTGGGTTGCGCTTAAGGCTTCTCGGCACGTTCCTTGAGGGCTTTCAAGGTGTTGAAGGGGGCCTCAACCACAAACTTGTTGGCCAACCAGGAAGGTACGCTGCCGCCAGGCTCGGTGTGGACCTGGTAGGTCACTTCGGTCTGGTCGGCACCTTTGGGCACCAGTTTCCAGAAACCTTCGACCTGGGCCACACGCACATAGCCTTTCTCTTCCGGCAGATAGGTGGGCACTTCCAGCAGCTTGCGGGTCACGCTGCCGTCGGCATCCTGGGTGGTGGTGATTTCCAGGATCGAATCACGATCGGTCACTGGGAACGGAGCCTTGAACTGGGTGTAGGTCCAGCTCTTGTCGCCCTCCTTCTTGAGCAGCTTCTGCGACTTGCATTCGTGAATCCACTTACAGGCACCGACGACATCGTCCTGCAGCGCCTGGACCTTGGCCAACGGCGCCTTGATGACGGTAACGCCGCGATAAGCCTTGTATTTGGAGCCAGCCACCTCACTCAAGGAGACCTTGATACCTTCCTCATCCTTGGCAACCTGCCAGTCCTCTGCCTGTGCGGCAGTTGCAAACAACACCGTAAAACCGCACAACACAGCCATTCGTTTCAGCGAACCCATTGTTGTATTCCTTATTGTTGACGTTCTGACATTAAAGCCCACTAAGCCGCCGTCATCTGCTCCCACCAGCCGATCAACCTGATCGCTTCTTCCTGGCTACTGCCACAGACCTCAAGATCGGCCGCAAAAGCACTACACACCGCGGGCCGCTCCGGCTGGCCAAACAATTGGCACAGCTGTTCGACCGACAGATGCAGGCAGCGTTCGCCCGCAGGCTTGCCGTTGGGCATACCGGGCAACGGCGAACTGATGGAAGGGGCGATACAGCAGGCGCCACAGCCTTCACGGCATTTCATGACCAGCAGGTCCTCGACGACAAAGTGTTGATGGCCGGGCTAGAGTACGCCCTAAAACATCCGTTTTAAAATGGTCTAACAGGGGTTTTTCACAGAAAACAAAAGTGACCGACCAGTCTGCGACAGAAGGTCAGGGGCTCAGGTCACTTTGGCAGGCAAGATTAATTCTTGAACTCAAAATCCAGGGCTGCACCTTCCACATCGCGCCGCTCTTCATTGCGCATTTGCAGCTGCATTTCATTGCTCAGCAAACGCCCGTTGATCTGGAACGCACTATTGTCGACCGGCTTCTCGCCAAACATCGGCGGCAACAACGGCACGTTCTTGGGCTGTGGCATGGTACCGAGAGGCTGCAGATGCCGGACCATTTCCTGGGGCAGGCTGAGGTCCAGCTTCGCTGGTGCCAGCTTGGTCTGGGCCACTTCATGGGCCGTTTTTGACTTGCTGGCCACAGGCGCGCGTTTTTTTTCCTTGGCGGCTTTTTTAACCGGAGCAGCTTTTTTCGCCTGGACTGTTTTTTTGGCCGGTGCCGGCTTTTGTTCCGCGGCCGCCAGCACCACTGGCGCACTGGCAGGCGCTGCCAGTACAGAAGTGGCATTGCACAAGCTCGCCAGGCAAATCAACAGCGCGGCAGGAAAAATAGAGGTCATATCGCCAACAGCATTAACGGCAGAAGGCCATATGCTCGCTTGTTGAGCGCAGCATGACAAGCGCGGTGATTAGCCCACTAACGTTCATGCCCCACCCTGGTACTTCAAAAACCGCCCGCAGCCTCCTGGCACAACTGGTTGGCCAGCATGCCCAGAGTCATCAAGGCGCGCTCGGCTTCACGATTCCAAGGTGTGCCGCAGTTGAGCCGAATACAGTGGTTGAACTGTTCTGTATTGCTAAAGATCAGCCCCGGCGCAATGCTGATACCCTGCTGCAAGGCACGCACGTGCAGTTCCTGGGTATTGACCCGGCCCGGCAGGCTGACCCACAGGATAAAGCCGCCAGTCGGCCGACTCATCTGTGTCCCATCGGGGAAATACTGCTGCACTGCCAACTGAAAGGCACTGAGGTTCTTGCGATACTCCTGGCGGATATAGCGCAGGTGCCGGTCGTAACCGCCGTTCTCCAGGTACGCCGCCACCCCCATCTGGGTGACACTACATGCCGAATGGGTGCTGAACATCTGCAGGCGTTGGATTTCCTGCTGGTATTTGCCGGCAATCATCCAGCCGATGCGCACCCCGGGAGACAAAGTCTTGGAGAAGCTGGAGCAGTAGATCACCCGGTCCAGGCGGTCATAGGCCTTCAGCGCCTTGGTGCGGCCCAGCTCAAACATCAGCTCGCCGTAGATGTCGTCTTCAACGATCTGGATATCGAAGTCCGAGGCCAGGCGCAGCAACTGTTTCTGCCGCTCTTCCGGCATGGTGCCGCCCAACGGATTGCTCAGGCGCGTGGTCAGCACCAACGCCTTGATTGACCACTGGTTGGCCGCCAGTTGCAAGGCTTCCAGGCTCATGCCGGTGGCCGGATCGCTGGGGATCTCGATCACCTTGAGGCCGAGCAGATCCGCCAGTTGTAATAGGCCGTAGTAGGTGGGCGATTCAGCGGCGATCAGGTCGCCGGGCCGGGTCAGCACCCGCAGTGACATCTGCAATGCGTCGACACAGCCGTGGGTGATCACCACTTCGCTGGGGTCGACCACCACCCCGGCATCGCGCATGCGAATCGCGACCTGGCGCCGCAACGGCTCGAATCCCGGGCTGAACATATAGCTGAATGCCCGTGGGCTCTGGAAGCGCGTGACCTTGGCCAGTTGCTGGTGCAGTGCGCGCACCGGCAAGTAGTCGACACTGGGCACAGCGGCGCCCAGCGGGAATACCCCTTCGCGACGAGATTCGACCAATACCTGCTGGATGATGCTGCTGCGGGTGACCAGGCCCGGGCGCTCCACCCGCGCGATATCCGGTGTCGGTGCGGTCAGGGCCGGTGTCTGGTGCACGTAATACCCGGACTGCGGCCGCGCGCGGATCAACCCCTGATCTTCAAGGTTGGCGTAGGCCTGCAACACGGTCGCATGACTGACATTGAGCTGGGAGCTCATCTTGCGCACCGAAGGCACGCGCTCACCCGGTTGATAGACACCGCGCCGGATATCCTCAGCCAATTGCTGGGCGATACGCTGGTAAAGCAAGAGATTGGTCATGACGCAGCACTCGATTTCACGGGTATTTTATTTTTGTGTGAAACATACCGGCACAGTTTAGAAGTGTACGGGGACAGTTGCCACAATAGTCGAGGATGCGTGGCAGTGATAGAAAAAACTGTATGGGCCGAGAACTGAATCGCGGACATGAAAAACCCGATCTAAAGATCGGGTCGTTGTCCACCAGCGCCTATACGCCCAGAGGTTCAGCGCGCCGCGCCGAGCTGGCCCTTGTCATCAGAAAAGACAATTTCCACACGCCGATTCTGCGCACGGCCCCGCTCGGAAGCATTCACTTCCACCGGGTATTGATCGCCGTAGCCTTCTACCTGGATGCGCTTTTCATCAATGCCAAGGTCGACCAGGACATCCGCCACGGCCTGTGCACGGTCACGGGACAGTTTGAGGTTTTCCTGTTCGCCGCCAGTACTGTCGGTATAGCCCTCGATCCGCACTACTCGCTTGGGGTTCAACTGCAGGAATTGCACGATTTTCAGCACTGTGCGGTTAGCCGAGTTTTTCAGTTCGGCCTGGCCGGTATCGAACAGCACATCACCCAGGGTCATCACCAGGCCACGATCGGTCTGGGTGGTAGTCAGGCTGGCAATCTGCTCTTCGAGCCACTTGCCCTGTTGCTGCACGCTCAATAGCTTGGCCTCGCGCAGCGCCAGTTGCAGGCGTTGGCGCTCCAGTTCGAGCTTGGCCGCACGCTCTTCGTTGAGCACCAGTTCCGTATGCTCCCGAGCGATGGCGCTGTAGCGCTGGCTCAGGTAGGCGTAATGCACGACGTCGCCCCCGCTGCCCCAATAGCTGGACAGTCGGTCGGCGCGGGCCAGGGACTCACCAGCGCGGATCACATCCTTGGGCGCTATGCGCAACACGTTGGAATCTTCCTTGACCTTCTGGAAGTCGCCGCCGGCCTGCTGCAACGCAGTATCGCTATTGGGGTGGCTGGCACAGCCTGCGAGCAACACACTGCTCAATAGCAGCCCACCTGTCAGCCGGTTCATTGGGCATCTCCCAGCTGTTTGCGCAGGCGGGTGATACGGGTGTTGAGGACATTCAACTGTTCCTGACTTTTTTGCGTCAGCACCCGTGCCTCTGCCAGGCGGGCATCCAGTTCAGCCTGTTCCGCCTGCATGCGGGCATCCTTGTAGGACTCGTCAGCCATATCGGCCTTGGCCTGGGCCAACTTCATCTCGGCGAGTTTCAACTCAGGTACATCGTCAGCAACGGCCCCCACGGCGGCGGCTTGCTCCAAGGCTTGCTGGGTCAGGCGCATTTGTTCATTCGGCGCAGGATCTGCGGCACAACCCGCCAGCATTACTACGGCGAGGGCGGCGAAAAGAGGTCGAATAGTCACTAGAAATCCCTACTTTGTTGGGGTACCGACGGGTTGCTGCAACTGCGTCTTCCAGCGTTCGATATTGCGTTGCAACGCAGCTTCCGTCAGACCGGACGCGGCCAATTCTGTCATCTTTTTGGCGAGCTGTCCGCGCAACCACGGATCATTGCAGGCCGAGTTGTGGGAAATCGCCAGAAACAGCCCCGGCTGATCAATCGACAGTTCCCGGGCCAACAGGTCTTTGCTCATCCCCAGGGTCTGGGCCATGGCCATGCCGGAATAACGTCCGGCCAGCACGTAGTCCACTTCGCCAAGCAGCAGTTTCTGCAAGGCCGGGGTCACGGTTGGCACGCGCGCCAGGGTCAGGTGTTCGCTGGCAAAGGCTTCAAACTCAGGGGACAGCCGCGCCCGCTCCGAGACCGCGCCCTTGTGGCCATGCAGGTCGGCCGCATGGGTATAGATCAGGGGCGAGTCAACACGGGTCCACACCCGGTAATCGGCCTGCATCAGCGCTGGATGGATGTAGTCCAGGGTCTCCAGCTCGCTGATACTCAACGGCGCATCGACCAGCATGTCCATGCGCCCGCTACGCACCTCCTCCAGGGCCAGGGAACGCTTGCCGCCGTAGAGCAGGTCGATTTTCAACCCCAATTCCTTGGCCACTTGTTGCAGCACGTCGGCATTGGCGCCGATCAGGTGGGTGGGGTCTTGCGGGTCACGCCACAGATAGGGCGGCGCATCCGGGCTGCCGGTCACGACCAGGCGCTCGCATTTGCCGGCCGCGATAGACAAGGTCGGCAACAGTGACAGGCCCAGCAGTACAGTCCAGCGACGCAGTTCCATGGCGTGGTTTCCCGATCAAGAGTGGCGTGCAAAAAAAAGCCCGGTCATAAGACCGGGCTCTTTATAAGTG
>Ga0180008_1001772_pt1 | contig 12697 bp, 12 predicted proteins | sample MM_PW_MetaG_FD_121121 | JGI IMG/M metagenome (GOLD analysis project Ga0180008, IMG submission 121121) | Groundwater microbial communities from the Aspo Hard Rock Laboratory (HRL) deep subsurface site, Sweden - MM_PW_MetaG | ecosystem: Environmental > Aquatic > Deep subsurface > Groundwater... | reverse complement strand
TCGGGCGCGGGCGCCGCGCCTGGCTGCGGCGAGCCTGGCGGCGCCTCTGGACCCGGCGACGGCTCTTTCTTCTTTCCGGCCGCGACGGTGCCGGAGACCGACCCGACGAGCACGATATCCTCGGTATCGAGGTTCACGAGGATAGTCGCTGCGCGGTAGTCGTCGCCGTCGCGCCGCACGACGGGCGTCCCCGTAAGCTCGAGCGTCTTCGCCGCCCTGTCGTAGCGGGCGAATTCGGCGCGGCACGAAAGGTTCTCCTTGAGGATGCGAACGTTTATCTGCACGACGGCTATCTTCCTGACGTCGTCGTTCTCTATGTAGTCGCCCTTGATGACGACCTTGTTCTGGCGGTCCTCCATCACCGAGGGGCCCGTGAGCCTGGAGACCTTGTCGCGCCTATCGTAGAAGAGCCGCTCCGTGCTCAGCCTGAGGCCGCGCTCCTCGTCGACGACGGAGACGCCGCCGGAGCACTCCGCGTAGCGGAAATCGTCGCCGTACAGCTCTATCCTATTCGCGCTGATGCGCATGCCGCCGGAGACGACGACCGCGTTGCCCGAGAGCGTCGCGCGCTCCCGGCCCTTGGACATCGCGCCCGCCATGGAATCAGCCGAGAACGAGAAGTCCTCGGCCGACGCGCCCGCGAGCGCCGCCGCCAGGGCGATCGCCAAGGCCGCCGTCCGTCGCGTCATTCGGCCTTCTTCGGCGTCACGAAGCGGCCCTCGGCCCTATTGCCGAACGAGAACGAGCGCCTGGCGGCGTCAGCCCCGAAGCCCGAGCCCGAGAGGCTCGTGCCGTCGTCGTCGCTGAGCGTAGTGACTATCTCCGCCCTGCTGGAGAGGACCCTCGCCTCGCCGTCCCATTCCAGGTAGCCCGACTCGACCGTAACGCCGTCCTGCACGGAGCGGAACAGCACCGCGCCGGAGAATTCGGCGCTCTCGGTGTCGGTGTGGAACACGGCGGAGTCGGCGCTGCCCTCGGCCGAGGGCTCTCCCCCGCCCGGGGCGTACTCGACGAAGCGGACCCCCTCGAGCTTCATCTTCTTCTGGGCCTGGTACGACTCGCCTCGATCGGCCTCTAGCCTGAACCGCGGGGAGCCGTCCTCCACGACCGTATGCTGGAAGCCTATGGCGACGGTATCGGGTATCTCGTCGCCCAGGTCCTCGGCGAGCTCCGTCCCGTAGTCGAGGCTGCAACCCGCCGCGGCGGCGGCTGCGGCGACGGCGAAGAGGCCGGCGGCCAGCCCGGATACGAAGCGCCGCGCGGCGGGTTTACCCACGCGCCCTCTTCTCGCCGTACGCGACCGACGCCTTGACGAAGGCGGCGAACAGGGGGTGCGGCGCCACGGGCCGCGACTTGAATTCGGGATGGTACTGCACGCCGACGCCCCAGGCGTGGCCGGGCCACTCGAGGCTCTCCACGAGCTCCCCGTCCGGGGTCACGCCGGCTATGATCATGCCGGACTTCTCGAAATCGGCGCGGTATATATTGGAGAATTCGTAGCGGTGGCGATGCCGCTCCGAGACCTTGGAGGCCCCGTACGCGAGCGCCGGCTTGGAGCCTTCCTTGAAATGCGTGTCGTTCCGCCCGAGCCTCATAGTCCCGCCGAAATTCTTGACGTCCACCTGGTCCTCGAGGAGGCTGACCACGGCGTGGCCGGCGTCCTGGTTGAATTCGGCCGAGTCGGCGTCAGCCCATCCCAGCACCGTCCTGGCCCATTCTATGGCCATGATCTGCATGCCCAGGCACAGGCCGAAGTACGGCAGGCCGTTCTCGCGGGCCCAGCGGGCGGCCGCCACCATGCCGTTGATGCCCCGCTGGCCGAAGCCGCCGGGCACCAGGATGCCGTCCACGCCCGACAGAACGGCGCCGGGATCGGCGCCCTCCGCCTCGAAGAGGCTCGAGTCTATCCTGACGATGTCCACGCCGGCGTCGTTGGCTATGCCCCCGTGGTGCAGGGCCTCCCAAACGGACTTGTACGCGTCGTGCAGGTCCATGTACTTGCCTACGACTCCGACCCGCACGCGGCGCTTGGGCTCGGTGATCTTGCGGACCACTTCCCTCCAGGCCTTGAGGTCGGCGTGGCGGCTCTCCACGTTCATCTTCTTGAGCAGGAACTGGTCCAGGCCCTGCTCGTGGAACACGAGCGGCAGCTGGTAGATGGTCGCGGCGTCCTTCGCGGAAATGACGCCCTCGTACTCCACGTTGGTGAAGGCCGCGAGCTTGCGTCTCAGGGACTCGTCCAGGCCGGCCGTCGAGCGGCAGACGAGGACGTCCGGCTGGATGCCGACCTCCTGGAGCTCCTTGACCGAGTGCTGGGTAGGCTTGGTCTTGAGCTCGCCCCCCGTCACCTCCGGCACGAGCGTCACGTGCACGCTCGCGGCGTCCTGCCTGCCGTACTCGTGTATCAGCTGGCGGGCCGCCTCGAGGAACGGCACGCTCTCCATGTCGCCTACCGTGCCGCCTATCTCGACGATGGTGAAGTCCACGTCGGGGTCCTTGCCCACGGCGACTATGCGCGACTTAATCTCGTCGGTGATATGCGGCACGACCTGGACCGTCTTGCCCAGGAAGCGGCCCTCGCGCTCCTTGTTAATGACCTCGCGGTAGACCTGCCCCGTCGTTATGGAGTTGGCCTTGGAGATGGGCGCGTTGGTGAAGCGGGCGTAGTTGCCGAGGTCGAGGTCTGTCTCGGCCCCGTCGTCGGTGACGTACACCTCGCCGTGCTGGTAGGGGTTCATCGTACCCGCGTCTACGTTCAAGTAGGGGTCGATCTTCATCATGCGGACCGATAGCCCGCGGGCCTCTAGGAGGCTGCCGATCGAGGAGGCGGTAATGCCCTTGCCGAGAGAGGAGCACACGCCGCCCGTCACGAAGATAAGCTTCTTCATGGGAGTCCATTATCCGCCGGCGCGGCCCCCAGGGTCAAGCTCCCCCTGGGAAAACGGCCTGGCATACGTCTTGGTTGAGGAATTTTGGCACAGAGCCACAGAGAAGACGAGGTAAAAAGAAAAAAGAGAAAGAATAGAAAAGAGGAAGATGAAGAAAAGGAATGAAGTTAAAGACTTATTTCCTATACCCTAATCCTTTTCCCCTCTAACTCATCTTCTCTTTGGCTCTTTGCTAAAAAATCTTCGTATTACTGCTTATTCATCCTTGAACAGCCTTATAACCTCGAGGGGGGTTCGGCAGGAGGCGAGCGAGGCGCAGAACGCCTTTGACCTCGACATCCTGGCAATCTCGGCGAGGGCCTCTATGTGCGGCCCCGCCTTGTCGGGCGGCGCGAGTATCAGGAACAACAGCCGCGCGGGCTTGCCGTCCATCGAGCCGAACTCCACGCCGTCCGGCGATACGCCGATGGCTATGGTCAGCTCCCTGGCGGCTATCGTCTTGCCGTGCGGCACGGCGATGCCCTCCTCCAGGCCCGTGGAGCCCTTGGCCTCCCGGTCCAGCACCGCGCGATAGGCGGTATCGGCGTCGAGTATCTTGCCGGCCTTGGCCAGCGTGTCGACGAGCTCGCGGATCGCGGATTCCTTGTCGGCCGCCCGGAGCGGAGCCCGGACGACGCTCTCTTCGATTAGGTCGATTAATGCCATAGCCGCCTTCCTATTCTAGCGCCTCGTAGAGGTCCCATATCTTTTCCTCGCCCTTGGCTATGAGCACCGGGCACTGCGCGTTCCGCATCGCGCGCTCGGTCTCGTTGTACAGCTCGTCGCGCCTGGACCGTATCTGCGATATCTCGCCGAGCACCAGGAGGTCGACGCCGAGCGCCGATACCTTGCTCTTTATCTCCACGTTAACGGCCCCCGAGGACTTCTCCGTCGATACGGGTACGCCCTTGCGCCGGGCCAGTTCCTTTACGTGGTTCAGGTACCTGGACGCGTCCCCGTCGAGGTCCCGCCTATACTCGTCCTGCTCGGCCTCGAGGAAGATGCGGGACTTAACCAGCTCCGCGAGAGCCCTCGTATCGACGACGTAGAGGGCGTACAGCTCGGCGCCGAGGGCCTTGGCCAGGACTATGGCGTACTGCGCCGCCGTGATCGATTGTTCCGACCCGTCGACGTAGACCATTATCTTCCGTATCGGTCTCGTCATCCTCGCGATACCTCCGAATCAGGGTTAGATAGCCTATCCTTGACCATCTTCATGAGAACGAACATGTCGCGCTCGCTCTCCTCCAACCTATTCTGTATGTAGTGTAGCGATTCGTCCAGCTCCGGTATAGCTATTTTCTCCAGCGCGTTGACTTTTCGTATCGTCTTCCGCACTTCCCTGGCCAGCCTGACGATGGAGACCCTGAGCTCGGCCGACCGCCCGAGGAGGCCCAGCGCGTCGCGGAAGGCCGCGACCGCCCCGTCGATGCTCGCGCTGGTGTCCATGGGGCTGTAATACGGCCCGTGGTCCTGGAACGAGGTCTCGACGACGGGCAGGGCCACGCCCATCACGCGCCGCTGCCTGAGCGTTATGGCCGAGGAGACGTCCACGGCGCTCGCGAGGGCCCCGACCTTGAGCTTGCCCATCGCCAGCACCGAGTCCTCGAGGCCGACGTAGGCCTTGGCCAGGGCCGCGTTCACCTTGCCCTCGTACTCCACGGCCTGGTCGACGAGGTTCAGGAGCTCCAGCACCAGGATGTTGCGCTTCTGGTCCAGGAGCTCGTGGCCCATCCTAGCGAATTTGAGCTCGTCGCGGAGGCGTATCAGGTTGGTCTTGGTCGGCGCGACGTTCCTCACGAGGAGCCGTCCCCGTGGTAGTGGACGTTCAGCTCCTCCTCGGTGACGCGATGCAGTTCCTCCGCCGGCAGGAGCTTAAGCGCGTCCCAGCCGAGGTCCAGGGTCCGCTCTATGGTCCTGTCCTCGTCCTTGCGCTGGTTGACGAATTTTCGCTCGAAGAACTCGCCGAACTCCATGTACTGGTGGTCCAGCGGCGTCAGCTCCTCCTCTCCGATAACGGAGGCGAGGTTGCGCACGTCCTTGACGTAGCTATAGGCGGCGAATAGCTGGCTGGCCAGGTGGGGATGATCCTCGCGGGTCATGCCGTCCCCTATGCCGTCCTTCATCAGGCGGGACAGCGAGGGCAGGCCGGCTACCGGCGGGTAGATGCCGCGCCCGTGCATCTCGCGCTCGAAGACTATCTGACCCTCGGTGATGTAGCCGGAGAGGTCCGGGATGGGGTGCGATATGTCGTCGTTCGGCATGGTTAGGATGGGCAGCTGGGTAATGGAGCCCTTGACCCCCTTGATCATGCCGGAGCGCTCGTACAGCTCGGCGAGGTCCGAGTAGAGGTAGCCCGGGTAGCCCTTGCGCGACGGTATCTCCCCGCGCAGGGTCGATATCTCGCGGAGGGACTCGCAGTAGTTGGACATGTCGGTCATGACGACGAGGACGTGCAGGCCCCGGTCGTAGGCCAGGTGCTCCGCGAGGGTCAGCGCGGTGCGCGGCGTTATGATGCGCTCTATGGAGGGCGCGTCCGCCAGGGACAGGAACAGCGCCACGTTATCGAGAGCCCCCGTCTCCTCGAAGGAGCGCGTGAAGAAGCGCGCGACGTCGTGCTTGACGCCCATCGCCGCGAACACCACCGCGAAGTCGGTGGCGCCGCCGCGCAGCTTGGCCTGCCTGGCAATCTGGGCCGCCAGCTCGTTGTGGGGCAGCCCGTTGCCGGAGAATATGGGCAGCTTCTGGCCGCGTATCAGCGTATTCATGCCGTCTATGACCGATATGCCGGTCTGGATGAAGTCGCGCGGGTACTCGCGGGCGGTCGGGTTGATGGGCCGCCCGTTGATATCCGGCTCGGCGTCCGCGAGGGGCGCGGGGCCTCCGTCGATGGGGCGGCCCAGGCCGTCGAAGACCCGGCCGAGCATCTTGTCGCTTACGCCGACGGTCAGGGGCCTGCCCCGGAAGCGGGTCTTGGTGCCCGGCATCGTCAGGCCGTGCGTGCCCTCGAAGACCTGCACCACGACGACGTCCTCGCTCGTGTCCAGCACCATGCCCAGGCGGACCCTGCCCTCGGCGTCCACGCACTCGACGAGCTCTCGATAGCCTACGGGATGCGTATTGCGCACGAATACCAGCGGCCCGTCTATCTTGGAGGCGCCGACGTACTCGCGGCCTGACATCAGCTTGCGCCTGGCCTCGTCGCGGGAAATAGCGTCGCGCGCGCGCGCGTCCATCGCGGCGGCGCTAGCGACGGCGTCTTTCGTTACGGAATCAGGCATAGATGGCCTCCAGCTGGTCGATGCCGCGCTCGAGCTTGGCCAGGATGCGGTCGAAATCCTCGGGCGCGTCGTTGGGAACGGTGAACTTCATCTTGACCATCTCCTGGACGGCCTTGACGCGCTTCAGCTTGAGCAGGGTCACGCCGCGCTTGATGGCCGCCTGGCCGCGATGCCAGTACGCCATGATGATCGAGAGCATGCGCATCTGCTTCTCCACGGTGGAGAAGCGGTCGATATCGTCGAAGGCGCTCTGCTGGAGGAACGCGTTCTTGAACATGGAGCATACCTCTATGATGAAGCGCTGGCTGTCGGGCAGGGCGTCCGGGCCGACCAGCTTCACGACCTGCAGGAGCCTGACCTCCTTCTGCAGGAGCTCCATGATCTCCTCGCGCAGCCGCGACCACTCGGGCCCGACGCGCTCGTCCCACCACGGCCTTATGTCGTCCAGGTACTCGCTATAGCTGTCCAGCCACGAGATGGCCGGATAGTGGCGGGCGTTGGCCAGCTGACGGTCCAGGCCCCAGAAGCATCGCACGAAACGCTTGGTATGCTGGGTCACCGGCTCCGAGAAGTCGCCCCCCGGGGGGCTGACGGCGCCTATGATAGTCACCGAGCCGTCCGCGCCAGACAGGGTCTCCACGTACCCGGCCCGCTCGTAGAACTCGGCTATCCTCGTAGGCAGGTAGGCGGGGAAGCCCTCCTCCGCCGGCATCTCCTCCATGCGGCCGGACAGCTCGCGGAGGGCCTCGGCCCATCGCGACGTCGAGTCGGCCATCACCGCGACGTGGTAGCCCTGGTCGCGGTAGTACTCGGCCAGGGTCACGCCCGTGTACACGCTGGCCTCTCGGGCCGATACCGGCATATTGGACGTGTTGGCTATGAGTATCGTGCGCTCCATGAGGCTCTTGCCCGTGCGCGGGTCTATGAGCTTGGGGAATTCCGTAAGGACGTCGGTCATCTCGTTGCCGCGCTCGCCGCAGCCTATGTAGACGATGATGTCGGCGTCGCACCACTTGGCGATGGCGTGCTGGGTCATGGTCTTGCCGGTGCCGAAGCCGCCCGGGATGGCCACGGTGCCGCCCTTGGCCAGGGGGAAGAGCGTGTCTATTACGCGCTGGCCGGTGATCAGCGGGATGTCGAGCGGCTTCCGCTGTATCACCGGCCTCGGCGTGCGTATCGGCCAGCGCTGCATCAGCGAGAGCGCCCGCTCCCCGTCCCGGGTCGTCACCGTAGCCACGGTCTCGTCTACCCTGTAGTCGCCCGCCGGGGCTATGGACGAGAGGATCCCGGACGCGTCGGGCGGCACGCATATCCTGTGCTCTATCCTGGAGGTCTCCTGGACGACGCCGAGCACCTCCCCGCCCTTGACCGCCTGCCCGGCCTGGAGCCTCGGCTCGAAGCCCCAGGCCCTGTCACGGTCCAGGGCCTCTACGGTAAGGCCGCGCTCTATGAAGCGACCCGATAGGGCCAGGAGCTTCTCGAGCGGCCTCTGGATGCCGTCGTAGATGGTGCCGAGCAGCCCCGGCCCCAGCTCCAGGGACAGCGGCAGGCCGCTCCCGTAGATATTGTCGAACGGGGCTACGCCGGTCGTGTCCTCGTAGACCTGTATGACCGCGCCGTCGCCGGAGAGCTTGATGACCTCGCCTATCAGGCCCGCCTCGCCTACCCGGACCAGCTCGAGCATGCGGGCGTCGCTTATGCCCATGGCCTCGATGACCGGTCCGTTGACCCTCCGTACCTGCCCTAGTATTCGTTCCTTCATGCGCGCCTCGAGTCGAAGAGAGCCTTGTAGATGCGTTTCCGTATGTCGGAGCGGTCGCGCCCGAAGCGCGTGGCCACCCTGTTGTCGTAGGCGAGCCGGCCGCCCTCGGCTAGCAGGTAGGCGCCCTGCCCGACGACCGGGTCGCCCGTCACCTTGCGTAGCCTCGTAGCCTTGCCGGAGGCCGCCTCGGCCTCGCGCTCGGCCTCGCGCAGGAGCTCGTCGTCTATCAGCGGCAGCTCGTCCATGGACGCGTTGACCGTGGCGGATTCCGACGACAGCCCTACGGCCGCCTGGGCTATCCAGCCGCGCAGGACGTCCCTGTACCCGGGCTCTCCCGTCATGCCGGCGATGCGGAGCTCGGCCCGGGCGACCACGTCCCCGGCGAGCCTCTCCTGCAAAGCCAGCGAGTGCTTGCGCCGCGCTATGGCCGCCTTGGCCTCGGCGTCGGCCGCTATCGCGGCCGCCAGGGCCGCCGACTTCGCCTCGGCCTCCCGGGCTATAGCCTCCGCCTGGTCCGCCGCCCGCGCGGCCGACTGCGCCGCGTACGCGTCGGCCTCGGCGAGTATCCTGGCCGCCTCGGCGTCGGCGTCGGCCAGTATGCCGGCCACTATAGCCTCGGCGTCGTGTAAGCCGTCTTCCATCATCGTCATCCTCGCTGCCAACGCCCGCTAGCCTAGCTTTATGCCTATCGCGGAGTTGACCATCTCGCGTATCGTCGGCCGGCCTGCCATGCGCCCGCGCCTGTCCGGTATCTCGACGATCAACGGGAACGTATCGGAGAACAGGTACCGGTCCACCCTCGGCCTGATAAGCTCGGCCACCCGCTCGGTTACGACGAGGATGCCTATCTCCGGGTCGGCGGTGGCGGCGTCGAACGCCGTCTCCGCCTCCGGGACGCTTCCGGCCGCCCGGCCGTCGACGCCCACCATGCCGAAGCCTAGGACCGTATCCTCGTCTCCGATAACGAAATACTTCACGTCGTCCTAGAACTTGCCCAGTATCATCAGGGCCGTTATGAACCCGAACACCACGAGGCCTTCCGCGAGCGCTATGAAAATGAGCGCCTGGCTGGCTATCTCGGGCTTCTCGCCTATGGCGCCCATCGCGGCCGCGCCCACGTTGGCTATGGCTATCCCGGCGCCAATAGCGCCCATCCCGAAGGCGACGGCCGCCGCGATGAGGCCGAACTGCTGCACCTTCGCCTGCTCGGCCGATATGGCCGGGGCCTCGTGGACGGCGGCCTGCGCCGACGCGTTCACGGTCGCGAGGGCGCCGAAGACCGCCATCAGCGCGACCACCACCGCGAGGCTCGTCCCCACCCTGCCTGCGAAGCGTTTCTTAACGTCTACCATGATTGTCTCCTTATCTCATTCAGAGCCGTTGAAAGATATCGGACGGTACGCCTTGCCCGTGCCGTTGAAGTACTTCGAGAAGAATTCGTAATAGTTGAGACGGAGCGACTGTATGCCGGCCGACAGGCCCTCGAGCGCTATCACGAGGGCGTTGCCCAGCGCCAGCACCGCGACGGCCGGGGGCGAGAACGGGCCCTCAGGCGTTATCATCCGGGCAATCTGGAAGAAGGCCGTCATGAGGCTCACGTGCGCTATGCCGAGGCCGGCCACCCGCATGAACGACAGCGTGTTGGCTAGGTACCCGGAATAGATCTCCAGGATCTCGACTATCCATTCCATGAGGAAATCCATGATCATGCCGGGCTTGAAGCGCTTGCCCTCGCGGCGCCCGTGCAGCATGAATTCCAGCGGGGCCTTTATCGCCAGCGCCAGGGTCGGAAGGCCCAGGACCAGGGCGAGGACGTTCCCCGGAGGCAGCTCGCGATAATCGTGCCCGACATAATAGAAGGCCGCCCACGCCCCCGCTCCGTAGATCCAGCCGCCCAGGAGGCCGGCCTTGTCCATGAGCAGGGTGAACCACTGCCGCCGCCTGAACAGGTTGACCCAGTTGATCGCGAAGCCCACGCCGAGTACGACCATACCGAAGCGTATCGTTATGCCCAGAATATCGTAGACCGACCTGACGGCCCCCACGCCCTCGTGGCCGTTCACGATGCCGTGGTAATCGAACCACAGGGCGGGGAACAGCCTCACGCCGAAGTACGAGCCGAAGAGGACGCCCGCCACGATCGCCGCGGCGCCGCAATAGACCATGATCCTATAGAGGCCCTCGGGCCTTCCCGCCTTCTTGGCGAGCGCCAGGCCGATGCCGCCCGCGAGCGCGACTACCAGGCCGTGGCCCGCGTCGCCGAACATCAGGCCGAACATGCAGAGGTACGCTACGGCGACGAAGGGCGTCGGGTCGACGCTGCCGTACTCCGGCACGGCGTAGTTCCTGACGAGCCCCTCGAAGGGCTTGAGGAAGGCGGGGTTCTTCATCTGGACGGGGACCTCGAGCGATGCGGCCTCGCCTCTCCGAGGCTCCGACCACTCTACGCTGCAGCCCCCTACGGCGGCCCTCCTGATGCCCGCCTCGACCGCCCCGGTCTTCTCCTCGGGGATCCAGCCGGAGAACAGCACCGTACGCTCCGTCCTCGAGAAGCTGGAGCGCACCTTGGCGACAAGCTCCTCCGCGCGGAGCGCCGACCACAGCTCGGCGAGGCCGTCGCCCGAAGACCTGAAGAACTCGCCCAGCTCGGCGGAGCAGGCCTTCTGCCTGGCCCTGAGCGCGCCTATCTTCTCGTCTATCGTCCGCAGGGCGGCCCCGCCGCCCTCCGCGGCAGATTCGGGCAGGCGCGCGTCCTGCCAGCCCAGGCGCTCCAGGACGGGGTCGACGCGCTGGGCGTCCCGCTTCAGTGACACCATCACTATGCCCGTCGCGCCGTCGGCGGGCCTGGCGTCCTGGCCGGCGGAAGGCAGGGCCACGGACGGTATGCCCTCGAGGGCCGCGTGCAGTTCCCCGACGCGCTCGGCGGGCAGGAAGCCCGCGCGTATCGCCAGGAAGGAATAGGACGACGACGCTGCCGCCCCGGCCTTCAGGTCGCCGAAGGCCTCTATCTGCCTGCGTATCTCGTCGAGCTTCAGTATCTCGTCCTGGATATCCTTCTGGCGCTCGCGGAGGCCGTTAACCTCGGCGGCGATGCCGTCCAGGCGCTTATCGACGGCCTCGAGGTCGGTAGGGGCCTCAGGGACGGAGCCGTCCAGCCGCGGCCTCGCGATAGGCGGCGCCGCCATGGACATGAACCCCTCGACGCGCTTGCGCAGCTCTCCCAGGCGGGCCAGGTTGGCCGCCGGCTCGACCTTGGCCAGCTTGGCGCCCCAGTCCCCGGACAGTTCCCGCGTCGAGACGAGCTCGAGCGCCCCGAGGCTCAGGAGTTCCTTGGCCACGGCCTCCGAATCGGCGTCGCGCGCCATGGCGGTAAGCAGTCTCATAGGCGAGGTAAACATCATAGGGAGCTCCGTATCCTTTCCTCGGGCAACGAGTAGCTCTTGGCGTTCAGTATAGTCATCACGGCGCGAAGCTCCTCGCGCCGGCGGGTGAAGTACGCGAGCACTATGCCGATGCTGAACGGGTACCCGGCCAGGCTCCTGTCGGCCTCGGCGGACGAGATCCTGCGCAGGCCGGCCTCCATCAGCGACAGCCTCGCGACGGCGTCGCCTCCGCCCAGGAGCGCCCCGACGCCTCCGTACGATTTCCTCAGGAGGTCCAGCCCCAGGGCTCCGCCGGCCCCGGGCCCGGACGCGCCCCCGGCGTAGGCCTCGGCTATGGCCGCGGCGCTTATCGCCCGGCCCCGCGGTATGAGGCGGCCCATCGCCTGCTCGGCGCTCATGCCGTAGAAGCCCTTGAAGCGGACCAGCCACGACACGTTCTGCATGTCCACGTCCACGCCCAGCGTCCGCTCCGCCACCTCGCGGTCGCGGGGCCTGAGCCTCGCGGCGGCGGCGAAGGCCTCGTCGTAGTAGAACCTGTCCAGGGCCAGCTCGAAGGCGAAGACGGACCGGCCGGAGACGGCCTGCGGCATCTCGCGCGCGGCTATCGCGGCGTACGGCGTATCGGATAGCGCCGCGACGAGCGCGTCGGCGTCGACGGCCCTGATGACCTCGTCCACGTCGAAGCGGTAGGCGATGGTTCCGCGGTATACGTACCCGGACTTGCCGTCGACATCGCGGCCCCTGACGCGCGAGTCGAACCACAGCCGCGCGGCGTTCTTCAGCTTCTCTATCTCGAAGCGCAGGGACAGGGCGCGGACGAACGACAGCTCGGGCTCCTCGAGGTACTTGAACAGCCCGGTGTACAGCTCCAGCTCGCGCGCGTTTACGAGCGCCTCGCCGGCCCGGAGGTCTCCGGTAGCCGAGTACGATTCCTCTATGGCGGCGTAGTCGGTACCCCTCAGAATTTGAACCGCCTCCGGGAGGGATCTCGCCGAGACGAGGCGGTCGATCGCTTCCGGAGGCAGGGTCTTGCTTATCCTGGTCTTGAGCTTGGCGCTCAGGAAACCGTACGTCGTCAGGGCGTCTCGCACGGGGCTCACGCTCTCATGAGGGCCGTCCCGTGATCACGCCGACTATCTCGTCGACGAGCGCGTCGGCCGCGCCGGCGGCGGCCGCGGCCACGGCCGCGTCGGCGGCCTCGTCCTCGGAGCGCGACCGCTCGAGAGCGGCGGCGGCGGCGGCCCGGGCCGCTTCCAGCCGCGCCTTGGAGTCGGACAGGGCCTTCTCCCTGGCCGCGGCCACGGCGGCTGCGGCCATCCGGTCGGCCTCGGCCTTGAGGGCCTC
>Ga0180008_1001771_pt1 | contig 12700 bp, 11 predicted proteins | sample MM_PW_MetaG_FD_121121 | JGI IMG/M metagenome (GOLD analysis project Ga0180008, IMG submission 121121) | Groundwater microbial communities from the Aspo Hard Rock Laboratory (HRL) deep subsurface site, Sweden - MM_PW_MetaG | ecosystem: Environmental > Aquatic > Deep subsurface > Groundwater... | reverse complement strand
CCTGAAGGACCAGAAACTCAGTGAAATTTTCCCTTCAACTCTGGATCCGGTGTTTCTTGGCAAGCTGCAGGATGCGGTGGACTTGGCCTCGAAGGAGCGGCTGATTCGCAAGTCGTTCCAGGTCAGCGATTGGGTGGTGCCGGAGCTGGCGGCGGCGCAACGGTAAGCGCCGGCGATGGGGCCTTTCAGACCGCCACATCCACTTCCTGGCGATCCACCGCCACCAACGTCTCGATCATTGCCTTCGCCGCTGGCGACAAGCGCGAGCCTGTGCGGCTGACTATCCCGCAACGCGCGCTCAGGGTCTCCATGTTCTGCGGCAGGTTACGCCAGTGCAACAGCACCAGCGCGCCGCGGGCGATGTCCTCGGCAAAGGCTTCCGCGGTGCCCACGCCAATGGCGTTGGATTGCAACACGATCTTTACCAGTGCCGCAAAGTGCTCGGTCTGGATACTCGGTGAAAAATCCATGCGCCCACTCAAGTTTGCCAGCAGTTTGCGAATGCCCTGGGAGATCAGCGGCGACGCCAGTGGGTAGTCGAACATGTCGTTGGTCGAGAGGCTGTCCTTGGCCAGCAGCGGATGCCCTGGCCGGCAGAAAAACACCCCGCGCTTGGGTGTCAGCGCCTGGGTCTGGAAGTTCGGGTCGGCTTCGAACTGGCGGATGTCGGCGATAAAGAATTCGATCTCCTCCCGGCTCAGGCTGCGGCTGAGGGTTTCCCAGTTATCCACCTGGAACCGCGTGCGGATTTTCGGGTGCGCGTTGACGAACCGCGCCACCGCATCCGGCACCAGCCTCACCGCGGGCGCCGGGCCGCAACCGAAGCGCAGCTCGCCGGCGTCGAGCTTGGTCATGCGCGTCACTTCACTGCTCAACAGCGCCGCGCCATGTACCAGGCTCAGGGCATGTTGCAGCACCACCTGGCCTTCCGGCGTGGGGCGCAGATCCTTATGGCCACGGTCCACCAGCACGCAGCCGAACTCCTGCTCCAGGCCCTGGATGCTGCGGCTGAACGCCGGTTGCGTGATGCCCATGGCGTCGGCCGCGCGGACAAAGCTACGGTGTTCGTTAAGGGCAATGAAGTAGCGCAGTTGGCGAAGATCCATATGCTTTCCCGGCATTTTAAAAATAGGTCGAAGGCATTTGCGACCAGGGGTGCTGAGGTTTTAAATGCAAGCTCTTATTCCGTCAACGAAGTATTTATTCATTTGCTAGACCTAAATTGCATATGAATAGAGCGTTGGCGCCGCGTCTCCCCACCGTAAGCAGACACATGAGGGTCATCCAATGAGCAATGCCGCACTCGCTGTTCAACCCGTCGCCCTGGCGCTGGATATTCACCCGGTCGCCGGGCGCATCGGCGCCGAGATCCGGGGTATCAAATTGTCCGGCGACCTCGACGCCGCCACGGTCGATGCCATCCAGCAAGCGCTGGTGCAGTACAAGGTGATCTTCTTTCGTGAGCAGGCTCACCTCGATGACCAGAGCCAGGAAGCGTTCGCCCATTTGCTCGGCGAGCCGATTGCCCACCCCACGGTCCCGGTGCGCGACGGCACGCGTTTTTTGATGGAGCTGGATGGCGGGCGTGGCCAGCGCGCCAACTCCTGGCACACCGATGTGACCTTCGTCGCGGCCTACCCCAAGGCCTCGATCCTGCGCTCGGTGCTGGCGCCGGCCTCGGGTGGCGACACGGTCTGGGCCAACACCGCCAGCGCCTACAACGATTTGACGCCTGAAGTGCGTGCCCTGGCCGATACCCTGTGGGCGGTGCACAGCAACGAATACGACTACGCCGCGCGCAAGCCGGATGTGGCGCCGGAAAAGCTTGAGGAATATCGCAAGGTCTTCACCTCGACGGTGTACGAGACCGAGCACCCGGTGGTGCGCGTACACCCGGTCAGTGGCGAGAAAACCCTGCTGCTGGGGCATTTCGTCAAACGCCTGAAGGGCTACTCGCAGGCAGATTCCGCGCACCTGTTCAACCTGCTGCAAAGCCACGTCACCCGCCTGGAAAACACCGTGCGCTGGCGCTGGAGCACCGGCGACGTGGCGATCTGGGACAACCGCGCCACCCAGCATTACGCGGTGGATGACTACGGCACCCAGGAACGCATCGTGCGCCGCGTGACCCTCAAGGGCGATGTGCCGGTGGGGGTGCAGGGGCAGCGCAGCCAGACCACCAAAGGCCTGTAGCCCACCACAGATCAACGATGGGAGATCCACTGTGGGAGCGGGCTTGCTCGCGAAAGCGGTGGATCAGTCAACAGCGTTGTTAACTGACATACCGCTTTCGCGAGCAAGCCCGCTCCCACTCAAGTCCGCGTTCCGTTTACCAGACACCGATCTGCACCACCTTTTCCGCTTCTGGCTCACCGTAACGAAACCGCTGGCCACGCAGGTCAATTTCCGCGTGGCTGATGGTGGTGCGCCGCTTCAAGCCGCGCAGCCACTCGAACAGATAACCCTGGTGCACTTCGCGTACCGGGGCATACGCCGGGTCAGCGCCCAAATCGTGCAATTCCTGGGGATCGTTTTGCAGGTCGAACAGCTGCGCGCGAAAGCCGTCATAGGCCAGGTATTTCCAGCGCTCGCTGCGCACCATGGTCATGCGGCATCGATCGATCGGCTGCGCCAGGCGCTCGCGAGCCGGGGCCTGGAACGCGTAGTCGTATTCGGCGATGGCGTAGCGGCGCCAATCGGTTTGTACGCCATGCAGCAACGGGATCAGCGAACGGCCTTCCAGGCGATGCTCGGCTGTGGGCAGGCCCAGGGCCTCAAGGAAGGTGGGCAGGGCGTCGATGGTTTCCACCAGGCGCTCGTCCACCGTGCCTCGGCTGCTATCGGCGGCGCGACGTGGGTCGCGGACAATCAGCGGAATGCCCACAGCCGGCTCCAGCAAAAACTCTTTTTCGCCCAGGTGGTGGTCGCCGAGGAAGTCGCCGTGGTCGCTGGTGAACACGATCAGGGTGTCATCCCAGCGGCCAGTGCTTTGCAGCCAATCGAACAGTCGGCCGAGCTGGTCATCCACCTGCTTGATCAGGCCCATGTAGGTGGGAACCACCCGCAGCCTTACCTCGTCGCGGGAAAAATTCAGGCTCTCCTGATGTTGCCGGAAGGCCTGGTACACCGGGTGATCGCTGGCCTGCCCGGGTTCGGCGCGAATGGGCGCCTGCACCTGATCGGCCCCATACAACGCGTGATAGGGCGCGGGCGCGATGTAGGGCCAGTGCGGTTTGATGTAGGACAGGTGCAGGCACCAGGGTTGCTCGCCCTGTTCGTGGATAAAGTCGATGGCGCGGTCGGTGGTGTAGACCGTTTCCGAATGCGCCTCGTCCACCCGCGCCGGCAAATGGGCGTTGCGCATGTGCCAGCCGCTCAGGACTTCCCCGGCGCTGCCGGCGGCGGCATTGGCCCATTCATGCCAGGGATTGCTGCCGGCATAACCTTGCGCGCGCAGGTAGTGGGTGTAGGGCGCGGACTCGCGTTTGTCTGCGAACAGCGGGCTGTCGGGGAAGATGCCGTCATGGCGAAAGTACGCTTCAAAGCCGACCTCATTGAGTGCCTGCGCTTGCCCACTGTCGGGGTCGATCTCCAGGCGTTGCAGGGCGTCGAGATTGGGCGTGGCGTGGGTCTTGCCCACCAGCGCGGTGCGGATGCCATGGGGGCGCAGGTAATCGCCTATGGTCAGCTCTTCCAGGGGCAGCGGCACCGCGTTCCACGCCACCTGATGGCTGCTGACATAGCGCCCGGTATAGGCCGACATGCGCGACGGCCCGCAGATCGTGCCTTGGGTGTAGGCGCGGCTGAAACGCACACCGGCGGCGGCCAGGCGGTCGATATTGGGCGTGTGCAGGTGGGCATGGCCGTAGCAGGACAGGTAATCGCGACGTAGTTGGTCGCACATGATGTAGAGCACGTTGCGTACGTGGGGCATAAGGGGTCACCGGATGAGGGGCAGGTGAGGGTTTTCGCCGGTTGGAGGGGGTTGAGGCAAGTGCATTTGGGGAATGAGGTTTATGCAGTAGCTGCATGGGTGGGGCGACTGGCGCTATCGCTGGCTTGCCAGCGATAGCGGTCCCTCAGACCGCAACATTCTCCAGCGAACACACCTCGTCATCCTGCTCATCCACCTCCTTGATCTGCTCGATCATTGCCTCGGCCAACGGTGACAATCGATACCCGGCGCGGCTGACGATGCCATAGCGGGTGTAGCGCTCCTCCAGGTCCTCGGCCAGGCCGTCGATCTTCAAACACACCAAGTCGCCCCGGGCCATATGCAGCACGTCGCTGTTGGCACTGACGATACCAATGGCATCAGAGCGCAGCACCACCCCCAGCAGGCTGTAGCCGTTCTCGCATTCGACATTGGGCGTGTAGTCGGGCCGGCCGCTGAGGTCGACGATGACCTTGCGCAGGTTCGGCGGGCGGAGGGTCACGGCCAGGGGATAACTCATCAGCTCGGCGGCGCCGACGCTTTCGCGCTGGGCCAGCGGGTGCCCGCTGCGGCAGCAGAAGTGCCATTTACGCGGGCGCAGGCGGTGGGTCTGGTAGTCGGGGTTGGCTTCGAAGTGGCGGGTGTCGGCGACGAAAAATTCGAACTCTTCACTGAGCAGGCGCTTGCCCAGGCTTTGCCAGTCGTCCACCTGGAACTGCACCCGGGCCTTGGGGTAGCGCCCGATAAAACGGCCAATGGCCCGCGGGATCAACCCGGATGCCGGGGCCGGGCCGCAGCCAAAGCGCAGCTCGCCGGCTTCCAGGCCATTGAACTGGCTGATCTCGTTGGCCAACTGCTGCGCGCCGCTGACCAGGCGCCGCGCGTGTTCCAGCAACACCAGGCCTTGCTTGGTCGGGGCCAGGTCCTTGCGCCCGCGATCCACCAGTTGGCACCCGGCACTGTGCTCCAGGGCCTGGATGCTGCGGCTGAAGGCCGATTGCGACAGGTTCACCGTGGTGGCGGCCACGACAAAACTGCGCTGCTCGGCGAGGGCGATGAAGTGGCGAAGCTGGCGCAGGTCGATATGCATTTTTCACATTAAAAATATCGGGGAAATGCATTGGCTATGCATTAGGTCGACTCCTTATAAAGGCTATCTCTTATGCAGTAAATGCTTGTAAAAATATAAATAAATAACTTTATGGAATATATGGCCGTCTATATTCCGCGATTCCGGAGCCGCTTATGAGTGTGTCGAAGCCCGTTGTACCGTCCTCTTCCTGGCGGCTCAAACGCCTGCCCCTGGCGCTGTTGCTGGCGGGCAGTGCCAGCTGGACGCCGAGCCAGGCCGCCGAGACACCCGCCCCGGCGCGCCAGGGCGAGAGCGCCAGCGGGCAACTGGAGACGGTCACGGTGACGGCCCGGCGCCGCACCGAAAGCGCCCAGCAAGTGCCCACGCCCATGAGCGTGATCGGCGGCCAGGCGCTGGAGAGCCAGCGGGTCTACCGGATCCAGGATTTGCAGCAACTGGTGCCCAGCGTCAACGTCGCCTACATGCATGCGCGCCAGTCCAGCGTGTCGATTCGCGGGTTGGGCAACAACCCGGCCAGCGACGGCCTGGAAGGCAGCGTCGGGCTGTACATCGACAACGTGTACCTCGGGCGCCCGGGCATGGCAGTGTTCGACCTGATGGACATCGAGCAGCTTGAGGTCTTGCGCGGCCCGCAAGGCACGCTGTTCGGCAAGAACACCACGGCCGGGGTGATCAATATCAGCACCCGCGCACCGAGTTTCACCCCAGAGCGCAGCATCGAGACTTCGGTGGGCGAAGACGGATACTTCCAGACCAAGGGCACGATTTCCGGGCCGCTCAACGATGAACTGGCTGGGCGTTTTTCGGCCTATCGCACCCGCAGCGACGGCGATATCAAGAACGAATACGATGGCCATGACCTCAACGGCGGCTCACGCCAGGGCTTTCGCGGGCAACTGCTGTACAAGCCCAACGAGGCGTTCAACCTGCGCTGGATCGGCGATTACAACGAAGAGGATTCCAGCGCCGGTACCCGCGTGCTGTACAGCACCGGGCCGACCATCAATGGCATCAACCAATATGAATCCAGGGCACAGGCGGCCGGGGCGACCCTGGTCAACGGTGCCCACCGCAAGGTCAACCTGGACAACGACCAGCATGTCACCGTGTTCCAGGGCGGCACTTCGCTGGAGGCCAATTGGACCCTGCCCAGTGATTTCACCCTGACCTCGGTCAGTGCCTATCGCTGGTGGAATTTCACCCCGCGCAACGACGATGGCCTTAACGTGCCGGCCTCGTATAACGCCGGCGTGTCGGTGGAAGATAAGCAGTGGTCCCAGGAGTTTCGCCTGGCGTCGCCGACCGGTGGGTTTTTCGATTATGTGGTGGGCGCCTACTACTTCGGCGCCGCCCTGGACAACAAATCCTTCGCCTATTACGGGCCCCAGGCCGATATCTGGAATGGCACGCCGGCAGGGGCCTTGAGCAATGTCAGCAGCGTTGGCAACGGGCATATCCGCACCGACAGTTTTGCCCTGTTCGCCCAGGGCACCTGGCACCTGACCGAACGCCTGGATTTCACCGCCGGCCTGCGCGGCACCTATGAAGAAAAAAGCGCCTGGGTCAGCCGCAACGCGCCGGACGGTGGCGCGGCGGTGACGGGGGTGGCGGCTACCGTTCGCCGTGGCCGGGCCGGTGCCTATGAGTCCGGTGACCTGAACCAGTACAGCACCAGCCCTTCGGGTTTGCTCAACCTCAGCTATCGCTTCAGCGATGATTGGCTGGGGTATGCGACCTTGTCCCACGGTGAGAAATCCGGCGGGGTCAACCTGGCGGTAGGCTCGGCCCCGACCGCTGGCGCGGATTCGCTATTGATCGGCACCGAGCGCGCCAACAACGCCGAGCTGGGTTTTAAAAGCACGCTGTGGGAGCGTCGCCTGCAACTCAACGCCAACCTGTTCTGGACCCAGGTCAACGGCTACCAGACCAATGCCTACGATTACGGCAACCGCGTGCAGTACCTGACCAACGCCGGTTCCGTGCGCTCCCGTGGGGTGGAGCTGGAAAGCACCCTGGTGCCGATCCGCGGGCTGACGCTGAATATCAATGGCTCGTTCAACGACGTGCGTTACTTGTCGTACAAAGATGCGCCATGCCCCCCGGAAGTCAGCCTGCGCCCCGGCGCGCCGGCCTCGTGCGACCTCAGTGGGCACCAGGTGGTGGGCGCCTCGAAGTGGATAGCCAACGCCAACGGCGAATACAAGTGGAACCTGGATAACGGCTTCGAGCCCTACGTTACCGCCAGCTATGCCTACCGCTCCAAGGCGGTGGGCACGGTCGAGGATTCGGATTACGGGCAGATTCCAGGCTACGCGGTGGTCAACCTGTCCACCGGCCTGCGCGGCGACTTCCAGCAAGGGCAGTGGGACGTGTCGTTATGGTTGAAAAACGCCTTCGACAAAACCTACTACACCACCCTGTGGACCGGCGGCAACGGTGGTTATGAAGGGCTGCTGGGCACCCCGCGCACACTGGGCGTGACCGGGCGCTACGACTTTTAACCGCCTACAGGTGTATTGCTTTGCGCCCGGGCTCTGTGCGGTAGGTGGCCGGGCTGAATACCCGGGTGACCAGCAGCATCGCGATCACCGTCACCGCCAACACCCCCCAGGCGCTGACAAAACTGCCAGTGAGTTCGCGCAGCCAGCCGGTCATCCACGGCGACACGGCATTGATCAAGAAGCCCACGCCTTGCACGAATGCCGCCAACTGCCCCGCTTCCCGTGGGTCGCGGCGATGGTCCAGGGTCAACAGCAGGCTCAGGGCAAAGCACGCACCCAGGCCGAAGCCGATCAGCGCCACCCACAGGTGCAGGTATTGCAGCGGCGCCAGCAGCAGGCCGAGATAGCCCACGGTCTGGGCCAGCAGGCTGATGCTCAGTAAGGGCCGGCGGTCGACACCGCGTTGCGCCAGCGCTGGCATCAACAGCGCGGCAATCACCTGGAAAATCGTCATGAACGCCAGCAGCGAGCCGCTGGGCAGAACGCCCCAACCCAGTTGCTGGTAGTACGCCGGCAGCCACGCCACCATGCTCATGTACCCGCAGTTCACCAGGCCGAAATACAGCGCCAGCAACCAGGCGCGGCGATTGCGCAGGCCCTGGAGCGGCGCCGTCACGTGCAGGTTCTTCGCCGCGCCCAACGGCAGCCATGCCCACAGCAGCAACGCGCCGAGCGCGGGCAGCAGCCAGATGCCAAGGCCGGCCTGCCAATGCTGGAAATGGCTGGCGACCAGGGGGCTGAGCAGCGCCGCCAAACCACCGCCGCCCATCAGCGAGGCCGAATACACCCCCATCGCCAATGGCACCTGTTGGTGAAACTGGCGCTTGATCATCGCCGGCACCAGCGCCTGGATCAGCGCCACACCGGCCCCGCCCAGCAACGCGGTGGCCAGCAGTGCCGGCGCCTGGCCCAACAGCCAGCGCGCCAGGCAGGCCAGCAGGATCATCATCAGGCCCAGGGCGATCCCGCGTCGCTCGCCCAACTGCGCCTCGACGCGGATGCCCACCAACGCCACCAGGCCCATGCACACCACCGGCAGGCTGGTGAGCAAGGCGCTGCTCTGGAAACTCAGGCCGGTGGCCAGGCGGATTTCCCCGAGCAGTGGGCTGATGGAGCTGAGGATCGGCCGCAGGTTCAGGCCCAGCACTATCAGTAGGCCCCAGCCGGCGAGGGATTTATTCAGGGGCATGCAGGGCCTTCCATTGGCGGTAAAGGGCTTGCATGGCCGGCACAGCCAGGTGTTCGACGGGCAATGGCTGGGCGGCCAGCGGCAGGGTCATCTGCTGGTAAATCGCCGCAGTCGACAGACCGAAAGGCGCCGCCATTTCGTTGCTTGCCGCAAACACCACGCGGGACACGCCGCACAGGTACATCGCCCCCAGGCACATCGGGCACGGCTGGCCGCTGGCGTAGATCACACAGCCTTCAAGGCGCGCGCCGAGCTGCTGGCTGGCGTGGCGAATGGCGAGCATCTCGGCGTGGGCAGTGGGGTCCTGGTCGAGGTGGATCTGGTTGACCGCTTCCACCAGCACTTCACCCGCCTTGACCAGGACCGCGCCAAACGGCCGCCCGCCCTGGAGCACGTTGTCCTGCGCCAGGGCAACGGCGCGCTGCAGATGACGCTGATCGTCAGTCATGGAAAATCCCCCTCTGGGTGAGCGCGAAGTATGGCCACCGGTTGAGGTATTCTGAAATTAAATATAACCATGCCAACCAGTGGCAAACACGATGGTGGTGTTGATGTTCGATCCCGTGCTGTTGCGCAGTTTTATCGCCGTTGTCGACTGTGCGAATTTCACCCGCGCCGCTGAGCGCCTGCACCTGACCCAATCCACGGTCAGCCAGCAATTGCGCCGCCTGGAAGACAGTGTCGGTTGCCGCCTGCTCGAGCGCGAACAGCGCCGGGTGGTGGCGACGGTCGAGGGCGAGCGTTTGCTGGCCTATGCCCGGCGTATTTTGGCGTTGAACGAAGAAGCCGCCGATGTGCTGATCAACCAGCAGAGCGACGGGGTGCTGCGCCTGGGCGTGCCCGAGGACTTTGCCGCCGAGCGCTTGATGCCGTTGCTCTCGGCGTTTGTCGTGGCCTATCCACGGGTGCGCCTGGAGGTCACCAGCGGCCTGGGGCCGGCGCTGCTGCGTCAGTATCGCGGCGGCGAATTCGATGTGTTGCTGGTCAAGCAGATGGGCGACAGCGATGACTGCCTGGCCTCATGGCCGGAGCCGTTGTGCTGGGTCGACAGCCGCAGCATGCCGGCCCTGGACCGCGACCCACTGCCATTGGTGGCTTTTCCGGTGGGCGGCCTGTACCGCAATGAAATGCTCCAGCACCTGGAGGTCGGTGGCTGGCGCTGGCGCATTGGCTATTCCAGCGCGAGCCTGGCCAGCGTGTGCTCGGCGGTGGCGGCGGGGTTGGGCATCAGCCTGCTGCCGCAGCGGGTGGTGCAGGCCGGGCATGTGGTGCTGGGCGCCGACAGCGGGTTGCCAGCGGTGCAGGGGGTGCGGCTGGCGCTGTATGGGCGCACTGGGATGGGGGCGGCGGGGCAGAGCCTGCAGCGTCAACTGTGGGATTTATGCGAGGCCAACCCGCGCTGAGCCATGCCTTTGATGAATATTTTGCATGCCCGCAAAGCATCATGATTTTGCCCCTCATTCCCAAGCCCCGTGGGGCGTGGCTTTGGCCGGTCCGTTGATTTTTCATATTCATTTTTGGTCTATGTATAACTTTAAAGATTACTTTAAGAGATAAGTGTCTGCCCCCGATGATTCAGCTCTCGACGGTCGTTCCGCAGGCCCGTCGGTTTTTTCGCTGAAGACAGCAGGGAGTGAATCAATGGGCAATGTCCAGACCGCCGCCAGTGCACATGAGGCGCTGTGGCGCCAGGCACCTGGCGGTGAGTTGGTCGACCTTGGCCGGCCGCACCGCGCGCCCTTGGGGCAGTTGCGTTTGCAGAAAACCCCCAAGGGGATCTTGAGCCGCCGTGAAGGCATTTTATTGGGCCTGTTGGCGCTGGCGCTGCATGGTGCCTTGATCTATTGGGTCAGCCAGAAACCGGTGCCGGTGCTGCCGATTGTGCCGCCGGAAATTCCACCGATGACCATCGAGTTTTCTCAGCCGGCGCCGCCGGTGGTGGAACCGCCGCCGCCTGTACCGCCACCGTCTGCGGTCGTAGAACCGCCGCCACCGGTGGTGGATGAGCTGGCGGCCAAGCCGGCGCCACCCAAGCCGATCCCCAAGCCCAAGCCCAAACCGGTGCCCAAGCCCGAACCCAAGCCGGTGGAACAGCCGCCTGCGCCACCGGTACCGGCACCGCCCGCACCCAAGCCAGCCCCGCCTGCGCCGGCACCGGTGACCCCTGCTTCGGCCAACGCCGCGTACCTGAAGAACCCGGCGCCCGAGTACCCATCACTGGCCCAGCGCCGTGGCTGGGAAGGCTCGGTGTTGCTGCGGGTGCATGTCTTGGCCAGCGGCAAGCCCGGTGAAATCCAGGTGCAAAAGAGCAGCGGTCGCCAGCAACTTGACGACGCCGCACTCAGCGCCGTGAAGCGCTGGAGCTTCGTGCCTGCCAAGCAGGGCGACGTGGCACAGGATGGCTGGGTCAGCGTGCCCATCGATTTCAAGATTCATTGAGCCTTGGCTCGACACTCTATCGCTTACACCGAGGTACACATCATGACGTTACTGGCATCTCCACTTGAATCCATCGAAAGCGCGGTGATCTGGCTGCTGGTGGTTTTTTCCGTCGCCACCTGGGGCCTGGCGCTGCTCAAGGGCGTGCAGTTCGCCCGCCTCAAGGCCCAGGATCGCAAGTTCCACAAACAGTTCTGGGCGGCGTCGAGCCTCGATTCGGCCGCCGAACTGAGCCAAACCCACCCCGGCGCCGCCGCCCGTGTGGCCCAGGCCGGTTATGCCGCGATCCAGGTGGGCGATGCGCCTCACGCCGCAGATTTGAGCCAGGCAATCAATCACCAGGACCGCCTGGAGCGTGCCCTGCGCCAGCAGATCGTGCGTGAACGGCGCTCCCTGGAAACCGGCCTGGCCGTGGTCGCGAGTATCGGCAGTACGTCGCCGTTTATCGGCTTGTTCGGCACGGTGTGGGGGATCATGGAAGCGTTGAAAGGCATCAGCGCCGCCGGTTCGGCCAGCCTTGAAACGGTGGCCGGCCCTATCGGTGCGGCGCTGGTCGCCACGGGTGTGGGGATTGCCGTCGCCGTACCGGCGGTGCTGGTCTACAACTACTTCCTGCGGCGCCTGAAGCTGACCGCTGCCGACCTGGATGACTTCGCCCATGACTTCTACAGCCTGGCGCAGAAAAATGCGTTCCGCGTGCTGGTCCATCCGGCGCTGCACAAAAACGCCGCCCAGGGCAGTGCGCAAAAAGTGAAGGAGGCGTCCTGATATGGCCTTCTCCACCCAAGACAGCGACGAGGTGCTGAGTGAGATCAACGTCACGCCTCTGGTAGACGTGATGCTGGTCCTGCTGGTGGTGTTTATCGTCACCGCGCCGCTGCTGACCAATGCGATCCCGATCAACCTGCCCAAGACCGAAGCCGTGGCCCCGGTGGAGCAGAAAGACCCGCTGGTGGTGAGCATCGACGGCGCTGGCAAGGTGTTTATCAACAAGGATGAAATCCAGCCGGACCTGCTGGAATTCAACCTGCAGGCCGCCAAGGCGAAGGATCCGCAGGTGCGGGTGCAACTGCAGGCGGATGATGGCGTGAACTATGGCGAAGTGGCCCGGGCCATGGCGTCGATTGAGCGAGCGGGGATTAGCAAACTGTCGGTAATTACTGCGCGTTAGTGTCAACAGCCTCGACAATTTTTTGGCCGTCTCCTTGGCAGGGTGCGGCCTTTTTTTTGCCTGGGATTTAAGCCGTCTCCAAACCCCTGTAGGCGCTGGCTTGCCAGCGATAGCGGTGAGTCAGTCGATGAATGTTTCGGCTGAAACGGCGCAATCGCTGGCAAGCCAGCTCCTACATTTTGAGCGAAAGGGGTTTGTGTTTTTGGTTATTAATAAATAGCTTCTTATTCCTTAACGAATATATGCCCCGTCCCTATACTGGTCAGCAACGTTAAACGCTGCAGGAGGGCACACCCATGCACAGCGAGTTGATCCGTTACCTGATCGTGCCGGGCTGGCAAGGATCGCCAGAAGATCATTGGCAAACCCATTG
>Ga0180008_1001770_pt1 | contig 12702 bp, 14 predicted proteins | sample MM_PW_MetaG_FD_121121 | JGI IMG/M metagenome (GOLD analysis project Ga0180008, IMG submission 121121) | Groundwater microbial communities from the Aspo Hard Rock Laboratory (HRL) deep subsurface site, Sweden - MM_PW_MetaG | ecosystem: Environmental > Aquatic > Deep subsurface > Groundwater... | reverse complement strand
CGCCATCTATCTCACTCCGGCTCAGGCACAGGAACAGGGTCAATTCTCATCCGGCTCTCGACCTGCACCACGATGCCGGTCGCCGGATTCGGGACAGAGCCGAACGCCATCACCTTTGCCGTGGTGATTCCGGCAATGGCCTGGATGGCGCCCTGTAGGGCAGTCACCGACGCCTGGTCGGTCAGGGCCGACGGCAGGACGCAGGTGCACACCATCCACTTCTTACCCAGCGGCGGCTTGACGGTGGCGTGCTTGCGCTCCTGGAGTGCCCACTGGTTGTTCGCCGTGCCGGCCGTGCAGCCGAGCGTCACCGTTGTGTGCAGCTTGGCCTCATAGGTCTCGCCGCTCAGAAGCTCCGCCGGGAGTTGGCCCCACAGACGGGGATCAGCGACGGAGGTGATGCCAGCCAGCCCTTCCAGTGCCGCCACGATGGCATCCTCGTCTCCTGTCGTCACCGTGTCACCCAGCACCAGGCCAATGACGCCCCAGTTGGCACCCTGACTCGGCGTGTACGACGAGCGTGCTACCATGCTGGAGCCGTTGTAGTTACTCAGCTGGTTTTGGGCCGCAGTTGGTTCGGTTACGATTTGGAGGGTCATGTTGGTTAGCCTTTCAGGCAAATGTCTGGGGTTGCGGCGGCGTCCCCGATCAGCTTCAGGAAGTGGCACCCGAACACCTCGTCTGGCAACGGGTACGCCCTGTTGGCCGCCACGGTCATGGAGACGGCCGCGTTGTCGGTGTCGTAGAGTTGTTCGTATGTGCCAGCCTCTCCGTCGAGGAATGCCCCGGCGTCCTTTTCGGCGACGTAGAATGTCAACGTGGTAATCGTCTCGCCAGTCCGGAAAAGGACCATCCCGCCGGCGTAGCCGCGTAGGTCAATCTCGGTCGCGTCGGCAATGTTCGCAACCACCGGCACAACGACCGACTCATAGACCGTGTGCCTGCGGTCAATCGCCTTGGCACCCAGGGACTTGTTCGATTGCAGCTTCAGGTTCTCAGTTGCGTCAGACATTTCTCACCTCAGATGGAAGAATAATGCGGCATTTCGCTTTGACTTCCGGGCCACCACCCGCCAAACTGGCTCCCCTGACCCCCGCCGTATCGCCGGGACGTCGGCCCGTGGTGGCCGTATTCCTCAACCCGTTTGTTCCTGGCGTCCAGCATGACGGACGCCTCCAGCAATTCCCGGAACGTCTGGTAGCGGACGCCCTTGACCCCGGAACTCGCCTCTTCGACAACGGCCAGGCATGACGCCTTGATCGTCTCCGAGTGGTCGCTGGCACCGTAGGGGTAGCCGGCATCGTTGGTCAGTGAGTTCGGGCGGACCTGATACTGAAAGAAGGCGACCGCCGCCTCATTGATGTCCGGGTAGAACAGCATTTCCTGCCGGGTTCCCTGCGTCTCCGTCCGGGCCATTGCCCGCGTGGCGAACCATCGCGGCGTATTCATCGACAGGTGGGCTGTCTGCATCCGCCGCATCTCGATTGTTTCCGGCATCACCTTGCGGCACGGAATGTGCGAGTTGTCTTGCTGGCGGAATGTGACATCCCCTTCGATGTAGGCCAAGTCGTCCGGCAGCACGTAGTTGGATTGGTTCAAAGCGAAGTCATCCGTCGATGCGATGTCCTCTCCAGGGTTGTTTGATTCGGTCAGCGTCAAGACGGTGGTCGTCTTGTACGCCTCGACCGTGTAATTGATCCCGGCGATTCTGAACGATGAGAACGGGGCGGTCGTCTCCGTGAACCAAGACGGCCATGTGTCCCCCGTCATCGTGATCTGCCGCTCATAAGTCCCGCCGGTGTGGTCGTAAACCATCGTGACGGTCGAGCTTCCGGTCAACTCGGCGTTGAGTTGCAAGTACATCCACGGCTTCAGGAAGCTCCATGAGTGCGACCGGCCAGGTCCGAGTGCCGGGTTGTAGAATCGGCGCAGCGCGGACGAGACCATGTCGTCGACCTGAGCTTTCTCGCCGACCCCCAGGGCATCGTCGTAGATGGCTCCGGGCGTGCTGCTGTACTGGCCCCCGAAATACTCTGACGCAATCTCGTCCCGCAAGTGATCGAGGGTCAAGCTAAGCGTCGGTTCAGTCATGTGTCGCTCCGGGGTGTCAGCGGGCGGCGTTGGTGCGCCACCCGCCTCTTGCCCGATTGATTAGACGCGATCCACTTCCATGAAGATTTTCCACCAGTCCAGGGTGTAATCCACGTCGGCGGCCGTGGGGAGCTTCCGATAGAGGCCAAGCCCCATCGCAATGTCGTTGGGGAACGTAGCGGCCTCAAAGTTTGCCTGGGTGATGTAGGTCGTCTGCTCGACGCCGTTGATGAAGAACTTGCCTCGCTTTGACGGAGCGGCATCCACGTCCAGCAGAAACCCGGCCTTGATGTACTTGTTGGCGGTCATCGCAGCAGACCCCTTGAGTTGCTGCGTCTGGCTTGCAGCTTGGTAGACCGGACGAAGTGCATCCCCGTCCGCAATGTCAACCAAGAATCCAAGCACATTGTCAGTGGCACCGAGATCTCCGGTCACGTCGGTCAGTGCGCTGTCGGCTGGGACCGTATCGCTCAGCCCGATGAACAGGCTGTGGGTGGCGTCCGCTACCGTCTCTGTCTTGAAGCGGAACTCAAAGGCCAGTTTCTTGAGGCAGAGCTTGTTGATGATGAACGACGCTGAGGTGCGGATTGCAGACTCATCCTCATCGGTCGCATCGCCCGCCATGACTAGGGTTCCGACATCCCAGTCAGTATCGACGTCGTAGCCGGCAGCGGCGTCGTCCGTCCCTGCCGTCAATGTTGACGGGTCGGTGACACTGACATCCGTCCCACTGTAAAGCGTTTGCCCCGTGTCGGAATACGCAATGTAGCGCCCGACCTGTGCGGCCGTCGTCACTCCGGATTGAACCCAGTGTTCAATGAAGTCATCGAAGAAATGGACACCTCCATAGCCCAGATCGGCCATGCCATCCGGTATGGTCTTCCAAATTGCCGGTGAGGGGCCACGGAGGTAGTCAAAGTCGAGGTGTGCAAACTTGCGAGACATTTCAGTTCTCCTTGACGATGCCTTTCAAATCAAGGCATGGATTTGGAAAGTGCCCGGCCCCACAAGGAGCCGGGCGAAAGTGGTCAGGTTTACGTGTTCGGCTTGCTGAGCAAGAAGTTGTTCCTGCGTGACCTGCACGTGAAGTTGAAACGGAGAAAAGTAAACTTCTGCCAAGTGCGCGGATAGTCCGGGTGACGCATGGCAGGAGTCTGCTTGAACAGGTTCCCCTTCAGGACGGTGACTTCCCACACGTTCCAGTCCAGGCAGTAGATCGGGTCAATGCCGTGGAGCGCACTGTTGGCCGTCGCGTCGGCATTCTCCTGGAGCCATGCGCTCCACGTAATCGGTGCCCGGAAGAAAGTCACTTCTCCGGCGTACATGTTGAGTTCGTTGCGGAGGTTCTCGTTCTGGGTCCGAGCCTGTTGCTCCATGTCGAGCAGCACGTCCATCGTCGTGATGAACTCACGGTCTGGACCCTTGGGTGTGTAGTAGCCGGCCTTGGTCTGCTCGTGCGTTTCGTTCGAGTACGGGCCTGCGACCGGCGGGTTGAACCCAGTTTTCAGCAAGCCGACTCGCATCTTGTAGTACAAGTCGTCGTCATCCCGGTTCACGTACCGGCTGAAACCGGATCGCCAGTTCGGGTAAGTTGCAGCGGCAAACCCACCGGCCCCGCCAGTCACGTAGGACGGATCGACCGACTCGAACGAGAAGGTGGTCCCTGTTCCCTTAGTGACCCAGACTGGCAAACCATGAGCGGATGTCTCGTCTGCCAGGCTCGTCGGACCCTGGAAGAACTGGGTTTCCAACAGTTCGGCCGTTGCGCCCTCGGCATCGTTTTCGATCGAGACCATGTAATCGACCAACTGCTCGTCGGAGCCAGCGTTCTCGTCGATGATCTGCTCGTCGTAGATGCAGGCAGACCGAAGCTCGCGCCAGGGCGCGGTGCCGAGTGCGTGCATGTCTTTGCTGTACGGGTTGGCCCGCTGGCGAACCTTGACCATCTCGGCCTGGTCCGCACTGAAGAATCGGGCATTGAATTGGATCGAGCGGCCGGAGCGTTGCCGGATGTTCTTCCTTGTGATGATGCGATTCATCACGTGGTAATTCTGAAGGGTCCGGACCTGCTCGCTCCACGTTTTGCGCTCGCGGCTTGGAAACGTGGTATTGATGAGGTCAGCGTATTCGCTGTCGAGAAAAGCGGCCATTGATGTTCTCCCAATTGTTGGTTGTTGCTGGTCTTAGCCTGTGTGATCGGTTAGATGTTGTGACGTTTTCGCCACGCGGCGAGAACCTGAGCGTCCGTTTGCGGCATGTCGTGGTTCTTCTTGCTCGTTGATCGACCGCTCGGCGTTGCGTGTGCCGCAACACGCTTAGACTCCTGGGACGCTTGCCGGATTGCATCGCCGGCTAAGTTCTCGAAGAGTTGCCTTGCCTTGCGAAAGGTGTGGATGTCGATAGGCGGGAGAACATCGCCTCTCTGCTCCATGACCTCTCTTTCGGCGCGAACTGCTTGCGCCACGAGCCATCTCCGTTGCCTCTGTTCCTCGGCCAGCGCTCCAGACAGGGAGCTTCCCTTGCCGAAGATCGCTTCGTTGTTGAGGCGGTCGAAGCGTGTGTCCCATTCGTTGGCCGTCTGGATTGCAACATCAGACTGGCCTTGTTGGGACATTAAGGTATGCATGTTGGATAGAACGTCAACAAGCTGATCGTATTTGGACTGCATCGCCTGGATGACTTTGGCAACCGGTTCGTCGATCCCGTCCAGGTCGATGTCTTGCGGCGGTTGATACGGCTGCTGCGGCGACTGGTCCGGCTGCGGCTTCTCGTAGCCATTCGCTTTTGGTTTCTCGGCCGGCTTCATGTTGCGGCCGAGTGCCGCATACATCTTCTCGGCGACCGTGGAGAACTGCTCGCTGCTTCCGAAGGACTGCATTTCCTCCGGGGTCAGACCAAGCTCTTGCGCCCAGAGCGCCGCTTCGCCCTGCCAAGCATCATCGACAGTCGCGACCTCTTCGGGGGTCTCAGGCGATTCCGCTTCTGCGGCCTCTGACTTGTCACCGACAATAGTATCCCCGGAAGCCTCTTGCGCGGCGTCTGGGGTGACACCATCTTGATACAGAAAATCAAGGGAGTCGTCAGCTTGAGTCGCTTCTGCTGTCGCCATGTGTTTGCTCCAGGGTGGACGGTGCATCAAATCCGCTACACACTGGAGTTTACACGGTATGGAAGATTCGTTCAATAGCAATTATGCAAAATCTTCCACCTTTGGCGTCCGCGATCTTCCGCCGGCAACCTCGTCAGTGAAAACGAAACCGGAGATGGTGGCGTACTTGATCTTCTGGCGGCGCGACGTGAACATGGGGCGGCCCCATTTGTCGTGCTTGACCGGGCATCCTTCCTTGGAGTAATACTCATCGGCCGCCGCTCGCTGGTGGGGCAAGACGCCGAGTGCATTGGACGGCCGAGGTTCGTGCTCGCTCTCGATGTTGGGTGGGGGGCCGTCGTCGGGACTCCAGCGTCTTGGGAGCGATAGAAACTCTTCGCGGCTGACTGTTCTGTTGTTGACTTTGTACTTCACTTTTGCCCTCCGCGCATCATCTGCATCGCCATCTGGGACGACGGGCTGTCGTTGGCCCGGCCGGAGATTCGTGTCTGGATTCGGTTTGTGGTGGGCGGCGATTGCATCCGTGGCGGTGATTCCGCCGTCTCGTAATTCTCCGGCGGTTGCCCGAATTGGATAAGGTCCACCAATTCGGGCTTGTCGAGTTCCTTGGCCGCCAGACGCAGGAATTCCTTGGCGTTGATCGTGGCCCCCTGTGCCTGGAACATCGGCCAGTACGGCATCAGACGGTCGAGCACGGTCATCAACTCAACGAACTTCTGTTGCGGAGTCCGCATCGCCATTGAGTATGGGACGACTTCGATTGTGTGGGCGAAGAAGTCGTGCGACCGCTCATCCTTGGAAAATTCTACCGGAATCTCGAAGTCGCCGATCGAATAGGTGACGTTGAATGGCTGCTGGGATTTCCACATCCACAAAGCGTAATCCGAGATCGCCTGTTGAACGAATCGGTTCACTTCGTTCCGCATGTGGTTGAGTTTTCCGCTGGACTGCTGCTGCAAAATCTGCTCTTGGCCCAGCGTCTCGGCCTGTGACTTGAGGCCGCCAAGGACATCGAGGTTCCCGCCGTAGTAGCTGAACCGCTCTTGGAGCATTTGCAGCACGGTCAGCGAGCCAGCGTCCACGCCCCCGTAGGTCTGCTCGACGATCGCTCCGGGATTCTCAACTCCCGTCACGTCGCCATGCTGCGTCTTCATGATGTTCTTGGCGTCTTGCGTGTCTGCTGCTCCGGGGACAAGACCAATGCGTTTGAACGCCTCGATGGAGTCTTTTACCTTGCGCCCCACGTTGTTGACGCTCACGTGAATCGGGGCGAGTTCCATGAACAGCGATTTCGGCATGGTGTTGCCGTCCATCCACTTGAAGCCGAGATAGATGTACGGGCCGTGCTTCGAGCCGTCCCACTCGACAATCTGGAGCACGTCTCCAGGTTTTGTCGCGTTGTTCGGCAAGACGAGCAACAGCTTTTCTTCAGGAATCCAGACATTCATCAGGGTCACCATGTCGTGCAGGGATTTATCCCGTGGTCCGACGATACCCCCGATGTCGTGTAGCCTTGCGTAGTCGGTTGCTTCGCGCTCTTCTCCGTCCGGCGTCAGACGCTCGCGGGCTTCTTTGATGAAGTTCGGATTGTCCTTGGCCCGTTCCAGGTTGATGTAGTAGAAGTGGCCTTGGTATTCGCCCTTCTCGATGCGAGACGCATTCATGTCGTGGAAGTAATCTTCGAGCGGGATGTGCTCAAAGTACGGTGCCGTCTCGTAAATTGGCTGCCCGTAGACCTCGGCCATGCCGATATTGGCAACACCCACGTGGAGGACGCCGAGCGTGTAGAAGCTGGAATTGATCGCGGCCTGGAGGGCCTGGAAAGAGTCCTTGTCGGCGCGAAGCTCATTGTTCAGCGCCATCTCCAGTTTGACACCCGCCTTCTGGTAGATGCGGTCGTATGTCCGCACCGCGCCTTGAGGTGGGTTCGTGGCGAGTTCCGCGCGAAGTGTGTCGATCAAGAGACTCACTTCGGGAAAGAGCGTTTCCGGCTCCTCCTCGTTGCCACCGTAGAGGGAACCGGCGTCCTGTTCGACCGCCCAATGGTGGAAGTCAACGAACGGCTGCTGTTCCTGGAGCGATTGGCGAATATGGGTCCGCAACTCCAGGATGTGCTCCGGATTTTCTGCGTCAAATCTCAACACGGCAGGCTCCCCCTGCCGCTATTGTGCCAACCTACCGGAGTTTTGTCAAGCCCGTGTTCGTCCAGCGAACAGGCTTCGACGGCTTGGTGAGACTGAGCAAATGCGCAATACTGCCCCAAGGGGCTTCCGGGTCCGTGTCGTCTTCTGGAGGTTTTGCGGCCTCTCTGACGAGCTTCGCTGCAAGTGCATCGCCGATGACAAGGTCGCCGTGCGACTTGCCGGATGCGGTCGGGTCTTGGTTGGCAATCGAGCGCGAATGCTCCACCTTCTGGGCCTGGGTCCATAGGTATTGGAGCGTTTCCTTCATCGCCTCTTCGTCTGGATTCAAGAACTGCCGCTCGTACAGGTCGCGCGAGTAATCGGTCAGCAATGTGACCTTGCTCTTGTCGTCCGTGTGAAACCCGGGCCTGTCGGTCGTCTTGGGTGTCAGCCCTTGCTCGGCCTTGCGGAAGTAGAGCGGTACGTCACCGTGGAGTTGGAGCACCCGCTTGTGAAAGACGTCCATTTGGTCTTCCCAAATCAACCGGGCATTTCGGAAGTGCCGGCAGACTCCGATGGAGAGCATCGCCCATTCCTCTTGGCCGACATCGTTGGCGGCCATCCGAGCCACTTTCTCCCCGGTCAGCGCATCGGCGACCGAGATTGTGCTGTTGGACTGTCCGGTCCCGTGCGAAACATCAACGCCGACGACATAATCCCTGCCGCTGGGCGGGCGGTACTTGTCGTCGAGGTCGCACCAGACCATGAATCGACCGCGCCCTGCCAGAAGAAGAGACAACGTACAGTCTTCCCGTGAGAAGTCGACCTGGAATCGGTATCGCGGCGGCCGACAGTAGAGTGCGATCAGGTCGTTGATCTTGAAGGCGTCAAAGAACGGATAATCGCTGCCTTGGTAGTCGATGTCGAGGTATGTCGCTACGTCGTGTTCGTTTCTGCGCTCGCACTCGGCATCATACCAAACGCTACGAACGTTTTCGATTGCCTTGGTAGGTTTGGTGGAAAAACTATAAAGCTGTCCGGGTCGTATGGGGTCGCGATACTCCATTGTGCGGCCAGCCCATAGAGGCGCCCAAAAAGAATGGTCCAGGATTTCGATTGAATCGCCCACTGCACGATATAGTCCCTGATTTTTCCATGGGTGTCTTGACCAGTGCATTCTGGTTCTTGCCCTTGTCTTGTCCCGCATGTCGAAGTAAGCATTGCCTTGGCCCTCCGGTGTTGAATTGAAAATTCGCGTGTTTGTCACGTCGGCCGTGGCGCCCAAGACTGACCAGCCACCATTTTCGAACTTTGCGTACTCGTCAAGCATGGCGACCAACCGGTCTTCGCCAACGCCGATATTTTCTGTTGTCGACTCACCCTTGATCGTCGATCCCGTGAATAAGAACCGGTAGAGCAACTTCCGCCGCTCGTAATCCGTCCCCTTCTCTCCAACAAGCCACGGCGGCAGCATCTTGACGTAGAAATCGAGCAGGTGGAACAGGCTCTTGTCCGAGCCGTCCACCATACTCTCATTCCGGCTTGCCAGGAGAAACGAACAATGATCTTGGAAGAGTGCCAGATGCAGCATGAGTTGCAGGCACGTGGCTGTACCTCCCATCTGCCGGGACTTCTCGTTGTGAACGTCCTCTTTTCCAACCGCCGCACCCATGACAGAGAGAGCTTCATCCTGGTACGGGAACGTGATGTACGGGATCACGGGCGATCCGAACATCACGGATGCTTTCGGCGCGTGCGCCCAGATGAAGGTGTTGACGAAGAACCGGCGGTCGGCCTGGCACATCCGAATGATGTCATCCCGCGTCGTCGCGCTCGTCTGCGCCCGCTTCAGGAGTTCCCGCCGGAACATCAGGTTCGCTTCCATCTGCTTCGGCAGGCGGCAACTGTAGCGAGTGCTTGACCCTATCACACTGTGCTGTGATTTTGGAACAGTGTGACGCGCGTGGGCCGACTTTACAACAGGTGTTTCCATGACTGGCCTCGGATAATCTTTCCTACCTGGGCCTTGTTGATCTTTGATATTGCGGCTATTTTTCCGTGACTCATTCCGCAGGACGCAAACGACCTGATGAGCAACACGTCGCTGTCGGTCAATTTGCTTCGCCCGTTGATTTCCCCTGGCTGAGATTTGGCGCGGCATCTATGCCTCTTAACCTTGTCGTCCATATTGTCGTTGTGCGTCCCAAGATACAGATGGTTTGGGTTGACACACTTCCTGTTGTCGCACCTATGGAGAACCCACATTCCGTCTGGTATTTCTCCGTAGAACAAAATCCAGGATAGGCGGTGGGTAGACCATTTGCCGCGCATTCCAAACTGTCCATAGCCTGTGCCGGAGCAGGACGCGCCCCACTCCCAGCATCCACATCTAGGAAATGACACTATCTTGTCCAGAAATCTCTTCCTGTCCCGTTGTGAGATTGTTGTCATTAGATTGTGTGTCCATCAAAAGCGAGTCAAGGAGCCTATCACACTGTGCAGAGATTTTGGTACAGTGTGTTTCGACCTTGCGTTCGAGACTGCTGACGTCATCGGTCTTCTCCTTGGCAATCAGCCCGGCGGCCAGCTTGTAGAAGTCGTTCTGATGGGTACGCGCCCAATCAAGCATACCCAGCGCGCCCAGCGACGGGCAAGATTCCATTTCCGGTTTGTCGAGGGCGAGCTGGTCCCACACCCACACAAAAGACTCCCGCAGTGATCCGTTGCGGGTCAGGTTTCGCGTGTCAACGCCGTCCATCATGGCATCCCTCAAACGCAAGGTGTCGGACAATCTCCCGCAACGTCACACGATTAGGGGCAACGAGACGCGGGTCTTTCACTCGGAGCCATGCCTCCAAGTTGAAGTGCTCCGGGTCGCACAACATCTTCTTAGCCAGCACAAACGACACGTCGCACGAATCCAAGACCCTTGCATGACAAGAGGAACAGCAAAGGAATAGGTTGCACGGATCGTCCCGTCGCGCCTTTGGTGCGTGGCTCTTGCGGCAAATGTGGTGTACCTCCGGGCGGTCTGTACCGATCGCTCCGTAGACAAATTGCTTGCCACACCACATGCAATTGTCCGGGCTTTTTAGGTCGAGGAGCCACTGCCCAATCTGCCCGTCGCTTCGATATCCAGCAGTTCCCACGGTTTCACCTTTCTGCAAGCGATCTCATAAGATCTCCAAGTGCGATTTTGGACTCTTTCATGAGATGTTTCGTGAAATCCCTGAAATAGTCCTCGTCATCTCCGCAGTAACCGGCTGGCGCGTGCATGTGCCCTGGGTCGGCAACCGTTTTGACGGACCTGATATGGTGCTTGCCAAAAGGGCATTCGTACAAAAAACCGATCCGGCCCTCTTGGACAACGACCTTAATACTCGCTTCCGCAGGCATGAATCCTGTCATTTCTCCATCGGTGATGAGATCGTCTAGTATTTCCTCCAGCAGGTCGCGCACCTTTTCTTCATCACTTTTTGGCGATTTGTCCACAGCGTCATTCCCCTTCTGGAGGCTGGATGTTACGACCAACCTGTGTCAATGAATCTTTCCACTCGGCGAGAACTTCCTTTGTCCTATTCTCGCGAGACTTTTTCTTCACCATGACCAGCCTGATCGGCAGCAGTCGGACAAATGCGTTCAGGGCCGCCGTGTCCGTCGCCGCCGAGATAAAACATTCACGCTTCAGGATGTTCGCGACGACATCCGGCTCGGCTTCGATTGCGAACAGCTTTCCGGACAATTCGCTGGCGGCCTCGGCCTTCATCACTTCCGTAAAGTCGCCGATAATCCTGGGAGGAGTTTTCGGCTTTCGTTGTTGCGGTTGCTCTTCGTTGGTCTTGTTTGCATTCTCGTTCATGTTGTTACGCTCTTTTCTTTCTTCTGACAAAGCCCGGCCAGAGACTCGCCACTGGAATCCTGCGCTGATGCACGGCGGCCACTGGCCCTACATTAGCCTGTTCCGGCCACACACCGGACTGGCTGTGAAACATTCCCGAAGCGCTGGCGTAGGTGCGTCCTTTGTAGGCCGCGATTGCCAGACACTTCATCCAAAGCTGTTGATGATCGCTGGTCTCTCGCTTCTTTCGTGCCCGCTTGACCAACTTCAATTCCCCGTCCTTCGTCATTACGGGTTGCCCGCGCTTCCGTTGCTCGTATCCGCAATTCGGGCAGCGGTAGCCACCGGACTCCCACATCGCGCCGCAGGACGGGCACGTGTACGGCTCCCGGATTTGCTTCTCCTTCTCGCCCGGCGAGGAGATCGCTTCTGCTTCATCCTCGCCCAGCTTCCATTCAACGTCGCCAGACGGCCATCCTGCCATGCCGTACCTCTCGCACATTTCATGCACGGCACCTGAGTGATCAATCAGGATAGCTTTGGTCTTCCCAGGATAAGGTCGCATGATCCGTCCGAGCATCTGACGATACAATCGGAATGACCGAGTTGGTTTGGCAAGCACAGCGCACGCCACGGCCGGAAGATCGAATCCCCGGCTGAGAGTTGCACAGGAACATAGAACTGAAATGTCTCCCTTTTCGAGTTGTCGGAAGATTTCTTCTCGTTCATCTTGTGGTGTCCTGTCGAGGATGTAAGAGGACCGGATTCCAGCCCCGTTGTACTGCTCGCACGCGCCTACAGTGTGCGCCTGATCGACACAGAACGCGACGGCGGGGACGCGGTCCTTGTTGATCTTCAGCCACGTTTGCGGCAGATGTCCAATGAGCGCCCGCATCACTTCTGAGGACTGGCCTTGATGGTAGTCGTACCCCGTCCGGCCGACCTCTGACAAGTCCGGCCTGACCGGGGAGTATGGTTCGATCTCCACCAGGCTTCCCTGGGCGATTAGTTCACTGTAGCTGGCCGCGACGGTCATGTCCTGATACCACGGCAGCCCGTTGCCATTTCCAAGGCATGGGGTGGCTGTCAGCCCAATGCACCAGTCCGATTGCTCCAACAGGCCGAGCCACTTAGGCGAGATTGCCACGTCCGCCTCGTCGACGATCATCATGTCCGGGGCCACCCACGGGATGCGGTCGGTCCTGGAGACTAATGTATCCTTGGAGAGAATTTGTATGGGACGCCCGGGGATGTACTCGTGATCGCCGGATTGATTCATCAGCATCGAAAACTGCATTCCAGCCTTTTCGAGATGCTTGGCGATCTGAAAGATGAGTTGCCGTCCGGACGTGATAAACCCGACGCTGGAACCCTTTTCGACGGCCGAGGCCATCAAAGCCAACGCCATGATTGTTTTTCCCGACCCAGTGGGTGACACAAGTACAATACGCCTTGGCAGTCCAGCAGCGTGCAAGCGTGCAAGCCGAGCACGGAGATCGTTGATGGCCGCAATCTGATAGTCGCGTAGAACGTAGGGGCCT
>Ga0180008_1001769_pt1 | contig 12716 bp, 14 predicted proteins | sample MM_PW_MetaG_FD_121121 | JGI IMG/M metagenome (GOLD analysis project Ga0180008, IMG submission 121121) | Groundwater microbial communities from the Aspo Hard Rock Laboratory (HRL) deep subsurface site, Sweden - MM_PW_MetaG | ecosystem: Environmental > Aquatic > Deep subsurface > Groundwater... | reverse complement strand
TGGGCGAAACTGATATAGGTCAAATTTCCACAGGCAACCCAGAGCTGCAACCCTATGATTCTGATAACTTTGATATGGCACTGGAGTGGTATTTTGAAAATGCAGGACTGGCGTCGGTGGCTGTGTTTTATAAAGACATCAACAATTTTATTCAGACCAAAACAGAGCAACGGCTTTATAGCGAGCTGGGGCTTCCTGCCGACTTATTACCTGACGGAAAAACGGTGAACGATATCTTTAATGTCTCGTCACCACAAAACTCAGGCTCGTCCAGCATTCAGGGTTTTGAACTGGCGCTACAACGTGATTTGGATTTCCTGCCAGTGCCTTTTCAGCATTCAGGCGTGATAGCCAACTACACCTGGGCCGATGGCGACACCTTGTATCCGAATGTCGAAAGCTCAGGCCAGAGCCAGCGCAAAGCGTTTCCTGGCTTATCAAAGCAAAGTTATAACCTGACCTTGTATTACGAAACCAAAGTTTGGGGCGCTCGTGTTGCGGCGGCTTACAGAGGCAAGTACATCACAGCAGTTGAAAGTGGTTCTATCGACGATGACGAACGTGGTTATCACGAGAGCACTAATCTCGATTTTTCAGCGTATTACCGGCTCAATGTCCATATAAAACTAAATCTCGAAGCCCTAAACCTAACCAACCAGCGCGATGAATTATACAGCGACTCCAGCGACAGAGCCTACAACAGCACCTACAGTGGCCGTACTTATATGCTCGGGATTACGGCGGAGTTTTAAGCTTAGCTGGAACTTAGGTTTCTTTATTAAATGGATATTATAGTGTCCAAAAAATCATAAATTTGACTATAATGGATGCCATAGTATCCATTTAGAGATCGCCATGAAGTATATGTTGCTTGCTGAAAATGATGTGCAAAAAGCTTTTTCTGAGCATTTGCGCAAGCTAAGGCAGCACGCCAAACTCTCCCGGCTGGAATTGGCAGAGCGCAGCACTGTGCCCGCTGCAACCATCAAAAAATTTGAGCTGACAGGGCAAATTTCATTTCGCCAGCTGCTTCTGCTTTGGCAAACATTGGATGATTTAAAGCGCCTTTATGGATTAACCCAACAACAAGCCCAAAGCCTGACTGCACCGCAATCTATTGAGGAGGTACTCAAAGATGGCTTTTAGACCTGTGCAAAAACTGCATGTATGCCGCACGCTTGAGTCAGGGAAAAAGGTGTCTGTTGGTGTGCTTGCGCAAAACCGGCAAGGTGTGTTTTTTCAGTATGATCAAGATTATCTAAGTCAGTTTGAAAACCTGTCACCTTTTGCCATCAACTTTAATTCTGCAGTGCAACAAGCACCAAAAACTCCACATGGCGGCTTGCATGGTGTATTTGCCGATGCCTTGCCTGACGGCTGGGGATTGTTACTGCAAGACCGTGTTTTCCGCCGCCACGGCATCTTACCTGCAACTATTACAGCCATGGACAGGTTGGCTTTTGTCGGTGATTCCGCTCTTGGCGCTTTATCCTTCAGTCCAGGTTCTGACTATAAGGAAGAATCAGCTGCAGACATTAGTCTGGACAGTTTAGGGCTAAATGCCCAGGCGATTTTTGATGGTCAAACTGAAGAGGTGTTAAACGCGTTAATTACTGCTGGTAGTGCCGGCGGTGCAAGACCCAAAGCACAAGTGTTTTTCCAGGGCGATAACTACAAGATATGCAGGACCAAAGCTATAGCCAATGATGAGGCATGGTTAGTAAAGTTTACCTCTGCCAATTTAGCCTTGGGCCATGAAGAAGGGGTATGCGAAGCCGCTTATTTAACATTGGCTGAGCGGGCAGGGCTAAAACCTCCGGAGTGGAAGTTATTAAATGCGCCTCAAGGCTCTGGCGCTGAGCAATGGCTTGCAGTGAAACGTTTTGATTACATCAATAAGGCGGATGGCAGCAGCGGAAGACGCCACTTGCATAGCGCCTGTGGTCTGCTGGATGCGGATTTTCGGCTGCCAAGTTTAGACTACGAAGACTTGATCAAAGCCAGCCGTATTTTATGTAAATCGCCCGCAGCAGGCCAATTACAGTTTAAAAGGGCTATGTTTAACTTGCTGCTTTGCAATCAGGATGATCACAGTAAAAACTGGGCCTTTATGCAAGGCGACAGTGGCGAATGGCAACCCACACCCTTTTATGACGTCACTTTTAGTCCAAATCCTTTTGGCGAGCATGCCACTTCTTTTTGTGGTTTCGGCAAACAACCTCCTCTTAAAGCGCTGCAAAAGCTGGCTGACGCTGCAGGCTTCGCTCGTTGGTCAGTGGCAGAACAACTGATCAGAGAACTGATGGAGCTGGTATCTGGTTTTACTCAGGTTGCTGATGAATTAGCGATCAAGCCTCAGACTACAGCTTTACTAACTGCACAGATCAACAGTTCGCGACAGCATTTGGCTGGTATTCTTGGTTAAGCTGGCAGGGCTGATGGAGAAAGCTTAGTGCGAAGGGGTTTTGTAGAACTAGCACTCGCTTTGTAGGTTGCACTCGCCGCAAAAATGTAGGGGCAGGGTTTATCCCTGCCCGTCTCGCGTTCAAACCAAAGTCTGGGCGAGCAGTAAGGCAAATAAAGCTGCGGCTTTAAGCTGGCTCGGTATAAAAAGCTTCAACTTTACCTTTAAGCGTCATCAGTAAAGGCTGGCCACGGCGGTCCAGCGCTTTGGCTGCAGCCACTTTAACCCAACCTTCGCTGATACAATATTCTTCCACGTCAAAACGCTGTTTGCCATTCAAACGAATACCAACATCGTGTTCGAAAATTGCTGCTACATAATGCGGGCTACGTGGGTTGGTGCAAAGGCGATCCGGTAAATCCGGGCGTGCTGCTGTGTCTTGAGTGTTAGTGTCTGTCATGGCTCTGGCCTGTAATAAATAAAACGTGCGCCATTGTAGGCAAAGCCAGCAGTGGGCTCAAGAGCGGCGGTTAGAAACAAAGAAAAATGGGGTTAGAACGGCGCTCTTGTTAAGCTTGCTGGTCGCAGGTGCATTTGCCGCGCTGTAGGTTGCACTCGACGCGAAGCGGCAGTGCAACAATCCACAATCAACAACCCGCAACCCAACTTCACCCCAATCTTTGACCAAAACCAACATTAACAATAAGATGGCTTTATCTAGCTCAATTAACCGGACCCACCATGAAAATTGCTTTAATTATCCTAGTGATTGCTTGCATAGCTTTTTACTTTTATAACAGCGCCAATAACCAAAAAGCAGCAGCGTTGAATCTGGAAAAAGGCAGTGCATTTTTAGCTGAAAACAGTAAAAAAGAGGGCGTAAAAACCACAGCTTCAGGTCTGCAGTATGAGGTTTTACAAAGTGGCAGCGGTGAAAGCCATCCAACAGCCAGCAGCACAGTGCGGGTGCATTACCACGGCACTTTAATCGACGGCACAGTATTCGATTCTTCAGTCGAACGCGGCGAAACTATTTCTTTCCCGTTAAACCGCGTTATTCCGGGCTGGACCGAAGGTGTCCAGTTAATGAAAGTGGGTGATAAATTCCGTTTTTATATCCCTTCTAATCTGGGGTACGGCAATCGCAGCGCAGGCAAAATTCCTGCAGGTTCAACCCTGATTTTTGATGTGGAATTGTTTGAGATCCAGTAGTGAAGGTGAGGATGGCGTCAGATCTAATGGTTCGTACATTTAAAAATAATAGGTGTTGATATAACTATGAATTGGACTTTCTCAGCCATTTGTTATTTCTACTTTGTTTTTGTCGGAATCTGTTACCTTCTGGGTTTTTGGACACCTTTACATTTTAATATATTAGAGTTTTTGTCTCCTATAGACATGATAAAATCAGCAACTTATCCAGTGATACCTGCAGCGTTGGGGATCTTTTTTTGGGTGCTACTAGACTCATTTAATTCGCAAGGAACAAGAAAACCACATGGCGATGATCCTAAATCTATAAAATTTATTTTCTGGATTATGGTTATATGTATTCTTCTACTTGTGTTAGCCAACGTTATTTCACTAGCTACACATTTATACTATTTATTCGTGTCTGAACCTGAAAAGAGACTTTCTTATGCTCTGCCCGTTGCGTCGATCTTAAGTATTATTTACTTCTTGTCTAAACCTCCAATCTTGATGGAAAAGAATAGGTTAGTTAGAAACTTTGTAATTATATTTATTTGTGCACTTCCATCTGCATCCTATTTTCAGGGGAGTGAAAACATAACAAGCATATTAAATGAGAAATCTAATTTTTATTATCTGAAAACTAGCTCAAAAAACTGCCCAATTGAAGGTGGATCGAAATTTATATATTTAGGTTTTTATAGTGGAAACTACTTCTTCGTGAACTCTGTCAGTAAAGACATATGTATTGAAAAAGACAGCAGTGTTTTACTATCGTTTAGTCAGCATAAAGAAGTCTCAGACACCAAAGAACCTGATCTGAGTCCAAAAGAAAGTCAGCCTGCTAATCAGGTAGATCTATAGTGACCATTCCTTGCGAGTGAGAGTATTTTTTATAAGACCGCTTTGGGAATGCTCCATCCTGCTAATTTATTGTGCAAACTCATGTTGCCGTTCTGCTTGTGCTTAACCAATAAAATATTCCCCTATAGCCTCCTATTTACCACTGTAAAAAAACCTTCATAAAATTCTTTGTCCATAAATCACTGGTTGTTGCTCTTTAGGGGGACTGCTGCGCATTTGCGCTTGGCAGATTTACTTAATCAGCTTAACTAACCAGGAATAATGGATTAATTATGAAGACGAATCTTCGCAAGAGTCATCTGGCTTTGGCCGTTCTGGCCGCAATTCCGGCTTTTTACAGCCCTGTATTGCTGGCTCAATCAGCTGCAGAAGCTAAAGCATCAGAAACAGAAGTGATTGAAGTGAAAGGCTTTCGCAGCTCTATTATCAAAGCCAAGGATCTGAAGCGTGAAGCGATGATCGCTCAGGATTCGATAGTGGCGGAAGATATTGCCGATTTCCCTGATCTGAACCTGGCTGACTCGTTGCAGCGTGTGCCTGGTGTCACTATTACCCGTGAAGGTGGCGAAGGCCGGCAGATTTCTTTGCGTGGTTTAGGCCCTGATTTTACCCGTGTCCAGGTGAATGGCATGGAAGCTTTGGGTACTTCGTCTTCGCCTATGGATGCGCGTGGTGCTGTGTCCCGTACCCGTGCTTTTGACTTTAATATTTTTGCCTCTGAGCTGTTTAACCAGATTGATGTGAAAAAATCCTACTCTGCCGATCAGGAAGAGGGTGGCATAGCTGGTACTGTTAATTTACGTACCGCCAAACCATTCGATTACGATGGCGCTCAGGCGGCTATTTCCACTCAGGTTGGCACCAACAGCAATACCGACAGCACTGACCCTCGTATCGCGGCTTTATTGTCTAATACCTGGTCGGATTTTGGTGCTTTGGTGTCAGTGGCGTACAGCGACAGAGCAACCAATGAATACGGCACCAACACCACGCGCTGGCGTCGTGAAGGTGGTAAAAAAGCTGCAGATGCGACTAATACTGCATTACAAGCCGAATTGGATTCAGGCGAATTATGGTTCCCGCGTGGACACCGTTACTCAGTCTGGGAAAACGATCAAAACCGTTTAGGTATCACTGCAGCTTTGCAGTACAAACCAAGTTCAGACTTCAGTCTGGTGCTGGATTTAATGCACGGCAAACTGGAAAACGAACTGTCTGAACATCATATGGCGGTGAAAGATAACTCGGTGGTGAACGACTTAGTCTGGCGTGACAACAACGGCAGCAAAGAAGTGATTTATGCCGATTATAAAAATGCGACCTGGCGTAATGAAAACCGTCAGGATCGCAACGAGTCGGTATTAAATCAGGTCAGTTTAACCGCAGACTGGACTCTGAGCGATGACTTAAAAATGAGCGCTATGCTTGGCCACAGCTCTTCCGATTACGAGCAACCTCGTGTGAATAAGCTAAATATCGAAGCCAGTAAAAAAGTGAATATTATTACTGATTTCACACAAGATGCTTTCTACGGTCATAGCTATTCACCTGATTTTGATGTCACTACTCTGGATGGTTACACAGTCAAAGATTTGTACTTTCAGTCGAACTTTATCTACTCCGACTTTGATAATGCCAAGCTGGATTTTGACTATGGTTTAACCGATACTTCCAGCCTGAAATTTGGTGTGAACTATAAAAAGTTCACGAACACAGGTTTTGAGCGGGTTGCTCAGGATTTCCCAAGCAATAAAGCCACACCACAAAATCAGGGTGTAAAAACACTGACGGCCGAACAGGTGCAACTGTTTAACGGTCATCCGGATAAAAGCTGGTTACAAGGTGATATGGCCGCTTTGCAGGCCTTTTATGGCCTGAGCGATTTCACCTTAACAGATGCCTACACAGTGGAAAGTTCGGCTTATGATTTAGCCGAAGAAACTCAGGCTGCTTATCTGGTCTACGATACTGAATACGATGTGGCAGGTATGCCGCTGCGTGCCAATGTCGGCGTGCGTTACTTCACCACTGAGCTGAGTTCAAAAGGTTTGTCGAAAGGCATTCCAACGGAGATGGTGCGCGATTATTCCGACTATCTGCCAAGCCTGAATATTGCCTACGAGTTCGCTGAAGATGTGATCTGGCGTACTGGCCTGAGCAAAAACATGACCCGTCCTTCGTTAGGCGCTATGGCGTTTTCGGCCAACGTCAGCCAAACCTCTTTGGGTGAAAATGATATAGGCCAGATTTCAGTGGGTAACCCGCATCTGCAACCTTTTGAGTCGGACAACTTTGATACGGCGCTGGAATGGTATTTTGAAGATGTAGGTTTGTTGTCTGCGGCGCTGTTTTACAAAGATATCGATAACTTTATCGTCACTGAAACTCAGCAGATTGTGTACAGCGAATTAGGCCTGCCTGCGCAGTTATTGCCTGTAGGTAAAACTGTGGATGATATTTTTAACGTATCGTCACCACAAAACTCAGATTCGTCCACCATCAAAGGTTTTGAACTGGCGATGCAACGGGATCTGGATTTCCTGCCAGAGCCTTTTAATAACTTAGGTGTGATTGCCAACTACACCTGGGCAGACGGTAATACTTTGTATCGTAACGTGGAAAACTCAGGTGAAGATCAAATCAAAGCCTTTCCTGGTTTATCCAAACAAAGCTACAACTTCACGCTGTATTACGAAGCTGAACAATGGGGCGCCCGTGTTGCTGCAGCCTACCGCAGTGATTACATCACAGGTGTGGAAAGTGGTTCTATTGACGATGACGAACGTGGTTACCATGCCACAACCAACGTTGATTTCTCTGCATTTTACCGCTTAAGTGACAGCGTCAAACTTAACCTGGAAGCGATAAACCTGACCAATGTACGGGATGAGTTGTATAGTGATTCCAGCGACAGAGCCTATAACACTACCTTTAGTGGCAGGACTTATATGGCTGGGGTAACAGTACAGTTCTAATCTGGTTAAAAAGCCCTGATTCTGTCGGGTCAGGGCTGTTTTATAAGACCTAAGGTGTAGTGAGTGAAAACTTTTGTAGTGAATAAAAAGCAGATTGGCTTGGCTGGTATCGTGACTTTGCTAATGGCGTCATGCCAGCAAGTGCAACCAGGGCAAAAGCCAGAACAAGGTAAAAGCTGGCTGGCCGGTGATCACCATGTACATACCCATTACAGCGTGAAATGGGATAACTCGGTTTTTCCGCCGGCACCTATTTTAGGTGGCGATGCGAAATATTCTATTCCGCTGAATGCGCAAATGGCTTCACACTATGGCTTAAGCTGGATGGTGATTACCGATCATGGCGGGCCAAACCGCGCCAAATTGGCGTTGGAGCAAGCTTATCCTGAGCTGGTGGCTTCACGTAAAGCTTTACCGCAAATTTTACAGTTTTACGGTATGGAGTTTGATGTGCCGGGCAATAGTCCAGGCGGTCGCCATGCCAGTTTTATTATGCCGCACAGGGCAACAGAAGCAGAGCAGTTGTACCAGATGGAAAGCCGCTACAACGGCCGTCAGGGTGTACCACCAGGACCGGAAAAAGCTGAAGATGGCTTTATGCTGCAAGCCTTAAAAGCCATGAATGAATTACCGGATAAACCTTTGCTTTTGGTTAATCATCCGGCGCGTTTAGCCACTGGCTTTCGGCAGTACAATAAAGTCACACCTGCGCAATTACGTGACTGGCAGGATACAGCACCTGATGTGGTCATCGGTATGACCGGCGCTGAAGGCCATCAGGCAGCAACTTTAAATCCGGATGGCAGCATAGACGCAAACGCCATTCGAGCTGAATACCCGGATTACCCAACTCTGGGCGGCTACGACCAGATGACAGCCCGTTTAGGTGGGGTTTGGGATAGTTTATTGAGTGAAGGCCGGTCTTGGTGGGTGACAGGAGTGTCCGACAGTCATGGCCATTACACAGATGGTTGGGCCGACTTCTGGCCAGGCCAATATGCCAAAACTTATGTCTACGCCGATAAAAACTACGACAGCATTTTTGCTGCGCTCAAAGCTGGTCAGGTGTTTGTGACGACGGGCGATTTAATAGATGCCTTGTTTGTCGAAGTAGCGGTAAAAAACTCAGATAAAACCGCTACAGCAGGCCAGACGCTCATAGTAAAACCGCAAGATGAACTAGTGCTACGGGTGCGTTTTCGTGACCCCACTAGCAACAATGGTGGTGGTTTTAACCCTGAAGTACAGAGAGTGGATGTGATTCAGGGTTTTATCAAAGGCCCGGCAGTACAGCGAAACACAGACGAAACACCAGATACCAAAGTCGCTAAACGTTTTTATGCAAAAGATTGGAGTAGCAAAGACGGCTACAGCCAGTTTGAGCTGTCACTGGGTAAAGCAAACACCAGCCAGTATTTACGTTTGCGTGGCACTAATAATAAAGACGAGCTGGAACCTGAAGCCGATGCCAAAGGTGAAAACCCTTGGTCCGATTTATGGTTTTACAGCAATCCGGTGTTTATTCAAGTGGCTCAAGACTAAGCCTAATCTGGCTTAGTCTTGAGACTCTGACCAGACCGCAAATTCATTGCCGCAAGGTTCGGTAAAGTGAAAACGACAGCCGCCCGGGAAGTCAAAAATGTCTTTAATCACAATGCCACCATGCTGCTGCACTTTGGCTAAAGTGGCCTTGATATCTGCACTGTAAAACACCAATAAAGCTCCGCCTGTAGCACTGGTGGAGCATTGTTCTGAGCGGAAAAAACCACCGTCTAAGCCTTGATCAGAAAAGGCGACATAATCCGGGCCGTAGTCGACAAAACTCCAGTCAAAAGCCGCGCTAAAAAATGCTTTGGTAGCTGTTAAATCTTTGGCGGGAAATTCGACGTAGTTTAATTTTCCATCTTTGTTCACTGTGTATTTCCTTTATGTAAAAACCGATGCAATCACTACCTTACCATTTAAACATCGGCAGTGGTTTGAGTGGATGCTTCACAAAATGAGCCGCAGAAAGCTGCACCAAGCGCCAGTGAAAACCGGCAGTGGGGAAGGTTTGATACAAAGCCCGGAGCTGTGTTCTGTCCAAACCAAAATTGAGCAAACCCAGCGAAACATCTGTCCAGTCGGCCTTACGAAAAGCCTCAGCCAGTTTATTGTCGTCACAGGCTGTGACCTTGTGATGTTCACTGATCAATAAACTGATATCCGCCGACCAGTCCGATAGCCCTTGTTGCTGCAGATAGTGCTGGGCCAAAGCCACGGACGGATCTATATAGTCGAAGTTATGGCAGACCCAGATCGCCAGATCATGAAAAGCACAGGCTATGGCTATTTTTTCCAGTGACTGTTCTGAGTGATCCGAATGCCAAAACGCCAGATTCAGCACTCTGAAACAATGATGGCGATAGGCGGTGAAATCCTTGCCTATGTCTTGTTGATAGTTGTGCAGCAGCAGGTCCAGCAAATCATGTTGAGCGATAATATTCACTGGTTTTTGCACCTTATGCTCCGTTTCTTTTTATGCCCGGCTGTCCGCCGTGGGCGGAGCGGACAAGCTAGGTTGTATGCTGTCTTTAGCCATAAAAAACAAGACCACCACAAAGCCAAAAGGGGCCAGATACATCAGTTGCCACCAGACATTTTGCCCCGCGTCATTCAGTCTGCGTGTACCCACAGCCAAAAACGGCAGCAGAATAAGTACAGTGACAAACTGCCTTAATACCGGGCTGATAATTTCGGCCAGAGCACTGATCAGCAACACAAAAACTAAAAACCACCAGTATTGATACTTGCTGGCTGTACCGGAAAAATCAGCAAATTGCACAAAGCAGTCTTTGACTACTGTAACTGGATTGGGAGAACGAACTTCCGAAGTGTCTGTTTCCTGAAGCAGGCTGCCGGCATCCACTGCAAAAACAGCAGCTAAAGCCCGCACTGATTCGATGGAAGCATTACCGGTATTTTCCAGCCGCTGAATAGTACGCAGGTTCAGGCCACAGGCGGCTGCCAGTTGCTCCTGTGACCATTGTTTGTCAGCTCTTAGTTTTTTTACCAGTTCTGCATTAATTTTCATGGCTTCGACACCTTGCATTGACCAATAGACGCAAAGATAACTCAAATAACGGCTACAGGTTACGGCACTAGCACGACAGCTTTACGACAGCAGCTTAGCTGTGCTTTTGCTGCTGATCTTTCTAGCGTTTCTCTTCCATCAGGCCTATTAAGTTACCGTCCGGGTCTTTCAGGAAACCTATCCAGAGCTGGTGATCCGGCATTTGTGCGGCAAGTTGTGGTGCTCTTTCACCCAAAGCGCCTTGCTCTAAGGCTGCAGCATAAAACTGTTCTATAGCCGTGGTTTTAAAATAAGGGATAGAGTTTTTGCCAACCTCACCTCCGCCTTGTGGCTGGCTGAGCATCAGGCGGGTGTCGCCACATAACACAAAGGCCAGTTGTTCTGTCGGAGCAAACAGAAACTGCAGCCCCAGCACTTGGGTGTAAAATGGCAGCGAAAGCTGTACATCTTTGACTGTGATGGCAAGCTGACCTAATCCAATGATTTTATTTTCCACAACCAGCTCCTGTTTTTTGTTTTAACTTATCACCATTGGGTTCTTTCTGGCTGGATCCGCTGTGCCAGCAAAATGCCCAGCCACGCCATTGGCAGATAAGCCACCACCAAATCCAAAGCCATAAACCAGGTTGGAGCAGGGATCATATAGCTTGCCGCCAAACCACCACAAAGAAAAAACACGCCAATCACATAAGCAAAACGGCTTTTATAACTGGCTGCTGTCAGGTAAGCGATAAAAGCTCCTGCCAAAGTACCAAGGGCATGGGCCAGAAAAGGCATAATGAAATGTTTGGGTTCAAATAAATGGATACCCAAACTCAGGCTTTCAGCGTTATTAACATCCACACCTGCTGGAGGAGGAATAAGCATAGGGCTGATGCTGACAAGCGCCATATTGACGGCTGCGCCAGCCATCACCCCCAAAAGGATTGCGAGCAGATTTCGAATTAATGTCAGCATCATGCTGCTCCACAGAAACTTGTTTAGCATTTAAGTTAGTTGAGTTATTACTGCTGATCAATGACATGTCCTACAGCGGCATAAATCAAAGCGAAAGATAATACGACGGAGGCCATACCAATTAAACGGAAGTAGTTTTTACAGCGAACAGCTGACTGCACGGCAAACTTTTTATGTAGGTTGGCAGGGGTTAACGCCAAACCAGTGCCAACCAATAACAACACTAAACCTATGACTTTAAATAACAAAGGGAATTGAGTGTCTGTGGCATAAGCCACAAAAATGCCACCGGCAATCAGCCTGCTGATAATTTCAAAAGGATGAAAATAAGGCTGCTCGCTAAAGTTGATAATGCCCTGAGCAAAGGCATATGGCCTGAATAACATCATCAGGCTAAAGAGCAACATCAGTACTCCAAAAGCAGCAATAAAATACATCAGAGCTGTCCGTTTGTGTCAAAGAGCATCGGCTGGCTCGTTATCAATCAGCATCAGCAGATCTGTGACTCCGACATCCAGACCCATCTGAGAAAATAAGGTGGTCAGCTGACCGCGGTGATGAGTCTGGTGATTAAACACATGTTGTAATACTGACGAAAACGGCTTTCGCATGGAGTCGCCTTTCATGTTCTTGTACACAAGGACCTGCTGCAGTTGTTGCTGGTCCAGCTCAACACATAAGGTTAAAAAGATCGTGTCGACTTGTTGGCGAGCATTCCACATCTGCTTAAAGTCTGGAAATAGCAGTTGATCAAGAGCAGTAGGGGGAGGGAAGTTATTGAATGACTGCAATACTTTAGGTTGAATGGCCAACTGCTTAAATCTGTTTAGCCAGATTAAGTCTGCCACCAGCAGATGGTTCAGAATACCTGCAACTGAACCAAAAAAAGCACCTCTGTTTTGCAACAGCTCATCTGCGTTGAGTGTAGATGCCAGTTCATACAGCTTGCTGTTCATCCACTGGTTGTAGCGGGCGAGTAAACAGAAGTTTTGTTGTAATGACATAAAAAATCCTGCCAAAGTTGAAATCAGACTTTATCGATTTTCTTTTATCATTCCACAGTCCAAAGCCGTTGGCGACTCCGGACTGTGATTTGGATAAACTATTAAATAGGCGAACCAGGAGGCAGAGCTTTTGGCACAAAAACTGGCGTCCAAACCCCGGTTTCGGTGAAGCTTTGCCACAAAGTGTATTGCAGCTGATGGCCATCGTTATCCTGCTTTTTCAGCCAGCTTGCCAGCTCCACCAGTCG
>Ga0180008_1001768_pt1 | contig 12719 bp, 11 predicted proteins | sample MM_PW_MetaG_FD_121121 | JGI IMG/M metagenome (GOLD analysis project Ga0180008, IMG submission 121121) | Groundwater microbial communities from the Aspo Hard Rock Laboratory (HRL) deep subsurface site, Sweden - MM_PW_MetaG | ecosystem: Environmental > Aquatic > Deep subsurface > Groundwater... | reverse complement strand
TCTTTATTCAAAATAGTCCCTGGTCCATAGATCTCATAGTCTGAATCATGACCACTAACTATCCCTATATACCTACCTCGACAAAGAAAACCATAAGAAAAAGCGATGAGTTGATTGTCTAAATACAGTCCTTCTAACTGCGTTTGCAAAGGTCCTTCACGATTGCTTAAAAGAGCATTGTAAAAGTTTTTATGTGCCTCTTCAGAGAAATGACTGGTATCCGCTCTATTCCTCCAGTGCTTATCATGAATGGCAAAAACATCTTCCATTTCTTCTAGCTTCCCTGGAGAAGTCGTTACCTCGCCCAAATGCCGAAGACGTCGTTCTTTCCTGTTCAATCCGTGTAATTTTTTCCGCTTATTCAGATATTCCTCAAAGTTGATCGCCTTAACGTTTATGAACGGTGTAATAGCAGAAGAGATGGACGTTTCATATTTTCGAATCGCTACATAATTTTTTAATATGGTGGAAGTAGAACTGCTTGAAAGAACACCATGCAAATGAAACATTGTTTTTGGGAATGACTTCATTAATTCATCCAAAACAAAGTAAATGGCTGTTTCTTTATCGTCTTCATACACGATAAAATCCATATAGGAAGCATCTGCTCGACCAATGAATTCAATAATCGTTGTCGAGAAAACCTTAGAAAATTGCAGAGGAAAAAAACCCATAATCCGATCGTCGTTGTATAAAACGAGAACTTCAACCGAACCGGCTTCACCAAGGTACTTCCACCAATTTTCAATCCAATTGAATTCGATAAATGGATTATCATTTTGATTCGATTCCAAAATGTCATTCCATGATTTTCGATACGTTTTCAATTCTTCTAATGTACGTATTGAATAAATCTTCATACTCTGTCTCCTTTATCAATCATTAGACTGATAGGTAGAAATGGCTTGCCAATAATTCCGACACTCAAACGCAGCTTGGACGTTTGACAAACTTGACCTAATTGAGTATATTCAACTACCCCTAGGATACAGAACACGAATCTTGCCCAACAAAAAAACACGCCATTCGAAATGAATCGAATGACGTGCTTGTTCGAATAGATGTTCCATCTACATTCAATGTAAATGGAGACGGCGGGAGTCGAACCAACCGTCTCAAAGTACTTATATATCATTGCTTGCGGGGGCAATTTAATTTTTTAACTACGTTTTTGACTACGTTTTGAATTTCTCTACCTCCTATAATTAAAAAGATTTAAATGAATTAATTTTATATACAACCAGAGTCGAAGATGCTTTAAATGAGGCTAATTCATTAATTTAAAATATCAATAATACTCTCATATTTGGAGAAATATAAATATTTTAGTATAATCAAAGATTTATAGGGAACTCCATTATTTCATTTACAGAACACCTTACAGATTTTCCGTTTGTATTAATACTCCTCACAGTAATATATTCTAAAAAATCTTTTGATGTTAAAATGTTTTCTGCAAACTGTAGACTTTGATTCTCCTTAGGTATTATATAAAATCCGGAGTATGGAATAATCTCTGAATCCAATTTATAAGTCTTAATATTGTGCGTAATAATAGACGATATCATCAATTTCTCTTGATTTAAATATCTCAAGGCTTGAGATCTACCATATTCAAACCATTCAGCACCTTTATCAGAGGTTCTTTTATCCAATTCTTCTTTATAAAAGCTTAAATATTTGTATACTTCCGGGAATTCTTGACTTAACTCTACATCGCTATATCTTGTTAGCTCACCATTTATATAGAAATACGGAAAAATAATATATTCTTCGATATTATATGAGTACCCTCTCGGACTAGCTGCTTTTTTTAATAATTTTTTTTCTAATTTAAATCCATTTATATTAATATATATAGGACACTCTGAAATGATATTCTTTTCAGTTATAATGAATACTGAATTTTTCAAGGTAGCTACACTATTAGATACTTTAAAAAAATCACCCATTTTATAATTAGATTTTTTTTCTGGTAAATCACTAAAAAGCCACTTTTTTTTATGTATCAAATTCTGCTTTTTAATATTAATTGAATGTTTATTATCTTCATCAATATATTTAACATTTGTTACTTCACTACTTCTATCAAATAATATAATTGCAGGTGATGTTAATGCAGTTTCAAAAACTGTACTTTCTTTATAATCGTATATAGATTTTATCAAAGGTAACATTATCCTTCTAATTCTCTCTGCATATACGTTTTTGAATATGCTATTAGGTATGATATATATCATTTTTCCATCACAATGCAAGTCTTTAAGACCTTTTTCTATAAATGCATAACAATAATCAAACTTACCTTTTTTACAGCTATCAAAATTATCCCTCAAATAAGCCCTATTTAATTCATTTAAATCGTGATACTTAATATATGGGGGATTTCCAATTATATAATGAAATTTGTAGTCTGACATATATTTTAAATAATCTGCATCTACTATTTTCCACTCTACATTTTTAATTCCATATTTATCAGTAACTTTATTTAAATTATTTATACATTTCTTCCTAACTCTATTATCTATTTCAAATCCTATAATATATGTTTGTAAATCATCTTTTACCTGCTTATCCGTATAGCCTTCTTTCAAGGCAACTTTTATGTATCTAGATATGATCTGAATTAAAATATTCCCCTCACCACAAGAATTTTCTAAGACATATTTTTTTAATATCTTATTTCCCTTGTAGTCTACAACATTCAGCATTTTTAATACATAAAATTTCGGAGTGAAAACTTGACATCTATTGGTCATATTAATCTCCATTATTTCAATAATTTTTTCTTCTTTTATCTTCTATTTTTAATATCAAATCATTTATCTGTGGAATAATAATTTGAGTTGAATATTCCTCGCAAAAATCTTTCATTTCCATTATTAAAAAATCTAAACGCCTGATTTGATTATCTAAATTTAAAGATTCATAAAATTTTACTACCTCTTCATTTTTTATATAATCATTATTTATTACGATAGAAAAATCATCTAATCTGCTAAATATCTCTACTAAAAACTCATTATCTGGATGTAATAATAGAAAATTTGATTCGTCTGTAATAAAACCCGATTTCTTTCTATTACACATGTTGCAACTATTCACTAAGTTATATATGCCATTTATATCTTTTCTATCATACCCTAAATCATTATTAAGAACTGCTTGAGGAATAAAATGATCTATTTCGAATCTAGATAACTCTATTACATGTGTATTGATACCACAATAAACACATTTTTCATGGTATATTGCTTTAAAAGTTCTATTTAAACTACTTTGTCTACTTTTAATATTTGAATATACATTCCAAGCAGTTTTATGTACTTTTCTAAATTCACTCATAAATACTTCTTTTTTATCATTAAGTGAAAAATCATATGTTTTAAATGTTGTATTTCTATAATCTCTAATTGCAGTAGCTTTATTTGTCATGATGATGTTTCACCTCATTAAACAACCTAATTAATTCGTCTAAGTCCTTTTTTTCAAATAATGCAGTATCAATTAACCCTGCTGCTGTATTTTTAATAGTATCAACTAAAAATTCATCTACTTCTTCATCTTTAGACAACTGATTTAAAATGTTCTGTTCTTCTATAGTTCCAAAAATATAATTAATCAGCAGTGGCAACAATTTTTCATGATAGTGTGCTTTTGCATCCCCACTACCTTTCCATTTTTCAACAGTAGAAGAGTCGTTCTTACCACCATTTTGACTAATTACTATTGTTTTAATGAAAGGCAATATCTGTCTTAGTATTATTTTAAATTGCTCACCAGTAAATTTACTTAAGGTAGAATTCTCATTTTCAAATAACCATGAATCGATTATTATAATATTAGCGTTTTTCACAAATTCGTTATCAAGTAAGGTTTTATAACTATCTTCTGAATTAAAATTGTAACGAGTAAATTTAAACGAATATTTACTGAAAATATGTTTGTTTTCTATAAAATTTATTACTTCTAAATTTTTTTCTTCTACATCATAATAAGTAAATTCATCGATAATACCTTCAGTATACTTATTTAAATTTATACAAAATTCATTAATATATCTTTCTATGTTTCTATCCAGCCTATCATCTATATAGCAAACCGTAATTAAATTGTCCAAATTTATCATCCCTTTATATAAAAATCTATTTCAAATCCGTTATCACCTTTAATTCCTTTAACTTCACCTGAATACATATTTAAAGTATTATTGAGTATCCACATTCCTAAACCATGTCCATCATCCCTTGATGATTCATGAACTTCTAATATTCTCATAGGATCTTTTAAATATTTACCTTTTAATCCCTTACCCTCATCAGCATAATTAAATTTCAAATAAATGCCATCATATTCTACATTTAATTTGATTAACATATGATGTCTCATTTCATTATGCTGTATGCTATTTAGTATTAAATTATCAAAAATTACTTCTATAACATCTTTAGATAATTTATATTTACTTGGCATTTCTCCCTGAATTTCTAATCTGAACTCTAACCAATTATATTGTGATTTCCAGCTGTCAGATATTTGATTTATGGTTGTTTCAATAGAATCTATTTTTGAGTTAAACTTCTGCTTTTCAATTTTCTTCAAAATTACATCAATGAAAGTTATCAATTTAACATTGACATCTTCTAACTCTTTAAGTATGCCTGGTACATTTTTATAATCAAATTCCGTATACTCTTCTGAATTTAATAATTCCCACATTCCATACTCTTCTAATGCCTCAACTATATCCTTATAACCGTTAACTAGTGCACTTCGCTTATTATAAAGTTCATGTCCAATAGCACTTGCTCGGAGTCCCTGAGTGGCTAATACATTTAATATCCTAACATCATATTTATGTTGTTTTTCACTTTCTACACGAGCTTTTGATTGTTCTTTTGCGTCACGTTGAATCTCTTTAATTTCTGCTGCTAATGATGTTAATTCATTATTTGACATTTTTATAACATTACTTGGGCTTTTTAAAAATGTTTTTACATGTTCTTTTTCAACATTTATACTTTGTTCAACTTTATTAGGCTTATCAATTTTTCTAATTATAGATTGACGATATCTTTCAAACCTACTAATACCGAATTGAATAATGGAACGAAAGACTTCATAATATTTATCTTCCTCTAATCCCTGTCTATTAGATAAATCTTTAATATTAATATTAATTTTTTTATCAATATTAATCATTCCATAAATTTGATTATTCCTTACTCTCCAGCTACCAGTTTGATGAGTTGCTGCAGCAGGAGATTTACGAGCTCTACTTGCTATATCTAACCAATCCTTTTGTCCATCAAAAGAAACAATACTAAAATCATTTCTATATAATATGATGCCAGTACTAGCAGGAAGAACATTACTATAATTGTATTTAAATTTTTTACTATCGGCACTTATAGAACTCAGAGTGAAATAAAACTCTGCATTAAAATCCCCTAAACTTTTTAAAGTATCATATAATTCATCAACATTTTTGTTTAACTCTTCAACCATGTCATAATTATTTAAATAGTATTTTTCAGAAAAATCTCCTAGTAAATCCCTAACCTCTGCTTTGAATTCATCAGATTCGATTTCAACTTTTAAGCTAGTATCACTACTTGTATAACTTAATATAATTTTAGAAACATAATGTTCCCCAATATTATTTTCAGAAAAGATGTTCTCAACTTTACACAACAATTCACCTTCATGATATATAAAAGTATCCATTTGATTACTTTTTATTACCCTACTTAAAAAGTCTTTTAATTTCTCAACGTCCTTTTTATTCCATAAATCTCTTAAACCATTTATTTTTATAGTAGTGCCTTGGTTAGAATTTTGTTGACTTGTACTAAGAGTAGATTCTTCCCAATTAGTTTTCCAAATAACTAACCCTTCTTTAATAGTCTTTGACTTTACAGTAACAAAATTTCCTAATCTAGCTAATGCAAATCTCCCTACACCTTTTGATCCCGACAATATCCTATCTTTAAATACATCCTGATCGCCTTTAATACTTTTACCAACATGCATCCAATGTGTTCTAATATCATCTTGATTCATCCCACATCCAAAGTCTTCAATTAATATTTCATTTTTTTCAATATAAATATTACACATTGGCGAACCTGAATCGTAACAGTTCTTGACTAATTCAAAAATAGCAGCTTCTTTAGAGTTGTAATTCTGACGTCCTAACAATTCAGCTATCTGTGCGTCTTCAATTGTAAATTTTAATTTTTCCATAAATTAAATCACCTACTTTTCTAATCTTTTATACCTATAATATCTTAAACATACCTTCTATACTATACATAAAATTACAAAAAATCCCTAGAGTCCCATTATTCGATTTGTTATAGAAGTACCTGAGTTTAATGCCCCCCTATATATATATCGTTATGTATCCATTTAGATATGTAGCGACTTTTTTATGTTACTGCAGTTGACCTGAAAAATGGACACTTATAAGTTCACGAGTGTCAAAACTAAACAGCTCCTTACAATGGTTCCTCTCATAGCTTTGACATTAAATTTCACTAACTCGGGTCATTTGTTAATTGCTTAATGAAAATATTCATTAAAAACAAAGAAAATTCATTCTGAACAAATCTATCAATGCTTTCCGGGAGCTTCTTAAATGTCAAACAAGCATTGTCATTAAATTTAGTTACTTGCTCTGTTTTTTTAGTAATTTCGATTATATATTCATTCTCCCAATAACTTTCTGAATTATATTTGTTCTTCGTGAAACCTGTAAATAACTTTATAAATTGATCTCTAACAGTATATTTATTATCGTAGTCCATTTTCAAAAGTCTATCTATTTTTTCGGGAGTGACTTCTGAGGATTCATTTCTAAAATATGATAGTATCGATAAAATATTATCTTTGAAATTAACATCTTCCTTAATACAGTCACGGATCAAATACTCGAATACCTGTACTGAGTACACCTGTATTTCATCAGCACCTCCCCATAGCATCTCATACTCATCATTAAACTTCATCTTGTTCACAAGTAATTCAGTATATGTTTCTGTAAGCAAATATCGATTATTTCTACCTTTAAAATTTCCTTTCGCTATTTTATTAATCAGTTTATAGTCATAGCCCGTTCTTTTTTCTGCAGTTTCATAATCTATTTTATTTTTATATCCTGCTATCTTGTAATAAGTTAACTTCAAATCCTTCTTTCTTAAATAAATCCTTCCTGCTGCTAAATTATATATGTATTCAGTACTCAATGGAAATTTTTTCATATTTAGACTCCTTCACAAAAAGGTGGTGTATTTTTTTAAAAGTGCATCTCAAAAAATCAGGTGTAAGCACTAATTAGAATATATGACACAATACAGGTATCAAGAAAGACTCGCAATCCCTTGAAATACTTAATAGTGTTTGTTTTCTAGTGGCAAACACAGAAAGAAAAGGTTCTTATGATGAAAAAATAAGTATACTAATTAACGTTTTTTTATGATCGGCATGAGTAGTTCAGTAAAGCGGCAAGTACCAATCAAAATATAATCTACTGAGGTGTAAAGTATGAAAATGAAAAATAACTTTAAACAGAATAGTTATAGTAAGGCAATCGCAGAGAAATATGTAAATGTAACCTCTTCTTTTACGATGTTATCTAGTGAACCTGAAGAAATGTATACATTTGAGGATAATAAACGTGTTCCAATTGGTTCAAAAATTTGGGTGTTACAAGCTGGCACTAACCCATTTTCTGTTAAATTACCAGTAAAAATAAACATTCCTGTTAACCAGCTCGATCAAATAATGCTGGTTGACTTAGAAGCGATCGAAGTTCGTAACAACATATATTTCAGAGCAGCTTCAATTGAAAAAATAAAATAATATTAATAGCTTGAAATAAACCGAGAGGGAGAAAATATGAACTCAAATGAATTAAAAAAATATTTAATCCAATGTCTAAATATGGCGCTCGGTATTGAAGGTGAATCTACGTATACAAATTCATTTGATGTCGAAATATTGAAGGACGGCTTTATCTTCAAACCTGCCGTCCCTTCAACTTTCATATTAAATAACCATTTGTATAATCGTATCTTTCAATTGGCGAGCGGTGTACTATATCCAAAATACACACTATTAAAGCAAAGTGGAACCTACTTTATTAAAACTTCTGACAATGATATCCATACTGCTAGGGGTTTATTTTTCCCATGGTACCAAGGAATTCCAGAGAGAATAATCATCGATGATCTTTCTTTTTTTCTAGCTAGTAATGTCAATGAAAAATCTATTCCATTAATGAAAAATTTAGATTTCGATTATAGTAAAGTCTACCATCTTGCTATCGCTGGTAATAGTGGTAGCGGGAAAAGTCAAAGTCTTATTTATCTAATGTCCGCAATAAAATCTTTTTCAGATATGGTAATTGTTGACCCCAAATTTGATAGCCCTAGTAAATTTGCATACCAAAATGGAATCAGATTAATTAAACCCGAAAATAATCGTAGTCAAAATGATTTTGTAAATCAGATTAGTGAAATGCTTAGCGAATATGTCTCTCTTATACAACAAAGACAGCAGGTGTTATTCAATAACCCCTCAATAATTTTTAAACATCAAACTATAGTAATAGATGAATTATTAGCTTTAACAACAGGTGTATCTAAACAAGTACAAGCAGATTTTTTTTCACTCTTAAGTCAAGTTGCCTTACTTGGACGCTCGACTAAAATACATTTGATTTTAGTCAGTCAACGCTTTGATGTTAATGCGCTACCTATTAGCATTAGAGAACAATGCAACTTAGTATTACAATTAGGCAACATAAATAAAAAAACAACGCAATTTCTGTTTCCAGATTTGGATAATAGCGAAGATATTGTAATTCCTAAAGGTGTCGCAACCGGCATCATTCAATTAATAGATGGCGTCCATAGCAACAATGTCATGCCTATCTTGATGCCTACTGTAAAGGAGTGGCTATAATTTGTATCGCTTTTCAAATCTATTATTTAAAGTATATTTAAACGCAATTTATATTTTGCTGTTTTGTATAGTTATTATTATTGCTTTAAAGCTTACTAAACTGGGTTTAGCAGATTCTTTTGAATGGATCGTAATAAAGTATTTCTATTTTATAGTCGGATCCATTATTGCGTTCACATTCTTCGATATGCTAATTCGTTTCATACTAAAAGATAATATAATGCACACTATTCTATCTTTTATTTTTTCTAGACGAATTCATCATTTTATGTGGATTTTTGACAGTGAAAACTTAGTCGCAATTTCTCAAAATCAAATTAATAAAGCCATAGCACAATCATATGTAAATCTTTATAGAGATACCATCATATTCCGTATCAAATTGCCTAGGAATGATGAAGCGCAAAGAATCATTAAAGGAAAACAAGATAGTATTCGTGAAGAACTAAGCTCGATGATTAATGCGAGCTTTTCAGGATTTGACCGACAAGGAAGATATTTAATTTTAAAAGGCAACCTGAATAAATAACTATGCTGAGACTCTTTCGTTCGCGTTAAGCGAAAACGAAAAGAGTTTCAAGCTAATTTTTCAAAGACAAAACAACAATAAAATATTGATGCAATGCGTGGTTAGGGCTTGTTTACCACGCAAAAAAAAGTTAGGACAAAAAGGACAATTAAATTTAAGGAGTGAGCTAATGCCAGATATGCCAAAGATCAAGGATAATATTCCAAATGAAGAAAATGGCTCTACTTTAAAAGATAAAAAGGCAAAGGCAATGATGTATGTTCAACAATTAAAACATTTACCGATTACTGATTTAATGAACCAATCGAAAGAAAATCAGTTAGAAACACTAGAAAGATTTGCTGAACAAGCAAAAGCGGTAAGGTATGCATTAATAATTCATGACAAAGATTTAGATGATAATGGAATGGCTAAAGAGCCCCATGTTCACTTAATGCTTGAGTTTGAACAAAGTATTCGACTATCTACGGTAGCAAGTCGTTTAAATGATAAGCCTAATTATCTTGAAACATACAGCCGGAAAGGAACCAAATCAGATATTCAGAACGGCTTTGCCTATTTAATTCATTTGACAAACAATGCAAAAAACAAATTTCAATATGATACCGAAGAAGTTCGTGCTAATTTTGATTTTAAGGCTTATATTGAAAGTTTAGAATCTGGGATTTCAATAAGCAGCCTTTTAAATACTCTGCGTGAGGGTAAAATTACTGCTTTAAAAGCAAAACAAGTCATTGCTACCCAAGCTGGTGGAATTGCTTATGCCAAATTTGAACCAAAAATCATGAAGATTGAGGAATTACGACAAGAGGAAGAATTTCAACGATGGCAAACAAAAATGATTACAGATAATATATCAAAAAAAACCTTTTGGTTGTTCGGGAAAAGTGGTGTTGGTAAGTCATTTATAGCTAGTATTATAGCTGATAATAAAAAAACAGCATATTTTAAAACAGGTGGATCTAATGATATGTTCCAAGGTTATGATGGTGAACATATAATCATTATAGATGAACTTCGACCGGAAAATATTAATTACAGCGATTTACTTAAAATAACTGATCCATTCAACTATGACAGTACTACAGTTGCCCGCTATAAAAATGCAAAACTCCAAGCCGAGCAGATTATCATTACCTCACCCTATTCGCCAAAAGAGTTTTATAACGGATATTCCAAAACTAACAAAAAGATAGATAAGTTAGTTGATTCCTTCGGCCAATTAAATCGCCGCTTGTCATTGATTCTGGAAATCACAAAAGATCATTTGATTGAATTGGATTACGACGAAAAATACGGCAGTTATATCCAAAAATATTTCCGAAAAAATATCTATTTGCGAGATACTATAACAAACACTATCACTCTTGATGATGTATTAGACACTCTAGATAATTAAAAAAACTAGGACAACAAAGGAGAGGTATTTCTATGCATGATTATGAATCGATTAACGAAACAAACATCGAAAAACTCATATCAACAGTTGTAACCAAAACAATCTCATCTTTAAAAGACTCATTCATTGATAGTGAATGGATGTCACTAAAAGAAGCTGCAACTTACTTAAACATTTCTCCTAATACACTAAAGAAATTTCGTGTGATGGGATTAAAAATATCTGAAATTGATGGGGTTAAACGAGTTTCTAAAAAAGAAATCAATCATTTCCTTGAACAATATCTTTTCTAGTGTTTAATGAGAGGAATTATCCTTTAAATCGATTATAATGTCGATAGAGGGTAACTCCTCTCCTTTTATATCTTGCCCCCGCAACGATAATAGGAGGAATATTTATGACATACAAAAAATCATCACCCATTAAAAGCTATCAAGATAAATCCGGTAAAACCATGTATATGTTCCGTGTGTATTTAGGAGTAGATGAATTAACAGGTAAAACAAAGAATACCACCCGTCGCGGATTTAGAACAAAAAAGGAAGCTGAATTAGAACTTAATCGTATAAAAGTGCAAGTAGCAGATGGAACTTATAAACAAACTAGAGTTGAAACATATCAAGAACTTTATGATTTATGGATTACTCAATATGAAAAAACAGTAGAAGAAAGTACGTTTGTTAAAACAGCCGGCTATTTCACAAATCATATCTTACCTGCTATGGGCAATTATCGTATCGAAAAAATCACAATTTCTATTTGTCAAAAACACTACAATGAATGGGCTGCAAAGGTTCAAAAGGCGCGTACAATTAAATCCTACGCAAAAAAAGTTTTAGACTTTGCTATTGTGCATGGCTTTATTCAAACGAATCCATTTACTCATGTTGAAACCAAAGTAAAAAAAGCTTTTACTGAAAGTGTTGAAGAAGGCAGCAAAAACTTTTATGTTAAAGATGAGCTAATTACCTTTCTAGAAATGGCAAAAGAACATTTAAACTTCAAGGCATATGCTCTCTTACGTTTAATTGCCTTTACAGGGATGCGTAAAAGTGAGGCACTAGCATTAACCTGGAATGATGTTAACTTTGTAGAAAGTGAACTCACAATTAACAAAGCAATTGGTCGTGGTAAACAGACACAGCTTTATTTAAAAACAACCAAGACCGGCAAGTCACTTACAATTAAACTAGATGAAACAACTTTATCAATCTTGAAAGAATGGAATAAGCTACAGAAGCAGCAATATATTCAACTAGGCATTAACACGATGAATAAAAATCAATTGATGTTCAGTAATACAAAAAATGAATATATTCAGCCAGTACAAATTCAAAAGTGGATGTATAGCGTGCAAAATAAATATAAATTAAAGCATGTATCTCCGCATGGCTTACGTCATACACACTGTTCACTATTATTTGAAGCTGGTGCTAGCATCAAGGAAGTTCAGGATCGCCTTGGCCACTCCGATGTAAAAACTACATTAGACATTTATACCCATGTAACAAAAAAGGCAAAAGAAGGCGCAATTCAGAAGTTCGTTAACTATCTAGAAGGTTAAGTCACTGACTATTTATTGACTATAATTTGACTACTTTTCAACGACATTCAATGAAATTCAGTGAAATTAAAAAAGTGTCAAAACCCTTATATGTAAAGGATTTTGACACTCTATGAAACCATATGCTTTCGCAATATGGAGACGGCGGGAATCGAACCCGCGTCCAGAAACTCCAACACTTAAGCGTCTACGCGTGTATCTTGCCAATTAAGTTTCGCGTAACATTATGCCGACAAGCGGGCGTCTTGTACGCTAAC
>Ga0180008_1001767_pt1 | contig 12724 bp, 24 predicted proteins | sample MM_PW_MetaG_FD_121121 | JGI IMG/M metagenome (GOLD analysis project Ga0180008, IMG submission 121121) | Groundwater microbial communities from the Aspo Hard Rock Laboratory (HRL) deep subsurface site, Sweden - MM_PW_MetaG | ecosystem: Environmental > Aquatic > Deep subsurface > Groundwater... | reverse complement strand
CGGTCGGCTTGAATGACTGGTTAGCTTAAAATTTCGCAATATAAACAAGCTGGACTCATCGTCACTTGGATTACCCCCCGCAGGTCTCAATGGTTCTATTCCAGTCAACCAGACAGGAACTCTTTTATATCCCTTTTTCACGAGTCGCCTTGAGATGCAGGTTATACATAGCAATCCGGCTTGATCTCCCGTTGGTGATATTTCATTCCAAATTTTATCAGGAATGATTGCCTCAATCCAACCCGGATCTTGATAGTCTAAACCACACTCATAACATCCAGCCATGCTACCTCCATAAAAACTAACGTGAAATTAAGCCGCCGTGCTTTTTACGGTCGGCTTAAATGATTTGTTATACTACAACTTCTAATATGTACGACATCATTCCTTCGACACCATCCCCACTATCAATATCAACCCACCATCCAGGCTGATTCACGGTCGGATTATTAGGAAATGGCTCAACTACCTGCGCCATTCTTTGGCCTTCTTCTTGATGAACAATTACTGGCGCTCCCTTAAGAATTTCTATACCATTCATATCTGTAACCATTTTCATCCTCCTATGTATAACGATTAGCTCACTCACATACATTATCTAATGACAGCTATGACAACTGGTACATTGGTGACAACCAGTCCCAAGCTTATCCAGAATTTGTTTTGGAAATTGTAATCCTGCTTCTTTTTTTATTTCTGGCTTACGATATGGCTGTGATTTCAAAAGTTGTTCTAATTTTTCTTTAGTCATTTTAAATCCTCACTTCTACACATAACGTTGAGTTCATAAGCGGCGGTTTTTAGCCGTCTTTGTGAAACGATTTGTTATACCTAATTTCTATCCGCCAAAACTGATGGACGTTCACGATCAATAAATTCATTAACTTCTTCTTCCTCTGCCAAAACTGTGCCTATTGCCTCGTCAGGCCCAGGTAAATCACATTCCTCCAAATTATATGGCTTTATCCCAAACACTCGCCTATCAAACATCACAGCATTGTATTCACCAGAAACATTCACGGTTACCGTTCCGTCCTCAGAATAAGAATATAGCGTGACTTTGTGACCTGTGTTTTTCAAGCGATAGAGATTGTAAGGAGGAAACTTTTTGCACATATCTTGAATTATTTGAGGGCGTGATGATACCCATTCGTTCCATGTTTTTTCTTGTTCTTTGCTCCATTCGATTACTTTAGCCATTTGTTGCCTCCAATGGTATAACCAGTTGTTATATGGTTAGAAAATCAGGGACATTACCGTCCCCTTGCCGTTTATTTCCGTCAATCAAGTTTATTCGTAATTTTTACATCCCCGCCTGTTTCCTCCTAATATTAAAACCTACCAGCGGGCAGGATTCGAACCTGCGCAGGATTTTAAGGCTCTCGTCAACCACCTGTTCCAACTTGACTAAGTGTGACAAGCCGCACTTCTAAGTAGTTATCACATTAGAACGGCAATGCTGCCACACTCCGCCACCGCTGGTATGAAGTAAAAAATGGATGCAAGGTTGACATTGTTTTTTCATATTTCCTCCAGTAGATAACGTGGAATTGACTTGCGAGTTTACGAGTCAAGTCCAATGATTTGTTATTTTATTTCTTCAAAAGTTGACAGATCCATTCGTGATGTTAAAAGTTGATCTGCCCTATACCCTCTGTACTCTTTGGGAAGTTTGAATTTTTTTATGGGTGTCACCTGAATATCTGCAATCCAAAATTCTTGCCCGACCACCACTTCTTCACGAACAACACCGAGCATCATCAATCCTACAGAATTATCACTCATTATTAGCTCTGCTCTAAAGTGATGTATCCCTTCAAATATCTCCATTGTTTCCTCCTAAAAAATAACGATTAGCTCACCTACCGCTGTTCTTCAGTGGTTAAGTGAAGCGCCTTGTTATGTGGGCTGCGTAATTTGTCCTTCAGGTCTGCCACCATCTATGGTTAATGACTTTCCAGCGACTACCAAAACTAATTATTCCTGGTCTTGGCCATTCCCAGGCACCCACAACTTTCTTAATACCTTAGAGATTCCCTCTCTTTCGAGGGCACTTTATCCTCTGTCAATTCAGGGGGTAGTTCTAAGTTCAATCTACGAGCCAATTCTGGGTTTCCCTTCCAAATTTCACGGATTCTCTTAAGTGCTTCCCGATCTTCTCTGTGCCAACTATGTACTAATGCCATTTGTCCTCACCTCCCTTCGTCTGTTGGCATGAAGTAAAAGTGGTAGGCTGGATTTTCACCAGCACAGTAGGTCATCATTAGGGTTGCTCCATCCTATCACCCAAGACTCTGGGGATCTCTAGTTAAATGTTCTTTTTGAGAACATTCCGCTTTCGGAACTATCCTACTCACGATTTTTACGCTCGGAGACTTTAGAGCGCAGGTGCCTTGCTGTGACACCGCTACCACTATACAAATTATTATTCAAAAATAGTTTATCACCAAGTGCGTCCTTAATATTTTTGCCAATTCTTTGCTCGCCACCAGTTCTCCGGTTTTATATCCTGTATCTCAGGACAATCGCACATCTTAATATAAGTTTCTGAGGTGTCCATCAGTCTATAGTATCTCCTTTAGCTCACTCGCCAAACCTTTTGGTGCCATGAAATGGACAACCAATAGTAAGCATGAAAAATTTCTCTGATGCACAAGTACACTGGCTATTTCGGTCGGGTGAACTCATTGGTTGGGAGGTGTCTGACTTGTGAGCTGCCCACCCAGCCCAAAAACCCTTAACCCAATTATAATTAAAATTGCCATGTGTTTTACAGTTTTCCCTACTGGCATCACGAATGTAACTAACACGCTCCATTTCTTTATAGCATACTGGACATTTCATGTTTTCTCCTAATGTTAAGTTGAGTTACAGTTAAAAATGGTGTTTTTCTGGCGAGTCTTAATTTTTCAAACCATTTCATATTATCTCCTTACCCATACATGTTCCTCACAATAATTAGGTAGACGCCTGTTAAATGTTTCATTCGAGCACAGCCAACCGGGAGTTATGGCTTTGTCACCTACATCAAAAAGAACCGATTGAATTAATACGTTTGCTTTCCTCTTATCATCATAGAATCTGCCATCAAGCCTTCGTTTGTTATCATTAAAATATTTATTAAGCCTACGACTGCTCATCATAAACTTATCCATTTGCTGTAAAGAAGAGGTATAATTAGTGCCTATAGTTGATTGAAAGACTTTAATTATTGCAGAAGTTAGTTTTGGATTTATGTCAACCTCTATAAACTTTGGTTCATGCTCTAAACTAAATAAGAATTGGCTTTTGGCCTCTATCGATGTGTGTAAAAACAAAAAATCCGAAACACTCATACTTTTAAAGAATTTTTTATTTTTTGGATAATATAGGATGTTTGTTATCATTTTTGAAAAACGGCTGATAGATAGTTCAAACTCCTCAAGTGTAAATTTTCTTTTCTTAAATTTATTATCAACAGGCAACCCGTCAAAGAAATTTCCCCTTATAAGTCTCCGCAGATCATCAACGGCTTTTGTATAAGCAATAGTATTCTGTTTAAGGTGTTTTCTAACCGGATACTTATTCCAAATATCAAGAAATTGTTTTATCACTTTTGGACAATGAATATCTTTCTTTGTTTCTTTCCCACGACAGGGGTCAAGACCATCAAGAGGGATATCTCTTGTTATTATTTCTTGACGGAAACTTCTATGACCCGGTTCTTTCGGGTCATTACATTCTTTTTTGTTCTTTAAAAAAGAATGTTCTGTTCTTCCTTCTATTCCTTTATTATTAGGTGTAATATCCATATTACACCCATTAGGTGTAATATCCATATTACACCCGGATGTGTTATTTTCATCGGTTCTTAGATGCTCCTTAAAAGAATTATGCCAATAGAAATAATAACATGTTGTTTTATGTTTTTGATATTCAACCCCTTTTGGTTTTTCACGATATATTAATTTATGTTTTTCAAGAGTATTTAAATGTAAATTTAACTGATTTCTTGAAATTCCGATAAAACCTGCTAAAGTTTGTTGTTTAGTTTCTTTACAATAACCTTTTGAGCGAGCATGATAAAGAAGAACACCATAAACAACCTTTGCCATTATGTGTAGTTCTTTTATTTCTAAGATACTAAATGGTATAAATATTCCTTTGAATGTTTTATACGGTGAAAAGAACTGTCCTTCTTTTAAAACATTCATTTTTTACCTCCTTCTTTTCTATAATCAATTTCCTTAGTTCCTTTTTCTGTATTACATTCTTCCTACATCATAAAAGAATAACCGGAGGACGAATAATGTCCCTCGGTTTTAATAATAATCATCAATAAGTAGTTGGTTTCAAAACAATCATATGCATCACCACCTCCTTTCTGTAAATTTTGAATTCTCTCTAATGCAATCTACCCCCACCTATTAAGGAAGGAAACTGCGGTCAGGCTAATTTTTACTTCCAAAGGATAGTTACCATTAGTTAAGCTACTTGCTGTATGTTTACACTCCGCCAATTAGGATCATTAAGTTTCTTTTCCATTAAACAATAGGATTTACCAATACTACATACAGTTTTACAAGAGAAATTAAAATGAAAACCTCCATCAACTGTAATTGATGGAGGTTAGTTGGGGGGAAAGGAATGAGAAATCGCCGAAATAGGAGGCGAACCTGCCGGGGCGAGCAGGAGGTGGTCTTTTTCCTTTCCCCGCCAAACCAAATATCTAAAACTTTTTACCATAACAAAAACCCCTACAAGTATATGATGATATTTACAATATATATTATTTCAAAATGTTTGTCAAGCTTTTGTTAAATTAAAATATTTTACCAAATATTTCCCTGCGAAGGCCCTTAACCTCATCTCTGCTTAGGTTTGCGGGATCTCCCTTATCGAGGCTCAACACTTCTACGTGATTAATTAAGCAAGATAAAGTACTTGCAAGTCCTTCAGCCTGCTTCTGAGCGTTTTCTTCAGCGTCAAATAAGATGAAAGCCCGTTTCAAAGAAAGGAGATAACATAAATGAACCTGCATCATTGTCCACTTTATACCTGAAGTTGCGACAACTCCATCTCCAAGATTAAACACATCAAAAACACCTTCTACAATAACAATGGTATCCTTCACCGTATCAAGATTATATAATAACTCTTTTGGAGTTGCGGGTGAAAGTTCTTTTAAACAATGAATATAGGTATCTGTTTGACCAGTCACATCTCTTGTCGAGAATGTGAGTAGCCTGTTTTTATAATAGTATGGTATTAAGAGACGATTACAATATTTACCGATGGGACCGATACATCTTAATTTATATTTATTGAAAATGCACTCGGCATCCAACCCTCTTTTTATTAAATAAGCTCTATGCAAGTCGAAAAGCTCATTTTTAGCTTCAAAGGGAAGCATAAAATCAGTTTCAGATTCTCTGAGACGCTCTGAGAGCGATTGTTTTTGATCAAATAATGATTTTGTATAGCTGAATTGCTTTATAGTCTCAAAAGCGTTAGCCGTGCTTTTTTTATCAATCAAAAGGATGAGATTTAAAAGTGATCCACGGCGACCACAAACCCAACATGAAATTACTTTGGATTCTAAATGGATTCCCAAGTGATTACTCATATCTTCGCAGCCGGGAAAGACGCATCGAATACCAATCCATCCTTCCGATACATTTTTACCTTCTTCAGTGTAGTTTATGTGCCGACTTTGGAGATATTTTATGATGTCGAAAGATTCAAAATTAATCCCCGGTTGCATACTCATCCTTTGTATTCACTGTTATCCCTTTTTCTTTTCTTAAAAAACCTAAAAATTCTTTCCAGACCGTTTTTTCTATTACCACATATTTTACACCATATTTAAAGAGACTACCCGGCTATGGCGGCACAATCAATTCCCCTGTTGTTACGCTTATTGTTGCCATTAGTTCCTCCTTTTAAAAGTTATTATTTACATACATTATTCCCATTGTAATGAAATTTGACACACACGTGGAGACCTGTCCGGCTAACCTTTTTTGTTGCTCCTCTTCCGTATCAAGTGAATATGTTGGTAATGTGGAGTCAATGAGATTTGATATTTGCATGAGCCATTTGACATTGAGAGTGATATTGAGGTTTATTTCTTTAAGATTTGCCATGGCTATTTCTGGTTCTTCTCCCAAAGGATATTCTGCTGCTAAGATTTTATAGAATTCTTTTATTGTTTTTTCCATACCTCCAATATTTCCTATTTCTGTTTTCATTTTAATTTTCCTCCTATCCCCTTTAGACGTTAATTACTATTAATTCCGTCACTGGACAATTACAGTCGGGTGATCGGCTCCTGTGATCATCCTCAATTAAATGGACAACTGAAATTACATCTTCACCCTTGTAATAGTGAACGGTACTTTTAAGTTCACACTTTTCACAAAAATATTCTTGTTTTTCCATTTTATGCCTTCCTTAGAATTAGCTAAAAAAGTTAATTTTCAAATATTAAATCCAATTATTTTTAAAATAAAGATCCAAACGTTCACCAAAATGGCGAATAAGGTGGTGAGAATGGGGGTCAAAAATATCCACTATAATTACCGTGTCTTTTGTATCTGTTTTTCTGAGACCTCTACCAATAACTTGTAATGTTCTGATTTCAGATTTTCCACCGGCTGCATTAATTACACAGTCCAAAGATGGAATATCTATGCCTTCACACCATATTGTTGTAGCAATTACACAACTTGTTTTTTTACTCTTTAGTGCCTCTTTCACTAAATTACGCTCATCTGAGGTGGTTTTGCCTTGTATGAATCGAAAGTATGAATTGAATTCTCTTTTTGATATGTTACATATATCATATGCACAACTAATAAGGTTTTCACCATGAGCTATTTTACTCACTATAATAAGTAAATTTTTACCTTCGTTTATGTAGTCTATTGCGGTATTTATGATTAATTCATTTCGTTTTCGGCAACTAACTATTCCTATATCATACGCTTTAGCATAATTATATTCATGGTCTATTTCATGGTTATAAGGTGTTCTTATTATCTTTATTTTTGGTTTTGCCAGTATGCCTAAATCTCCTGCTTCATTAATGGTAAGTTCTTGTATAAGGGGTCCGAGCAGTCCCTCCAAAGAAAACTTTGCTTCTTCTTCTGTTGGAAGTGTGGCTGTAAACCCTAAACGTACAGGGGCAAAACAATGTGAAAGGGCATGTGCATATGCACCATCAATCTTGGATATATGATGTGCCTCATCCACTATTACAATCTCATTTTCAGCTAAAAAATCCAAAACCACCTTAGCTCCTTCCTCTATCTTCTTACAATTTGGAAGTATGTTTATAGCATGTTCACATTTTTTGATTTCTTTTGCAATTTTTCTGGCAGTAACGGCCTCTGGAGTTTTTGATTTTATTAACTGAGTGGAACTTTTAAAGTTAGTGTGTTCTACCAACAAATTAAGATTCCCTTTTTGTATTTCTTCCTTTTGTTTCCACCAATTAATATCACTGCTTTTACCCATAACATTGATTAACTCTTTATACAACATAATTGGATTACCCACTGATTGAATAGTTGCCACTGTTATGAGTTTATCAGTCTGTTTTTTTCCTTCCGCAAAAACACCTACCTCACAGTTAAATTTTTCCTCTATCTCTCTTACGGTTTGGGATATGATGTCAAGGGTATGAGCGAGAAGCAGGCATTTATGTTCACGCCAACATGAAATTATACCAAGTTGTAGGATTGTCTTTCCTGATCCTGTGGGAGCTTTTATTACTCCTCTCCTTTTCAGTATGGCACTTTGTATTAAATTTACCTGTTCTTTTCGGAACTCGATACCGGGAACATGCAGTTTTTGTGGAGGAGAAAGTTCCCAACTACGGATATTTCCATTAATTTCATATTTGATGCCTTTACTTTTACAAAACCTTTTAACTCTTGTTAATAGCCCAAACCAAAAATAGTAATGTGTGTCGGTTATTTGAGAGAATACGTATTTCTGGTAGTCTTTGCATTCTTTCTTGTATTGTTTCTGCACGTAATAATAGGCAGAAAAAGACAGACAGGACCTTAATTTTTCACCATCTTTTCTTAAGACTCTACACTCTACCGGGCTTACTATTTCGATTTGCATGATTTAATCCTTCTCTGAATATATTTGTTTCCACCATTTGATGTCGCCATTGGTGAATCTTGTTCATAATTTATTTTTGGTACTTTGCTTATTAGTGGGAAAAGTCTAACTCTTCCTTCCCATAAAGATATATCTGCATCCAAAACTTCTATCGCTTTATTCAACATACCAGTTCTCACAAGCCAAACATAAACTGTTTTTGATACCTCTAAATATGGTGGAATATAGTCTTCTTCTCCATGATAATAATTATAGCCAAAACTATGACCCTCATTGTATTGCCCTTCCCTTCTTGCTGCTATACCAACTACCTTTCCAATAACTGGTTCTATCTGTTTACTTTCAATAACTCTTTTTGTGTATTTTACCTTTTTACCAAATATATTTTTATATGTTAATGGACGATCATCTGCATCGTAATCTATATAATTCACAACCGCCTTTGCCGTAACAACTACCCAATCACCAATATCAAATCGTAATTTCATCAAACACCTCCTTAACAATGTCCGCTAATAATTTATAATCGAACTCTGAGAAATGAAAAGCATTAAATTTGAAAGAAGGATTTCCTTCAGCGGTTATCACTATACTCACTTCTAAGATTTCTTTACCATCAATCATCCACACTTCTCTATCAGGATATTTTACTGTTGAACAGCGTTTTGGTATTTCTTTTATAGGAATACATGCAAGTTTTTCGGCCAAGAAAAGTTCAATAATTTTCATTTTCTTTTCTATAAAAGAGACTGTTTTAATGGTCATATTATTTCTCCTCTTTTTCTCATTTTAGCTACTTGTCTTTTAGAGACATTAAATTTTTTGGCTAAATCAGCATTGGTATATTTTGATTTTGGTTTACGTGCTCCTTTTATAATTGCTGTTCCTTTAAGTTCAAGGAAACCATAACATCTTCCATGATTGAAATATGGGCAGCCGGTTTCGCAAATATCTCCCCCTGTTGTTCTCCAAAGTCCCAAGAAAATGCTATTATAACCCTGTTGACATGTGCCTCGTTCACACACTTTCTTATATTCTTTGAGTTCAAACTTCATTTTGTTTCTCCCTTAACATTTTTATGATTTCTGAATATATTTTTAATATTTTTCTGTGGGTCAGTCCTTTATTACCAAGATAGTTTCTTAATAGGCGTGGTGTAATGAACTCTTTGTTTTTGGGTATCAGGTCAATTAGTTCTTGGGGAGCGTTAAGAAGGATGTAAATAACCTGTTGAGCCTCTTCAGTCATACTTGTTATTTTCTCTTTCCATAAAAGAAGCCTTTCGGGTGTATTCTTTTCTGGCATTTCTGCCATTACGATGGGATCGTTTGGATTGACATAATTTTCTGCATTCATGGCTGACAGGGCAGCTATTATATCATAATTCATGTTTAGGAACCTCTAACTACCAAAACCTGTTTTTTTCTAACGATTGGAATTGGTTTGTGTTGCGATTTTCTATCGATTATTCTTGAGGGTTTTATTAGGCCTGCCGATCTTGCCACTTCTTTTATCATTATTCCCTGTAAACAATCAGAACATTTTCCATTCTTTTGTCTTGCAAGGCAGACTTCGATCCGATAACGTTGGTCATTTTCATTACAAAAGAAATAAGAAGTGGCTAAAAAGTGATTACAGGCCTCTGATTCGTTATCAATTTTTTCCTTAGAATGAACACAGGTTTTCTCAACAAAGACCCTATTTTTAAGTCGGAAGAAAGAACAGTTTTTTTCAGGAATCTCGGTATATATCTGACAATATTTACACAACATAAAGCACCTAATCTCTTTTTACGATTTTCATTAGTGCTTTTTCCAGTAACCAATTGACTATAAAATTCCTTGACCTGTTTTCCTTCTCTTTTAATTGATCTATCTTCTTTAAAAGATCACTGTCTATAGAGAATGATGTATTGATTTTTTGTGTTGGCATAATATACCTCCTTTCTTTGGGGATTTAAAGTAATTGAAATGTAATATAGTGAATTTTGTTTCATTTGTCAAGATAAAATTATATCTTATAATTTTAGACAATCTAAGATGTTTTGTAAGGAATATACAAAACCTCTGATCTCGGTTTCACGTATTGAATTCTTCTCCTTTATGGAAAGGGAACACCTCTCTTCTTCTGTTTCTATATATTCCTCTACCAACTCTGCGGTCTTTTCTATGATTTGCAAGGCAGCTATCCTATGTGCATGGATAGTTTTGTTCCCAAAATCTTTTTCAGCAATCTTCTCAAGAGCCTTGGCAATCCTTTTTGATGTATTGTCATAGAAATCAATTTTTTGGTCTGTTAAATTACACATTTCACACCTCCTATTCTATTATTTGTTGTATTGTATAAGTAATCCAATTTGGTGCTCTGCCTGCAAGAATAATCTGAGATAGCATTCCCAACTATGGGATACTTTTCTGTCCCTGTCATGAGAATTCCAGTGTCTTCTACAAGTCGAGTATACCCAGTAGTTTTTGCCAGATTTATCATATCAACTCTCCTTTCCTTTTTAGATTTTTGATCATTTGTTTTTCATATTTAGGATGATCATTACCCACCAAACAATTATCACACCAATATGCTTTTTTACCTGTAGTACTCACATGAGCCAGTATTTTTATCTTATAATCTTCGAGTGCCAATTGGTAGCATATAGAACACACAAAATTTAAGCAGACCCTTATTGGTTTTTTCTCTCTGGTATATGCTTCGATTTTATAAAGATTCATTTTATTTTTCTACTTTTACTATCTGTCCACAATGAGGACATTTTCTGGTTGGGTTTGCTCTCATGTGTTTAATATAGGAAATTAGGTATTTATGTACCTTTCGGATTGTATGGTTTGTAGCCTTATCTACCGCTTTGGGAAAATTGTCTTTCATAATACTGATTCCCATAATATCATAGGCCGTAAAAGCTGCAATGTTTCCAACATAAATTTCATTGATAAGACGTTCTCCAGAACGGTAATTCTACACGTCCTTTATTTCTTGCCTCATTGTTTTTAAAGATAAAGTCATTTTTTCACCTCTTTTATTTATTAACATTCAACACTACTTACCCCCACCATAGCTGATTTTCTAACTTAGGAGGTAAGATTCTCAACGTAACAGGGATAAATAGTGTTCAACATTAATGAATTGTGGGGAGAGTGTCAGTCTCTCCCACCTTTCTACTTATTTTTTATAGCATTTTCTACCCATATTTTAGCATCCACACTATATTCTTTTTCTATTAAATTAGCCATACTCATTCCTCTTTCTTCCTCATATTCACCAAATTTCTCATGTAAATAATCATCAAATGTGAATATATTGAGAACATACGTCCTCGATATTATCCACACCGACTCGTCCGTGAATTTTATAATATTATCAATGTTGAAATGATGTTTCAGTCCTTTAACAAATTCATCTCTTTCCATGTTTTCTCACCTCCTTTAAGCTGTGTAAGACGTTAAATAAAGACGGTAATCAGCGGGAGAGTGAGTGACTTCTCTCCCACTGATGAACCAATCTTAAAATTGAATTTTCTCTACGTCACATTCAATATACTCATTGAAAGTCCATACTTTACCTTGTATTTCAACGGTATTTTTGTCGGGGTTTACAGTGATGATACGATCACTACCATCACAAAGAACGGTTGAGATACCAAAACCCGTTTCTCTATTCTCTACATCCTTTACCATTTCGCAAAAGATTATACGGTTTAAATAACTTTCATCATTCCACCGCAGCTTTCTTTTTAAGGCATCTTGTAGGGTTTTTGGTAATTTATAAGCATTCCAGTGAGTATAAAAATAAAGTTCACTATTACCATCTGATTGAATTTTTATATTTGCTCTGTCTCCCATGTTTTCTCACCTCCTTTCATAATGTGATTACTTTCATTCAAATCAAACATAATTCATTTTATTAATAATGTCAAGATAATTTTTCTACCTTAACATTATCTTTATGTCCTCTAAAATAATAATATAATTCAGTTGATTTAGGAGTTTTTCCCAATTTGATTTTCAACCTCTTTCGAGAATTTCTAATAGCAATTGTTTCTGCCTTAGCATGGGTATAGAAGATGTGAATTTCTCCATACCAGTTGAGGGTGATTTTAAATAGGTACATTATCTGCCTCCTTTAAATATTTTCTTGCTTTTTCTTGTTTGTCATAGAAGGAACCTTCCATTAATAAATCAAGCATGTCGGCGGCAGCTTCCAATTCCTCTGGGCCTATTTCTCCTACTTCACTCATATTTTCTTACCTCCTATTAATCACGTTGTGGTTCAAATTCATTTTTTAAGATCAAATACAATTGGTATCTTTTATCTCGTTCCGAATGGGCGGCCCACTTGGTGATTTCCCTTTTATGATTCTCTACAATTTCAAAAAACACATTTTTAATATCAGCTTTAGTGAATCCGGTTTCTTTATAAAGCTCCTGATGGCAGTCATAGATCCCAGAAAAATAACGATGTTCTCTATTAAAATGTCGGATGAATACCTCGGCAAAGTCTTTTGGATCCGCATAGGTCGCTTTAAAGCCGTCGATGTTATAATGGGCAATGAACCCACAGTGAAGGTTCAAAAACTGGTAAAGCTCTTTGTTCATGCTCT
>Ga0180008_1001766_pt1 | contig 12724 bp, 9 predicted proteins | sample MM_PW_MetaG_FD_121121 | JGI IMG/M metagenome (GOLD analysis project Ga0180008, IMG submission 121121) | Groundwater microbial communities from the Aspo Hard Rock Laboratory (HRL) deep subsurface site, Sweden - MM_PW_MetaG | ecosystem: Environmental > Aquatic > Deep subsurface > Groundwater... | reverse complement strand
TTGCATATTTTCTCCAATTAAGTTAATATATTTTTTACTATAGTTCAAATATTATAACTTGTTTTTATTTAACTTATATTCTTTTTTCCCACTCTAAAGCTGTTTTACAAATCAGTTCTAGGTCGTTGTATTTTGGTGTCCAGTTCATTTTTGTTTTGATTTTTGTGTTATTTGAAATCAAAGTTGAAGGATCTCCTGCTCGTCTTGGAACTATGTCTACTTTGAAGTCTACATTTGATACTTTTTTCATAGTGTCTATTACTTCTTTTACGCTGTAACCATATCCATATCCACAGTTAAATATATCAGATGGATTAGTGTCTAGGTATTTTAGAGCCTTAAGGTGAGCATCTGCTAAATCACATACATGAATATAGTCTCTGATACAAGTACCATCTTGTGTATCATAATCATCACCAAAGATTGACATTTTTGCTCTTTTGTTTAGAGCTGTTTCTGCTGCTACTTTGATAAGGTGAGTTGCGTTTAGAGTTGATTGTCCGATTTTACCATCTACATCTGCACCTGCAACATTGAAATATCTCAAGATAACAAATTTAAAAGTTTCATTTGCAAAAGCTGTATCTTTGATAACAGATTCTGAAAATAGTTTTGAACTTCCATATGGATTTATAGGGCTAGTTCTTGTAAATTCACTTACAGGAATATCTTCTTTATTTGGTTCACCGTAAACAGCAGCCGTAGAAGAGAAGATAAACTTATTTACACCATATTTTGTAGCGATTTGGATAAGGTTTGCAGTATTTGCTGTGTTGTTTAAATAATATTTTAAAGGCTGTTCTACTGATTCAGGTACTACAAGTGAAGCTGCAAAGTGAATGATCTCTTTGATATTATTTTCTTTGAAAATATCTTCTACTTTTTCCCACTCGCTTAGGTTTTGATTGTAGTATTTGATTCGTTTATTTGAAGTATCTAGTGATTTTAAAGTATCTATAGTAGTTTCAAAGCCTGTACATAGGTTGTCTATGATGATGATTTCATAATCTGTTTGTTCTAGTAGTTGTTTTACTACATGACTTCCTATATATCCTGCTGCGCCTGTTACTAGTATTTGCATAATTGTCCTTGTATGTGTATTTTATTTATTAAATTTCGTAATCTGTTTTGATTTGATTTTTTAAAGATTTTTTTGCTTTTAATAGTTTATTTTCTTCTTTAACTTTTTGGTATTTTTTTCTTAGTCTTGCTGTTTTTGCTCTTCTTCTAGCTCTTGGATCAAAAAGATTAAAGAAAATAGAAAATAGTAAAAAGAATACTACCAAGTTCAAAGTATCATCTTGTTTATGTAGTTGTAAAAACATACAAGAAAAAGCAAGTTGCATTGATATTAGCATTTTTACTGTGAAGGCTTTGTCTTGTTTGATGTTATTTAGTATGTGATGTATATGATTTCTATCAGCTTCAAAAGGTGATTTTCCCCTTTGAATTCTTCTTCTAAATACTACCAAAGTATCTAGTATTGGAACAGCTGCTAAAAACAGTACTGACACAGGATTTATATATGTAAGTGATTTTATACTAAGAATTGCTATTACAAAACCTAAAAGTAGTGAACCACTATCTCCCATAAATACCTTTGCAGGATGCCAGTTTAGTATTAAAAAAGCTAAGATAATAGCTACTAAAATCGCACTCCATACCATCAAGGTATTATCATGATAAATCACTCCAATTACAAATATTGCAGATAGTATGATGATAGAAATAGAACCTGCCAATCCATCAAGACCATCACTAAGATTTACTGCATTTGTAAAAGCCACTATTGCAAATATGGTAAAAGGAAGTGCTAAATAACCTAAATTTAAAGAAATATTAAAAAATGTTCCAATATTTGTGATTTCAAAGCCATTTAAATAAACTATTATTGAAGAAATTACTATAAATACTAATTTTTGTTTTGCACTAATAGTGAATCTATCATCAACTATTCCACAAATATATATGATAAGTATTGCTAAATATGTGTATTTATTTTCACTAAAAGTACCCAAGTCAAAAAATACAATCCCAAATAGAAAAATAAATCCAAAAACCAAACCAGCACCTCGAGGAGTGACTTTTTTATGAGAACTTCTCTCATTTGGTATATCCACAAGACCCAATTTTGGAGCAAGTGTAATAAACTTTTTGATAGCAAAATACGTGATGATAAATAATACTGCGCAGTAAATTAACAATGTAGTCATAATTTTAAAATTTCCTAACTTTCTTATATTGGAATAATTATACAATATTTTTTCTTATTTTAGGTTACAAGATGGTTACATAATATCCAATTAAATTATTTTTGTTACTAATATATTATATATACAATAAATTAAAATATTATGATGAAATAATATTGATTTTTATCTTTTTTTCTATTACAATTGCAAAATCAGAGCTAAAAGGAAATATAAATGAAAATCGGAAGAATTACTTATAGTTTAAGCGCATTGGCTTTTATTATGTCATCATCATTAAATGCAACGACAATAAAAGACGTAGTTGAACATACTTTTGTATCAAATCAAGATATTGTTTCAAAATCAATAAACAATGATGCTTTTAAAAAGTACATTGATGAACAAGAAGGTGGATACTATCCAAAAATTGATCTTACAGCTAATGTAGGTGTAGTAGATCAAAATGAAACAGTACGTGGAAATTCAAGAACAGACACAAACCACAATGGTGGGAATCTTCAGTTAGACTTAGAACAACTTTTATATGATGGTAATTTAACTCCTAGCTTAGTAGAAGAAGCACAAGCTAGATATTCTGCGAATAAGTTAAAGAATTCTGATGATGTAGAAAATATTCTTTTTGATGGAATCAATGCATATTTAAATATTTTAAAATATGATGAAAGAATCAAAGCTTCAAAAGAAAACTTACTTGTTCATGAAGATTATTTATCAATAGCAACACAAACAGAAAGAATCAATGGAGAAATCCTAGATAAAGTTCAAACAAAAGCAAAAATCCACTCAGCAAAAAGTAATCTTTTTGAAGAAACAAACAACAAAAGTGCAGCAACAAGTTCATTTGTAAAAAATGTTGGAATGCCAATAGACAATAATATTTGTAAGCCAGTTCTAAACGAAGGAAAAATTCCTGCAACTTTAGAAGCATTACAAAAATCTGCTTTAGAAAACAACTATAAAATTTTAGAGCAAATAGAATCTATCAAACAACAAAGAGCAGCAATCGAAAAAGAAAAAGCTGGATTCTTACCAACATTGAAATTCAAACTTCAAAGTTTATATGACAATGATTTCGCAGACAATGAAGTAAAAACAAACACATACACAGCAAAAGTAGAACTAAAATACAATATCTTCAATGGTATGGTAAATTCAAACAGAACTGAAAGAGAAGTTTTATTTCTAAAAGAAGTACAAGCAAAACTTGATGTGGTTACAAAAAGTGTTTTAGATGAAGTTACAGTTGCATACGAAACATATAACACAGCTAAAAAACAAATCGTTGAATTACAACAATTTATTGAAGAAAATAAACAAATCATTTCAATCTACAAAGATCAATTTGATGCAGGAACAAGAAACTTTATTGACGTTCTAAATGTAGAAGGTGATTTATACAACTCTAAATTAGCGTTAATTAACACAGAATTTACTATGTATACAGCTTATTACAATATTTTAAAAGCAACTTCATCACTACAAACAACAGTTGTTAGTTCTGAAAATCAAGCTTGTGAACAAGTAACTACAAACAAAAAAGCAAATGCAGCTGATACATCAGTTCAATCACTTTTAGCAGAAGATACAGCAACTACTACTGTAGAAACTGCAAAACCAGCAGCTCTTACTTCAGGTGAATATGCACTTTTATTAGAGTCATATACTACAAATGCTTCAGCTAAAATGGCAGTTGATACACTTGGAGCTTTACCAGCTGATGTAAAATCAAAAATTGTTGCAAATAAAAATGGTTCTTATACTGTTGCTTTATATAACATAGATGGTTTACAAAATGCACTTGAATTAAAAAACCAATTTGCAGCTAAATTTCCAAAGTCATACTACATAAAAAAGAAATAGTCAGGATAAATATTGAATAAATCAGATGAATTAGATTTAAATAGTGATTTTGAAAATATAAAAGAACAAAGAAAAGAAGATACTCTTTTAGAGTCTCTTCTTTTTTTATCAAAATATCATAAAAGAACATCCTCAGCAGAATCACTAATCGCAGGTTTAGCTATATACAACTCTCTTATGACACCTTCTATGTTTGAAAAGTCAGCTAAAAGAATAGGGCTTATTACAAAAGCAGTTAGTAGAAAAATACCTCAGATTGATAACTTATCATTACCAGCAGTGATGTTGCTAAATAACAACAAAGCATGCGTAGTTTTAAATATTGACTTACAAAAAAATCAAGCAACTCTTATGATGCCACATGTTAGTAGCGATACTCAAATTACCCTTAGTATTGAAGAACTAGAAAAACTCTATACCGGAAATCTTTTTATTATCAAACCAGCTTATAACTTTGAAAATAGAGTAGATAAAGATGTAGAAATAAATGATTCAAAAAAATGGTTTTGGCGAACAATGCAAAAAAATATTGATATTTATAAGCTAGTTATAATAGCAGCTATTTTGATAAATGTTTTTGTAATTTTCGTACCATTATTTACTATGAATGTATATGATAGAGTTTTACCAAATAAAGCTGTAGATACCTTGTGGGTTTTATTAATAGGAATTGTTTTTGTACTAATTTTTGATTTTATTCTAAAACTAATACGTGCATATTTTATAGAACAAGCAGGAAAACGTGCCGATATTAGAATGTCGAGTAAAATCTTCGATCAATTATTAAATATAAAACTAGATGCAAAACCATCTTCTACCGGAATGTTTGTAAGTAGATTACAATCATTTGAAAGTGTAAGAGAGTTTTTTACAACAGCTACAATTACTGCTTTTGTAGACTTGCCTTTTGTGGTGTTATTTGTATTTATTATATTTTATATAGGTGGTCCTTTGGGTTATGTATCATTGGCTACTATGTTTATAGCTATTACATTTTCATGGTTTATGCAAAAGCCTATTAAACAAACTATTTTAAACTCTGCAAAAGAGGACCAAATCAAACAAACAGTTCTTACAGAAACTGTAACAGGATTGGAAATCATCAAAAGTGTAAGAGCACAAAATCGTATGAGAACTCACTGGGAAAAATCAATCTCACAAACTTCATATTATGGAAATAAATCACACTATTTATCTCAAATAGTTACTTATTTTGTAGGATTCATTTCTCAATTATCAGGTATAGTGATAGTTGCAGGAGGAGTGTTGTTAGCTAGTGATGGAACTATCACTATGGGAGGAATTATAGCTGCTATGATGTTAAATAGTAGAGTAATAGGCCCTGTTTCTCAAATTGCAGGAATGATAATAAGACTTGATAGAACAATACTATCTTTGAATAATATTGATGAAATTATGAAAATGCCAGTAGAAAGAGAAAGAAATCAAAAATACCTAAGCCGACCAGATTTAGATGGAGATATAGTTTTTAAAGATGTAAATTTTGCATATAAAGAGCAAAAATTTGATGTTTTAAAAAATGTAAATTTAACAATAAAAAAAGGTGAAAGAGTAGGAATCATAGGAAAAATTGGTTCAGGAAAATCAACACTTGCAAAAATCCTTCTAAATCTATATGAACCATCAAAAGGTTCTGTTTTAGTAGATAATACAGATATAAGACAAATAGATCCAGTAGATTTAAGAAGATCAATAGGATATGTTCCTCAAGAGCCCTTTTTATTTATGGGAAGTATAAAAGACAATATCACTATAGGTGAACAATATGCAACAGATGAGCAAATACTAAAAGCAGCACAAATAGCAGGAGTTCATGACTTTTTAGGTAAACATGAAAAAGGGTATGATTTAATAGTAGGGGAAAGAGGTGAGGGGCTTTCAGGTGGGGAGAGACAAGCTGTGACTCTTGCTCGAGCAATACTGTCAAATCCAAATATCTTGGTATTTGATGAGCCTACAAATATGATGGATGAATTATCTGAAAACTTATTTAAGAAAAAAGTTCAAGGAATTATTCAAGATAAAACAGTGATTATAATCACACATAAACCATCATTACTTTCAATAGTAGATAGATTAATAGTTGTAGAAGATGGAAAAATTGTAGCCGATGGCCCAAAAGAAAAGATAATCTCAGCTTTTGGAGCAAAAGTAAAACCAACAACAGTAGTAAATACAGTAGCACAAAAAAGAGTGATAAATGAATAGTAATAGTGATGATTTAAATTTTGTAAATATTTTGCATTCTCAAAAAAATGCAAAAATTGATTCAAAAGTGCTATTACTATTTTTTAGTATTTTGGCTTTTTTTATGGGGGCATTTGTTTGGTCATATTTTTCGCAAATTGATGAACTAACACGAGGTGAAGGAAAAGTTATACCATCTGAAAAAATCAAAACAATCCAAAGTTTAGATGGTGGTTTAATTTCAGAGATTTTAATCAAAGAAGGATCTATTGTAAAAGAAGGGCAACCTTTAATGAAAATAGATACTACGAGATTTGAAGCATCTTTAGAAGAGAACAAACAAACATATTATCACTTACTAGTAACAAAAGCTAGATTAGAAGTAGAGTCAAAGATTGACCTTTCACAAGATATACCAGAAATTAAATATAGTGATGAGGTATTAGCAAATGCAAATAAATTTGCTATGAATGATAGAAAACTTTTTGCTTCAAGAATGGAAGAGTTAGTAAGTACTATTAAGACATTTAAAATACAATTAAAACAAAAAGAAGAAGAAGTAAATGAACTAAATAGCAAAAGCCAACAACTAAGAAGAAGTTTAGCAATAGTAAGAGAAGAAGCAAAAACTTTGGAGCAATTAGTTGCAAGAAAATCTAAATCAAAAGTAGATTTACTTCAAATCCAAAAAGAAGTTGCACAACTAGATGGTGATTTACAAAATACTTATGCTTCAATACCAAGAGCTAAATATGCAATAGAAGAAGCACAAAATAAGATAATAGAGAAATCAAAAATATTTAGATCAGAAGCATCAAACGAACTTCAAAAAATCAATACTGAAATAAAAAAATATGAATCAAAACTTGTTTCAGATGAAGATAAACTTAGCAAAACAGTTTTAGTTTCTCCTGTAGATGGTATAGTAAATCAGATTAATATAAACACAATAGGTGGAGTTGTAAAATCAGGAACAGACCTAATTGAAATAGTTCCTCAAAGTGATATTCTTTTAATCGAAGCAAAAATTGATCCAAAAGATATAGCATTTATAAACCCTCAACAAAGAGCAATAGTTAAAATCACAGCTTATGACTTTTCTATCTATGGTGGATTAGAAGGTAAAATTGTGGAAATATCTGCAGATAGTATAATAGATAAAAATGATAAAAATCAAAAAAGTTATTATAAAGTAGTGATTAAAACTGAAAAAAATTATCTTGAGAAAGATAAGCAAAAACTTCCGATTATTCCAGGGATGATAACATCGGTTGATATTATTACGGGGAAAAAATCTATTTTAGACTTTATATTAAAACCTATATTAAAAACAAAATCAAACGCACTACACGAAAGATAATCCTTTTGGATTATCTTTGATGCAAAAAAGCTATTCTCTTTCTTCTTTAATTTCAATTGAAACAATTTTATCATTTTGCTCAGTAGCATCTAATACTTGGAAGCTTTCAGTATCGTTATCTTCGATTTCACCAAATACAGTATGACCACCATCTAAGTGAGGACAAGATACGAAACAAATAAAGAATTGACTTCCCCCTGTGTCACGTCCTGCGTGTGCCATAGATAAGCTACCTTTTTTGTGAACTTGTTTCTCAGCATTTGTTTCACATTTTATAGACCATCCTGGACCTCCAGCACCTGTTCCATCTGGACAACCACCTTGAGCCATAAATCCTCTGATTACTCTATGAAAATTTAATCCATCATAAAAACCATCATTTGCAAGTGTTGCGAAGTTTGAAACTGCAGTTGGAGTTTCTTCATTAAATAGTTTAATCCAGATCACACCATTATCAGTAGTGATTTTTGCGTAGGCAAATTTTGCTAATTCTTCTTTTGAATAGTTATATTCTTTTAATTCTTTTTTTCTTCCAAACATAGATATTCCTTTTATTTTTTATCTGGAATTATACCTTCTTTAGGTGTTAAATAGTTTAATTTAACCAAGTTCTGAACGATTTCTTTAAAAACTGGAACCGCAGACCAAGATGCATAATAGTAGTACCAATGCTTACCTGTAGAAATAGGATTGATTACAGTTACCCCAATAGTATATGAATTATTCTCATCATTTACAAATCCAAAAAATGAAGATATATACTGTTTTAGATATTTCCCACCTCGGGCAATTTGTGCTGTTCCTGTTTTTCCACCGATTTCTAAACCATCCATTTTAGCAGCTCGTCCAGTACCATCATTTACCGTTTGTATTAATAGTTGTTTCATTGTATCAGCTGTTTGTTTTGAGATGATTTTTTCAGGTTTATCATCGTAAGGTTTGTATTTATTATTATCATAAGTTAAGTGTGAAACGATATGAGGTGTTACCATATATCCATCATTATTAAAAGTAGAATAGGCTTTTAAAACTTGTATAAACGTAGAAGTCATACCTTGTCCAAAAGATACAGTAGCTTTGAAAACATTATCTTTTTTGTCTTTATCACCCGCTGAGAATTGCCAAACTTTTGGCATTACACCTTTTTTTTCATAAGGTAAATCAATACCTGTTTTTCTTGTAAATCCAAATCTTTTCATTCCTTCAAAAAACTCAGGTCCTGTAAGTCTTTGTGCTATTTGTAAAGTTCCAATATTTGAAGAGTACATAACAATATCATCAAGACTTAGATAGTGTTTTTTAAATTGGTGGTCATCTTTGATGGTAAATCTTCCAAGTTTATATGCACCTTTTGGATATTCTCCTTCTCCGTTTGTTCCACCGTTGTTATATGCTGGAAAACTTTCATTTTTTTTGATTAGGTTTTTATCCATGGCAAGTGCAATTGATATGGGTTTAATTACAGAACCTGGTTCGAATTGATATTCAATGGCATTTACATTTAAAGAAGGGATATCCTCTTTTCGTATTTTTTCTGGATTAAATCTATTTGAAGAAGCCATTGTAATGATTTTTCCAGTTTTACTTTCCATTACTGAAACGATAATTTCATCAGCTCCTAGTTTTTCTTTATATAAATCCAAAGTCATTTCATTATTTTTTTGAAGTTTCAAAGGAATATTTAGATTTAAAGTAGCTCCATCTATTCTTTTTCTAATAATAGAATTTTTATCAAATGAGATATAAGATAATACATCTCTATCACCTTGTAAAACTCCATCTTTTGATTGATTTAAAACTTTATTGTAGTTTCTTTCAAGCCCTTTGATTCCATTTACTTTTGTTTTTCCAGATTCTGTTTCAAATTTTGAGATATATCCTACAACTGGAGTTAGAGTATCTTCATAAGAGAAAGTTCTTTTTTCTCCACTTTCACTGATTGTCAAACCTCTTAATATTTTGTTTCCATTTACCTGCCTACTCATGAAGACATCTAGCTGAATTAATTTAAATGCTAATTCTTTTAAATTCTTTGCAGATCTTGAGTTTATTCCATAAGATAGGACTAAATTTCCAGGACTTTTTTCACCTTCTTTTAATCTATCTTCTAAAATTTTATAATCAGTATTACTATAAATAGAAAATAGCTTTAAAAATAGTTCTTTTTTTGTAGGATCTAGATGTCTTGTATCTATTGATGCCTTGTATAATTTTTTTGATGAAGCGATTTTAAAATTGTCAGCACTTATAATATCTCCTCTTACTGCAAGCTCGCTTTTTTCGCCTGTTAGTGAAGGCATATGTCTTTTTTCAGCTATGGTTCTAAACACTGAAATCATAAGAATTGTAAGGCAGAAGAAGATTAGAGAAAATAATATTACTATTTTTTTTGTTTTGTCAATTTTTTCGATATTTTTTGAAGGCATATTTATCCATATTATTATATAATGAGAAATGTATTTTAACAAAACTAAGATTAAATCAAATAACAATAATATAAATAATAACAAAGCTGACTACACACTGTTTATTTTAGTGTCAATATTAATCATCTGTAGCATAGTATTTTCGTATTCTTTAACGATATATACTGTTGAATTTTTCGGTTATGATGAATTTCACTTTTTTATAAGACAAGGACTTGTTGGTATCGTAGCCATACTAATTATGTGGTATTTTTCTACACTTGAACCAGATACAATTGTAGAAAAAGTCGGTATGACTTTGTTCATTCTATTTTTCTTACTTATGATAGTAATGCCCTTTTTACCAGCATCAATGGTAACAGCATCAGGTGGAGCAAATAGATGGATTAGGCTTCCTGGTTTTTCATTATCTCCTGTTGAGTTTTTTAAAATTGGATTTATTTATTTTTTATCATGGTCATTTCATAGGAAGGTTTTAAACAAACCCAAAAAGATTGGTTTAAAAGATGAAGTTTTACTTTTATCTCCATATTTCTTGACATTTTTTGTGGTTGTATTTATTATTGCTTTTTTACAAAAAGATTTAGGTCAAGTTGTACTTCTTGGAGTAATATTAGTTGTATTACTAATATTTGCAAATAGATCATTTAAAATATTCCTAGCTTTGGGATGTATTGCACTTGTTGGATTAGTAGGATTAATCATCGCAGCACCCCATAGGATAAAAAGAATTCACTCTTGGTGGGCAATGGTTCAAGATGGTATTTTATCAGTTCTTCCTGCATGGGCTGAACCATATCTTAGAATCGATGAATTACCTGAACCTTATCAGGTTTCTCACTCATTAAATGCTATTCATAATGGTGGTTTTTTTGGGCAAGGTGTTGCTCTTGGTGATATTAAAGTAGGATTCTTATCAGAAGTTCATACAGACTTCGTATTAGCAGGAATTACAGAAGAAGTAGGGCTTTTTGGTTTAATGGCTCTTACTTCAATAATGTTTATGATAATATGGAGAATATTTAAAATAAGTAGAAGAGTAGATAATCCAATTTATCACTTATTTACACTTGGGATTGCATTGATGATTATAATCGCATTTTTAATCAACTCATATGGAATTTCAGGAATGATACCAATTAAAGGTATCGCAGTTCCACTTTTATCTTATGGTGGTTCTTCTATGCTTGCCATGGCTATTTCTATTGGATTGGTTTTATCTATTAGTAGAGTAGTTCGTGATGAAGATGATATAAAAAAGGTTAAAAAATAATGAGTGGAACAGTTGTTATTACAGGTGGAGGAACAGGAGGACATCTAAAAGTTGCAGATGCTTTTATTGAAGAGTTTCATAATAGAGGGATTAGTGTAATTTTTATAGGTTCTTCAAATGGCCAAGATAAAGCTTGGTTTGAACATGATAGAAGATTAAAAAAAGCGATTTTTTTGGACACTAGAGGTGTTGTAAATAAAAGTGGTTTTGGAAAAGTTTTATCTCTTCTAAATATTTTTTCAAAAACTCTTTATTGTCTAAATCTATATTCAAAATATAATGTAAAAACAGTAGTATCAGTAGGTGGTTTTTCAGCTGCTGCTGCAACTTTTGCTTCTGTGCTAAAAATAGGATGTAAACTTTATATACATGAGCAAAACTCAAAAATGGGTAAACTAAATCAAATTACAGCAAAATTTGCAACAGAAGTTTTCTCATCATTTGATGAAGATTCACTAATAAAAGATTATCCTGTATCAAAAGATTTTTTCACAGCTGCAAGGGTTAGAGATAAGGTTCGAACAGTTGCTTTTTTTGGTGGATCGCAAGGTGCTGTTTGTATAAATGATTTTGCATTAAAATTAGCTCCACGATTAAATGAAATGGGAATTAAGATTATTCACCAAACTGGTAAAAATGATTTTGAGAGAGTAAAGTTTGAATATGATAAATTAAATATCAAAGCAGATGTATTTGATTTCTCAAAAAGAATCCCTTTTAAAATGGCAGCAGCAGATTTTGCAGTTAGCAGGGCTGGTGCTTCAACTTTATGGGAACTATGTGCAAACTCATTACCTACATTTTTTATTCCATACAAACACGCAGCTGGTGATCATCAATATTACAATGCAAAGGCTTTAAAAGATAAAGGTTTATGTTTTTTAAAAAGAGAAGATGAATTAGATGTTGAGTATTTTTTTGAAATAATAAAATCAGATATTCATAAAATAAGCATCGAATTAATAAGCTCTATTAATCCAAATGCTATTTCATTAATTGTTAATATTATCTTAGAAAATAATAAGAAGTAAAATACCAAAAACTATTCTATAAATTCCAAAGGCAACAAAAGTAAAATTTTCAAGGAATTTTAGAAATAGTTTAATTGCTAAAAATGCCACTATAAAAGAAATCACAAATCCTACAGCTAAGTTTGTAAAATTTCCACCAACTAAAATCTCTTCATGATGTTTTAATAAATCATAAGCAGTCGTAGCACACATAACAGGAAATGCTAAAAGAAATGAAAACTCTGCACTTGTTTTTCTATTTAATCCCACAAGCATAGCTCCAATGATACTTGATCCTGCTCTACTTGTTCCTGGAATTAGTGCAAAAATTTGAGCAAATCCAATCCATGCTGCTTGTTTATATGTAACATCTT
>Ga0180008_1001764_pt1 | contig 12733 bp, 14 predicted proteins | sample MM_PW_MetaG_FD_121121 | JGI IMG/M metagenome (GOLD analysis project Ga0180008, IMG submission 121121) | Groundwater microbial communities from the Aspo Hard Rock Laboratory (HRL) deep subsurface site, Sweden - MM_PW_MetaG | ecosystem: Environmental > Aquatic > Deep subsurface > Groundwater... | reverse complement strand
GAAAATGAATTTGAAGAAGGGATGGAGAAACTGGAAGCAGCCTATCCATGGGGCGATTGAAAAATTGAGTTTAAGGAGGGAATCCCAGAAAAGCAATAACAATTGATTCTCGCCCCTAAAACGAAAGGATTTAAGGGAAAAAATGAATCTTCAATCGCTTCGACAACAATTTGAGCGCAAGAGAGGCCAGCAACAACAAATTCAAAAAGACTTGGATCAATCGATTGCTAACAGGAACGAGATTCAAAGGAAAATCACCATTAGCGAAAAATCTCAAGCAATAATTATTGCTGTTGCTCAAGCTACTCAAAAAGAATTAGAATACAGAATTACCGAACCTGTTTCTCTGGCATTAGCAACAGTTTATGATAATCCATATAAAATGGTTGCAAAATTCCAAATTGCAGGACGAGGAACTACCGAATGTTATTTGGGATTTGAGAGAGACGGGCATATTAACAAGCCTTTGGATTCTTCTGGGGGAGGCCCTGTTGATATTGCAAGCTTTGCCCTAAGAATTAGTAGTTGGTCTTTATCTAAACCGAGAAGTCGGCCAATTATCGGTTTGGATGAGCCATTCAAATGGATTTCAAGAGACAAAATGCCTCTGGCGGGAATGATGCTCAAAGAAGTTTCAAAACAACTTGGGTTACAAATTATCATGATATCACATATACCGGAGCTGATAAATTGCGCCGACAATGTAATTGAGGTTGGAATAAAGGACGGAAAATCATATCTGAAGGAGCCCTTGCGATGACTTGTAAATGCCAGATTTGTAGTAACGATTATAAAGTCGACCTTCTGGTTCCAAATGAAATATGGGAACAAATAAAACCAGAAGGAGCGAATGAAGGGCAAGGATTACTATGTCCAAATTGTATAATTGAAAGGTTTCACAAGCTTGAAGGAGATAAATATTCGGCCTGGGATCTCATTAAAAATCCAATAATCCGACCTGCCCCTCGACCCGAAACGTTAAAAAGCAAAACAACCTGTGTTAATACAGGATTTGGAAAATTATATGTAACTATCTGCTATGGACATGATGGAAGGCCGTTCGAGATCTTCGCTATAATAGGAAAGAGCGGACATGAGCTAACAGCTATGACAGAGGGAATCGGGAGATTGGTTTCTTTATGGCTGAGAAGCGGCGGGGATGTAGGAGAGATCGTAAAACAATTAAAAGGAATTGGAGGAGAAAGTCCTCACGCTCATGGAAAAAAATTAATTCTAAGTGTCCCTGACGGCATTGGTCAGTTGTTAGAAAAGGAATCTATCAAACCAAAACAACAAATAAAAAAAGAGGAGAAGAAATGACCCTTAAAATAGTGGCCATTATTCAAGCGAGAATGAATTCTTCCCGATTGCCTGGGAAAGTTCTTCTGCCATTAAAAGAATTGCCTGTTCTTTCATGGTTAATGAACAGATGTAGTTCCTGTTCATTAATCGATAGGATTATTATTGCCACTACAACAGACCCTTCTAACGATCCAATAGCGGAAATGTATCCGTATTCAACTTTTCGATATGAAGGGGATGAAGATGATGTAATTGGTCGAGTTTTGGCTGCTGCCAAATATACAAAAGCAGTCATCATTGTTGATATTACCGGAGACTGCCCTATGGCAGATCCCCGGCACATTGAAAGAATGATAGATATTTTAACAGATAGAAAGGTTGACTATGTTTCAAACTGTATTGAAAGGACTTGGCCTGACGGATTGGATATTCAGGTTTATTGGACAAAAGCATTAGAATCTTGTATTGCATTATTTCATCCTAAACAACATGCAGGATGGAATATTGCCCAACATCCTGAAGTTTTTCAAACTCTTAATTGGCCCGCCCCAAAAAGATTTCATTGGCCTGAACTGGGTTTGACTCTTGACACCCCTGAAGATTATCAATTGCTTCAAATTCTTTTTGAGGTATTTGGTGAGACCCCAACTTTCTCTGTTGAGACTGTAATGGAATATCTTCGCAATAATCCACATCTTGTAGAGATCAATAAAAATGTAAAAAGAAAGGTCCCGGAGGAGGGCTAAAATAAAATAATAAAACTTTTTAATTCTTATATAATTAGATAAGGAGACAATTTTTATGGGAGATATATACAAAGTTGCAATCGTTGGTTGTGGAAGTATAGGTTGTTTAAAACCTGATAACATAGACGGCCCCGGGACAGTAAATATTCTAACCCATGCTCATGCTGTGGATCATCACCCAAGGACAGAACTCCAGGCCCTTGTGGATACAAACCCGGAGCAACTTCGTAAAGCAATCGCAAAATGGAATCCAAAACGTAGTTTTCACTCTGTTTATGAACTTGAAGTTGACCCTGAAAAAATAGACATAGTGATTATTTCGGTTCCAACCGAAGCTCATTACGAAGTCTATCGTCAGGTATTAAATCTAAAACCAAAGTTAATCATTGTCGAAAAGCCATTTTGTCAAAATCTCAGTGAGATCTGGCAAATATTTAACGACAAAAAAGAAGAACTTATTCCAGGAGGAATCCCGATCCCAATTATGGTCAATTATGTCAGAAGGTTTACTGCCGGATATCAACAAATTCAAACTAAAATACAAGCGGAAGATTTTGGTGAGGCTCTGAACTGCCGAGTTCTTTATACGAGAGGTCTTGTTCATGAAGGATGCCATGCCATAGACTTAATGAATTGGTTTTTTGATCGATTTATCGATGGAAGCGCTCCAAATGCCATTTGCTCTATATCAGATAGAGACGCAAAAGATCCAACAAAATATGTTGATCTCGAATTTAAAAAGTGTACCAATGTTGTCTTTCAACCCTGTGATGGAAGACTATATGGAATCTTTGAAGTGGATATCTGCTTTGAAAAAACCAGGATTCGATTCATTGATAACGGGCTATATTATGAACAATATCCCATAATAGAGAGGAACGAATGGGGGCACAAAGCCCTATCCTACAAACTGACAGATGTGATCAGGCGGGAAACGGGGCTGGAGTTTGCAATGTATAACCTGATCAACAATGCTGTGAATTTTCTTGATGGTAAAGAAAAGCTTTTATGCACTGAAAATGATGCCTTTATGGTTCATGAAATCATCAACGGTTTGTAGAAAGATTGAATGAAATTATCAAAGAAAGGAGAAACCATGGCCAATTTAGCAATCCGAGGCGGTCAAAAAATAAGGACCCGGTTATTCCCCGACCAAAATACAATGGATGATAATGAGATTCAAGCTGTTGTTGACGTTATGAAAAGGGGCAGATTATCAGGATATAGAGGGAATTGGAGCCCCGAATTTATGGGAGGCCCTTCTGTCCAATTGCTCGAAAAAGAATGGCAAATAAAATTCGGCTCTGCTTCTGCCATAGCGGTGAACAGCGCAACAAGCGGGCTTCATATTGCTTGTGGGGCCATAGGGCTAAAACCAGGAGATGAGGTAATTGTATCCCCTTATAGTATGAGTTGTTCGGCCACTGCCCCAATGATATATGGGGCCACTCCTATATTTGCGGATATTGAAAAGGATTATTTCTGCCTTGACCCGAAGTCTGTTGAGGAAAGAATAACAAAAAGGACAAAGGCAATAATTGTTGTCTCCCTATTTGGTCAACCTTATTCGTGGGAAATAAATAGGGTTGCAAGGAAGCACAATCTGATAGTCATAGAAGATGCCGCCCAAGCCCTTGGGGCTCTCTTTTGCCAGCCAGAAGGATTTTATATTCCTGACAAATGTCCTAAGTGTGGTCAGAAAGGGGCAATTCAATATCTAAAAGATATTGCAGCATGGCAAAAAATTACAGGCAAAGAGATTCCAGATAATATGTACGGTTGCGGAGCTTGTGGAGAAACATGGATAGAGTTTTCTACATCTCACCAATCCAAATTTGCCGGGACTCTCGGCGATATAGGAATCTATTCGTTCAATTATGGGAAGCACATCACCTGCGGGGAAGGGGGAATGATAGTCACCAACAATCCTAACTTAGCCTTTAGATGTCAATTGCTCCGAAATCATGCAGAAGCCGTAATAAAGGAAATGGATAACAGGAGATGGATTGATGAATCAATGGTCGGATTCAATATGAGGATGACTGAATTACAGGCTGTTATTGTCAGTCAACAACTAAGAAAATTTGATGTCTTGCAACAACAAAGAATAAAAAATGTTATTTTTCTCAATACCTATCTTTCTGAAATCCCCCCAATAGAAATCAGAAAAGTCCGAATTAATTGTACGCATACCTATTATGTATTGCCGTTTCTATGGAATTCTGAATTTTCAGAAGGAATTTCCAGAGATATATTTATTGAAGCGGTAAAAGCCGAACTGACAGAAAGATATGGGAGAGAAGGTGAGGGCATCCCTATCGGCTGTGGATATATTCAATCTTTGTATTTATTGCCCCTTTTTCAATCCAAAAATAATGAAAATTATCAAAAAGGGTCTTGTCCTGTCTGTGAGGATCTCTCCGAGAACAGACTTTTCCTCACATTATATCATAGTCCCAATAGCACAACAGACGATATGGAAGATGTTGTTGAGGCCTTTCACAAAGTTTGGAATAATCGTAATGAACTATAAGACACTTGCAATAAGGAAATAGAAAAATGAAAAAAGAAATCATAATTATGGCAGATAGAGCTATAGCAAATCAGGCCATTGAAACCATGCAGAAGGTCTTTCCCGATGCCATAATAACAAATAAAGATCCGTCCAACCTAATAACAACCAACGGCTGGGGAAAAGAGGACAAATGAAACATTCCATTGTTTTTAAAAGCAAAGATAGTTATTCAAGTTTTCCTTTGCTTTCCAGAACAAAAAAGGGAAATCTATTAATCGGTTTCTTTACCGCTCCCCGACCAGACCATTTTGGGGTATTTGAATGGAAAATTATGGTATCTCCCGACGAAGGAGAGAGTTGGGGAGACTTAGCGAATAATGTTGTCACCCAATATGATTATTCTATCCTTTCCCCCAGAGAAAAATCAGATACATTTTTTACAGAATCGAAAAATAGAATAGTAACTGCCGGATCATTTGGTTTTCTATTTAATCCCATAACCAAAGAATTCAAACAAAGCCGCCTTTTGACTCATTGTGTATATTGGCCAAGTCAGCAGAAAGCAAAGCAAAATCAATATATGCTACCTGATATGAAAAACGTTTTGACCTTCCCTCGTTTCCTAAAAGAAGGAAATTTAATCCTTATTCCTGTTTATGGTTTAGTCAAAGAAAGCAATTTAAGCCGTTGCATGGCATGGAGGTCAACAGACGGAGGGTTAAATTTCAACCTTTATAATATGTTTCCTGACGGAGTGGATGGAAATGAAATGGCATTTGTCAAGGTAGGAAATGAGATTTTAGCTCATATTCGAAGTGACAATCATCCTTATTTAATGGAAAGTCGATCAGAGGATTTCGGAAGAACATGGACATATCCGGTAATGGTCCGCGCCCAAGGTGAAGAAAGAATTAATAAACCAAAGAAAGAAGCCCGATTTAACCCATTTAAAAATGTCATAGGAGGCCCGCCTCATTTATTAAGAGTAAGTGAAGAAAACGGTATCGGAACAAAGATATTATGCACTTATGGTTATCGACAAGAAAAAATGGGAATTAGGGCAATTGTATCAAATGACGAAGGCAGAACTTGGGAAGGACCTATCATCCTTCGAGAGGACGGAGGTTATTCAAGCAATCTCCATAAGAAAAAATGGTTTAGGAAAGAGCCAAGTCCAGCTATTGATATCGGATATCCTGTATCAATTCAGCTCAAAGATAAGTCGATTTTGACTGCTTATTACATAACTTGCCAAGATCGAATAACAGGAATTGAAACCACAAAGTGGAGGATATAAACAATAAAATGTCTGATTATTTTAATAATCGTGAAATTCTCATAACAGGCGGAACAGGATCTCTTGGAAAAGCATTGACAAATTTGCTCCTTGAGAAATACCATCCCCATGGCATTCGGATTTTTTCAAGAGGTGAATACCTTCAATGGCAAATGAACAAAGAAATAAAATCGAAATTTTCTAATGCGAAAGTAAGTTTTTTAATTGGAGATATTCGTGATAGAAAAAGAATCGAATTAGCATGTAAAGGCGTTCATATCATTATCCATGCGGCCGCCTTAAAACAAGTCATCTCCAGCGAATACAACCCTATTGAGACAATACAAACTAATGTCTTTGGGTCCCAAAACATTGTCTATGCTGCCATAGAAAACAAAGTTGAAAAAGTGATAGGTATATCAACCGACAAAGCTGTATACCCTATCAATTTATATGGGGCAACAAAAATGTGTATGGAAAGGTTGTTTCTTCAAGGCAATCATTATACAGCAGGCAGAGATCCTCTTTTCTCAATCTGTCGATACGGCAACGTAATAGGTAGCCGGGGAAGCGTCATCCCATTGTTTAAGGAACAAGCAAAGACAGGAATGCTTACAATCACGGAACCTCATGCTACAAGATTCTGGATTACTCTTGAAAAGGTTGCTCAATTTATAGTTGATAGGATCGAGGAAATGAAGGGTGAGGAAATCTTTATCCCAAAAATATCAAGTTGTTTTATTATAGATATTGCCCGAACAATTTGTCCTAACTGTAATGTCGAAACGATTGGGCTATCTGTAGGCGAAAAATATCACGAGACATTGATAACATTTGAAGAAGGAAAAAGGGCTATATCCCATAAAGACTATTTCACAATTACCAATAAATCAATTGGTAATAATATTGAAGCCGGAGGATACAACAGCCTTTCAAACCAACAAAGATTAACATCAGATGAGATAAAGAAACATACAGGAGGAAATTAAACATGTCGTCATTGATGAAAATGTATGAAACAGAACGGTTTTATATCAGGCCTCTGATCCCAGATGATGCCCGAAATTTAAACTATCAGAAATGGTTCTATGATCAAGAGGTCTGCGCCTATAATTCTCATGGAAATTTTCTCTATACTGAATCTCAAATAAACGATTTTATTGCCAGGATTGAATCAGGAAAAGATATCCTCTGGGCAGTAATAGCAAAACCATCGGGCAAATCAACCCCAGACATTCATATCGGCAATATTACTCTTCAAGACATCAGTTGGATAAACCGTACGGCAGAATTTGCATGTATCTTCGGGGAAAAAGAATATTGGATGACGGGATGTGCAACAGAAGCTATTAAGATACTTTTTCATCATGGCTTCGATAAATTGAACCTCAATAGAATTTGGCTCGGGACAGCGAAAACAAATATTGCAATGAATCAAGTTGCTATAAAATTAGGAATGGTATCCGAAGGATATCTTCGAGACCATGTTTTTCTTGAAGGAAAATATGTCGGCATAATTCAATATGGAATTTTAAGAAATGAATGGAGGATTAAATAGGCAACTTTTCGATCCTCATTTTGACCATTGTTTAGAAACCCTAAAAGGAAAAACGTCAACCCGTAGATTAGAGATGATTTAAAGGAGAAAAGTCAATGAGGGCAGAAATTATCGCAGAAATAGGAATAAACCACAACGGGAGTATGGATTTGGCCAAAATACTCATTGATATAGCAAAGGAGTGTGGGGCCGATGTGGCAAAATTCCAACTTTATAATCCTTATTCCCTTCTCAAAAAAGATGATTTTTCCTCTGAAAATTGGGAGACAGTACTAAGAGCCGAGCTTCCCAAAACTCGAGTCTTTGAATTAAAAAAACATTGTGATCAGAAAAAAATAGAATTTATGGCTTCTGCCTTTGATCTCGAAAGACTTTCATGGCTTGAAGAGATGGAGGTTAAAAGACATAAAATAGCAAGTCGAAGCATTTACGATCTTGAATATATTGAAGCTGTTCAAAACACATTCAAGCCTTATCTTGTAAGCACAGGAATGATACAAAAGGATAATATTGACCCAAAGACATGGCGAAGATTAAATTCAGAAAACGCCTCTTTTTTGTATTGCATATCAAAATATCCTACCCCTCTAAATGAAATTAAATTTGACTGTTTTGATTTTGCTATAGATAAAAATCCTCATGGATATTCAGGATTCTCAGACCATACAGAAGGATTAACAGCAGCCAAGGTTGCCATATCGCTTGGGGCTGAAATCATAGAAAAACATTTCACACTTTTTCGACGATTGCCAGGCCCAGATCAAACATCTTCTATGATTCCGATAGAACTTACTACTCTGAGTTCCTTTCGAGATGAAGTAGCAGAAATGAATTTAGAAAGGAGGTATTTCTAAATGAATAATAATCCCCCTGATATTATCAGATATCATCTCAAGGCAAGATTTCTGAAAATTCCCGAGAAGTTGTTAACAGATTTCGTACCTTGTATCCTTGAAAAAAACTTAGACGAGATGTCAATACTCAAGACTTGGGAAGATCATTTCCAAAATCGAAAGATTCCATATTGCGTTGAAAGAACATCCCGATTCATCAACAGTGCCCATCGCAATGTATTAACCCTATGGAAAAAGAACCTATTAAAAAACGAATATTAAGGAGAAAGCTTTGAAAAGACAAACAAGAAATTGGAATAAAAACCTAAAGGCTCTTCAAGATATAAACCCAGAACTCGCAACAAAACTGATCGAATTGAAAGAAGAGTGCGATTGGATTATCCCCATAAAAAGTCAAAATGGAAATCTTAATATCTTGGTTAAAAGAGGAGGCGGGGAATTTTTGCCAGGGTATAGCATGGAAAATCCATCAAAAGAAGGAGACGATGCGGCAAAAACAATGCTCTTGTATAAACAAAATATAAGCGTTGTCGTCGGAATGGGTGTGGGCTATCTTGTAAACTCCATATTGAAAAAAAGTGAAAAAGAACATCGAATTGTTGTGGTTGAACCTGTCCTTCCCATGGTCAAAATAGCTCTTCATAATTTTGACTTTTTTAACGCCATAATGAAAAAAGAACTTATCATCGTTACTTCAGCTGATCAGGTTGTTCTTGTTTTACAAATCCTCGCCGGGCAACTTATGATTGAGGGTTGGAATATGACAACCGATAAATATACTACCAATAGGCCCGAGGAATACAACAAACTTATCACTATCACGGCGGAATCCCTTAATCAGATTTTATGCAATACAGGAACGATTGCCGGGGCAGCAGGAGGAATAATCGCAGATAATGACATCTCATGCCTTCCTTATGTTATCAGACACCGGGGGGTTGAAGAATTAAAAGGTTTGTTCAGAGACAAACCGGCAATTCTTGTCAGCACAGGCCCCTCTCTTTCAAGAAACATTCATCATCTGATAGATATAAAAGATCGGGTCATAATCATTGCTGTTGGACAAGCTTTGAGGGTCCTTCTGGCCTATAATATTCGACCTGATTTCATTTCTACGGTAGATTTTGGAGAAGTGAATATAGGGCATTTCAAAGGATTAATGGGCAGTGGAGTTCCTTTGACCACAATCAATCGAACCTACGCCCCTTTGTTAAAGGAATGGCAAGGCCCAAAATTTATTGCCGCCACTCCTGTCCCGGGATTTGAGGAAATGGCCTCTGGAATTCTAACAAAAAAAGGTTTTATCGAAGCGGGAGGAAGTGTTGCTCACATGTGCTTGGGCCTTGCTCAACTATTGGAATGTAATCCTGTCATTTTTATTGGACAAGATTTGGCCCTTGGGGAAAATTCGCATATCCCTTTAGCAGACGCCATGGGAAAGGTTGGCATAACAGAAGATGGGCAGATTATATGGAAGGTAGAAGATCATCGATGTACTTTACATGGTGAAAAAGCTCATTCGATGGGGCCTGTTCATACTGTTCCTGGATATTGGGGGAAACCTGTTTTAACAAACCTTGGATTGGCAAGTTTTCTAACTGTCTTTGAAGAACTCATTCGAAGACATACTGAAGTTAATAAAAACTCTTGACTTCTAAATAAGGAAATATTATACTCATGTTGAATGAATCAATGATAAATGATCAGAATAGTAACCCTGAGAATTCTCATATCGTGAGGTATGAGAGCATTATCATTGATGCCATTCATTCTCAGGGTTTTTTGTTTGAGGAATTCAACATGAGCGAATCAAGAAGAACGGCAGAAGATCGTTTAAATCCTGCGCCATTGTGCGGTTGTGGATGTGGTAATCATGTCAAGTGGAATTCCAATTATCAAGATTGGAACCAATATATTTATTGTCATTTTTGGATAGGAAGAAAGCACAAGGAAGATGTCAAACAAAAAATTTCAAAATCAAGAACAGGTAATATTCCTTGGAACAAAGGGAAAACAGGAATTTACTCCAAAGAACATATAGAAAAATTATCAAAAGCTCATAAAGGAAACCAATACGCAAAAGGAGCAAAACGTTCCCTGTCAACAAGAGAAAAAATATCGAAGGCTAATACAGGAAAGAAAATTCATTCAGAAGAATGGAAAAAGAAAAAATCAGAAAGAATGTTAGGTAATAAATACGCTCTAGGTTTCAAGCAAAATACTGATCAAAGAAAAGCGATGTCAGAAAGAGCAGCAAAAAAAGTTGGGCCTCTACATCCTCTTTTCGGAAAGAAGGGTAAAGATAATCCAAATTACGGAAGAAAAGTTTCTGAAGAACAAAAGAAGAATCAATCAAATTATATGTTGAATGGAGGCGCAGTAAAGGCTTTACTAGGAATAAAATCACCTTCCAAACCTCAACTAGAACTTTTTGAGAAAGTCAAACTTCTATTTCATCAGATTCAACTAAATTATCCTTCATTAAATCGAATTATTGATATTGCAATTCCCGATCTAATGATTGCGATTGAGTACGATGGTTCTTATTGGCATCAGGACGAAAAGGCAGATAAAAGGCGTCAAAAACAACTTGAAAGAATTGGTTGGAAATTCATTCGATACAAGGATTATGTACCTAAATTAGAAGAATTGAAAAAAGATATAGGAGAAATCATATGCAAAAAATTATAATCAACAGCACGGAAGGAGGGGCCAGAATCAAAGGAGCATTACAAATTCCTTTCCGAGAAGCAATTGCTAAGTATTGCCAAGCCCCTATTGATAAATCCAAATTAACCCCTCTCCTTACTCTTGCTGACGATGGAGATGACCTTGTAAAGAAAGTTATTCCTCTTCTCGAACAAGATATTCAAAACCTAAAAAACATTGTCGAAAACTCCCGTAAAGGGATGGCGGCAAATAGAGGGATAACAGTCCTGATGAAAAGGACTTCCAAATTAAAAAATCGAAAGTCCTTAATCACCAAAGACCATGAAAAATTATTCGACAAATTATCTAAAGAAAGCTCTCTTGAATCAAAGGGAGATTTTATACTCGCCAATCATTTATTCTATGAAAAATTACTTTCATCCCTCCTAATTAAAGGCAAATTGTTAAGAGCTCTGATTAAGTTATCAAAAATCAATTTTATCTTTTCAGAAGCGGCACATATCTCCTCTGCACACAATCCCTTGGTAAATGTTGCTATTTACGGCGCGAGCCGATCAATCCAAAGCAGAAGGCTGAAGGTAGATGAGACATTAGCTAAGTTTCTGAAAGACCGTAAGATCGCGGAAACTCGCATGGAACGAAATAATCTTATTCTCAGCACAGCGAAAAAAGCGTCCGAATCTCTTCTCAAATCATACGAAGAAACTCTCGACCTTCTCAAACAATATAACGAGACAAAAGATGATTCCCTCCTCCTCCCAACCCAAGAGGAAAAGATCAACTTAGACGATGCTGAGGAATATTTTGCCGTTGGTAATTGGGCTCACCCAATTGTTGATGCAAAAAAGATTGTTGATAGAATAGATTTGAGATTCACCCCTGAACATAAAAAAGCTTTGGAAATCTATACCAAAGCTTATGAAATGAGAGTAGAGGCTATCAAAAAAGCTAAAAAACATGAGGAAGAATACGGAGAGAAAGAAAGTAATCTGCTTCAACATAACGATCTCCTTGAAAAAAGTCAAGAGGCCGGAAAGAAAGGAGATTTTAAAGAGGCTTTAATCCTAATTCAAAAGGCAATTGAGTTAATCCCCGACAGCAAAGACGCGCAATGGGGATTGGCCACTTGTCTAAATCATTTAAAAAGATATGATGAATCAATTTTGGAATATCAAAAGCTTATTAACAATTTTCAGATTGAAAATCAACCTGAAAATCCCCGATATCGTTTTGAAATGGGACAAGTTATGCTTTTGGCAAATAGGGTAAAGGAGGGGTTAAAAGAGATTTCCAAAGCAATGGAAACAACCAACGAGTTTAACAGTTTTTTTGCCCATCTGGGCGATATTTATATGGGATTGAAAATGTACAAAGAAGCAGAAATAGCATATTCTTCATATCTGGAATCTTTTCCTATCAACTATGTGGTGTGGGAACAACACGCCAAATGTCTCATGCATCTTGGTCAAAAGAAAAAAGCCGAGGTATCATACCAAAAAGCAAGAAGGATAAAAAAAGATTAACCATTAATCTAATTGACCTGTAATTGCTCCCCAACCATTTACAGAGCCAAGATACATTGTTAAATATGCCCCGCTGGCATCGGCATAAAATCCAAGGCCAAAAGCTGTACTAAATGCACATGCCTCGTGTAATAAATCAAGAGGATTCCAATTTATTCGGTCTGCCATGACAATATCACCCGCAATAGGGCTGGCCGGGGCAGAGGATCTCAAACTAAACTTCATAACACTCAAAGAGGTCAAAATTGTTTGGATAGCGGTATATAATTGATTTCTTGTTTCTGTCGAT
>Ga0180008_1001763_pt1 | contig 12740 bp, 11 predicted proteins | sample MM_PW_MetaG_FD_121121 | JGI IMG/M metagenome (GOLD analysis project Ga0180008, IMG submission 121121) | Groundwater microbial communities from the Aspo Hard Rock Laboratory (HRL) deep subsurface site, Sweden - MM_PW_MetaG | ecosystem: Environmental > Aquatic > Deep subsurface > Groundwater... | reverse complement strand
ATTTAGAGATTCAATGTCTTGTACTAATTTATCCCCTAGACTTTCAAAGCTTCTCCCTTGAGACATTATCTTCAATTTGTCTAATGCACTCATAGGCAAAGAATCCCCTCTTTTTTGCACTAAATCAACTGCTGCACTAAAAGAAGATTTACCTTCTAACGCCTTAAGGTAAGCATCTTTTTCTAATAGACTTAATCCGTTTTTTGAATGCAGATCGTCTAAATAAGAATTTGCTACTTTTTCCCCTATCTCCGACGCTTCTAGTCCCATATCATCCGACATTGAATCAATAAAAGTGCTTTTAGAAGGAAATCTTTCTTTGAGTAGATCTAAAGGAGATAGACTCATTTTCCTATTTTATTAAAAATATCCATACCTGCACTCTCTAAAACAGGGTATCCTTTAATATCATCTAATGTTTTGTCTTCTGGTGCAATCTGAGATGTTTCCCTAGAAAACATCATATTTAATCGATTAGCTCTTTCTAAAATACTGTTTTTTTCAGCATCCATTTCTTTTTGTTTTTGCGCTTCTTTAGCCTGTTGTATCTTAGCATCCTGTATATTGTTAGCAGTCTCCCTTATATTATTTATAATAGGATTAAACGCTCCTTTTACCCCGTAAGGACTATTATTTAGTTTTTCAAAGGACTCTAAGACATTTTGTACGGCGGCAGGATTATTAAAGTCAATATTTGCTGCTTCCTCCTTAACTTTATTTACTGTATCTACGTACAAATCTCTAGGAGACATTACTAGCCTTTGAGAGGTATTTATATAGCCTCCTGCTTTTTTAAGTATTTCCATATTCCATTCTTTTGTTTCTGTATTATAAGCACTTTTTAGTAACTCCTTACCTAGATCCATATAATTTCTAGACTGAGCTGCGTTAGTAGAACTAACTTCAAAAGACGGATTCATAAATTGTGTTTCTAATGACTTTAAGTAGCTATCTCTTTTAACAGGGTTTTTTAATATGTTTGCCCAGGCCTCAGCAGAAAAAAGTTTTTTATCTACCTCATACTCATTTAGTATGTTCTTTTTATTTATTAAAGATATTCTGCTATCTGCCGAATCTTGACTTTCTTTTTCAGCTTGTTTCGTCATCCTTGTTGTTATTTGTTTTTTTGAAAGATCTTCTTTAGCAGATTGGATTTTAATAGGTGTTAAATCTTCAAAAGCGTTAAGCTCTGCTCTGTCTTTTTGCATCCGTAAAAGCCTTTCTTCTTCAACATTACGTTTTGCTATTTCTCTATCTTTAGTGTCTTGTGTTTCTTTAGCGCCTGCCCTAAACCCTTTTATTCCAGCTAATAATGCGTCTATTGCCCCTATTGCCATGTCCCATTACCTCTATAAGTTTCTATATTACCTAATGTGTTGTTTACGTTTTTATTTTTAGTTGAGCTGGCTCCAAAAAAACTCGTTGTTGGGTTAAAGCCTACAGGACGTTGTAGGTCAGGCAAATCTGACACAGCTGTTCCTGGCAGAGAAGTAGGTATAGCAGACGGGGATTTTATACCTACCATATTTTTTAAACCTTCTACTGCACTAAACCCTCCGTCAGATAATCCTCCAGTATAAAAACTAGCTGCTGTTTTAGCCACTCCCATTATCTGGTTTAATGTAGAAGATTGTGCATCTCTCTCGGCCTGTGCTTGTTTTTCTAAATCAGCAACAACCCCTTTTTCAGCAATTTGTTTATTAGCCAATAGGCTTTTTTCTTCCGCTCTAAACAACTGTTGCTGCTGTTGAGTAGCATTTAACTGATTAAACATTGCAGTAGCCTGATCTTTTGTTAAATTCTGCTCGGCCATCATATTTCTTTCAGCTAGCTCTCTATTTAATGCTAATTTTTGAGCATCTGTTTGAGCTGTTAGACTCATTTCCTGTAATTGCTGCTGATTTAAAGAAGCTAATTCCTGTGCATTGTATTTAGACTCTACCGCTGCAAGCGCTCTTCCTCCTGTGTCTTCTAAGTTAGCTAGTCTATTAGCTCCAATCGACGTTAACTGATTAGCTGTCTGTCCTCTAGCATTTAATAAATCTTGTATTTGCTGTCTACCTGCTGTCTGTTGAGACAAGGCTTGATCCCCTAATGCTTTTGTTTTAGCGATATCTAAAGTCAGTTCTTTTGCTGTGGTTCCTGTCCTTCCTCTACCTGCCTCCTGTCTCTGCAACCCTGTTTTTATGTCACCGTACTGCTCTATTAATCTACTACGAAGCCCAGCGGATCCCTCAGGAACACCTGTCGTTATAAGTTTATCTAGTGTCTCGTCAGTTACTTTTAAATTAGCGTCTACTATAGAAAGAGCTTTGTCTGTAGTGTCTTCATATTCTTTTTGTAATTCTCTGTATTTAGTCACATCCCCTTTTACTAGATCATACTCTATTTTCTTTTGCTCAGAAAGCATTATGTCTCTTTCATTTAGCATTTCTTCTGAAAGACCTACCTCAGATTTAAGAAAATCGTTGACCATGCTTAATTGATTGTTATATAGCTCCTGTGCCTGAGTATCTCCTGTAGCCTTGGCCTCCTCTAACATCAAAGCATATTTATCGTAAGCTGTGTTTATTTGATCGAGTGCTTGTTTTTTTTCTGCAGGAAGATCTTTAAGCTTCTGCTCCCACTCTGTAACTTGTTTTTTTAATATGGCTGTCTGTTGCGCGTCAAGTCCGCTAGTATCTGCCGATCCAAATAAGAACTTACTCACTGATCCTAATATGCCACTTTTCCCGCTAAATAATCCCATTTATTTCCTCACTCTAAAAACATCTGCCGCTACTTCTGTAACCTCTCCTGTTCCAAAAACTTCAAACTGCGCTGATCTAGCAGCATACCCCTGTGGCATTTTTATAATTTTTTCATAATTCATTCCGTCTAAATCCATCGTCTGGCTAACCTGCAAAGTGCCTGCTAAGTATAGTTTGCTTAAAATAGTTCCTGTTCCAGTAAATACGAATCTATTGAATTTTTTATCCGCGGGCTTACTCAAAACAAGCTCCCCACTTTTGTATTGCATAATAAGACAGTCATCACTTCCGAAAAGCTTCATAATATTACCATCTTCTACTATATACATTTCAGAAGTTTCTTTATCATAGAAAGATGACGTATAAATGCTGTCCAAATTATACCATTTAGAGGCCTTAAAATCGTAACACAATGCGCCTCCAGAATGAAAAAGATATAATATATTATCAGAATAATTCATATGAAAATCAGAATAATTAGAAAATAAATCTTTAAAATACGCTGTGCCTATTAAATCTGTTATTCCTGTATAAGTGTCTCCTCTATGAGATATCCTGCCTTCCGACAAATAAAAAATACCTCTTTCTGTAGAAACAGAAGATAGTCGAGAATATGCACCTTCTCCAGTTATTTCAGGTAAAATCTGCATAGACTCTGGAGTACTCCCTACTAATCGCTGTATACCATTTTCAGTGAGTATGTACAAGTCAGCGCCTACTGCTAGCACGTTAACTATATTAGCTGCCGCTGTATACGTAAATGCAGGAGAATACAAATCAGGTTTACCTGTTTCACTAAAAAGCAGCTTTGTTCCTTTCCATCCTACCATGCATTCCATGAATGGCCCCGACATTCCATCAAAGTTTATATCTGGCTCAGTTAAAGTAATTAGTGTTCCGTCTGTCCCTGTGTACATTGTAGGAATAGTATCTTCATAAACTATATCTAAATTAGTTTTAACGTCTTCATAAGACGTAGTTGCTATAGGCAATTCTACTACTAAGTTATATGCTACTGTAGCATCATAGCCTAAAGATATCCTATATATTTTCCAACTGGTTACTCCGGAAGGTACAGAGCTTGGCCTAAAAACATTTACACCTAATGCAGGTATTTCTATAGTTACGGGTGAGCTTGGACCTGACTCATCTTCATACCTTCCGCTTCCCCTTACCCATGTTATTATATATCCAAATTGATATTTTATTTCTCGATTACTATTTATTGAATACACAGACCTGCCTCTCTCATTAGACGCTTTAAAATCTGTAATATAAGATAAATTTTCTCCAAATCCTGAATACTCTCCTGTGCCTATAAGTCTAGCAGTGTCTTCTGAATCAGATCTATATAAATTCCATTTAGTTACGTTTGGGTTATAAATAGACGGGCGATTTATTTGCATTTTAATTCTGGGAGAAGCGTTGTCCTCTGAATAATCTAAAACAGATAGCGCTTCACTAGGAAAAGACTCTAGCTCACCCCCATTTACAAACATGGAATAAGTTACATAGTATTTATAATCAGAATACTCTAGATAATTAACATCATCAAGAACAACAGTTCCTGTTATGCTAGAAGGTTTGTGCAGAGAAATATCGGATAATGTGGCTACATCAGGCCTATTACATCCTAAAGATCTTTCTACTCCATCAATGACCCTGTACCAATTTCCTGTTTTTTTATAAAATAACACAGGATAATCGTCTATTTTCCATTTAAGATAATTAGAATTTCCTGAGTACCAATCCCCATCAAATTTTATTATTTCTCCAGAATGCGCGTACTCTTCTAAAGAATTTGCTTTTAACGGACACAGCACCCCGCTTCTAAAATCCACATTAATGGCTGTTTTAGCGTAAGTGACTTCTCCAGGCGAAGCTTTTTTTATTCTAGGAGCTATACCCGAAAAATCACTTACAACTATTTCAGCCATTTAGTCACACCTCTCGCACCGAAAAAGCGTCATATCCTTCTAACCATTCTTTTTCAAATTTAAAGTTTTTAGGAGGATCTCTGGGTAAAGAATCCTCAGCCGCATCTAGCCCTAAATCATAAGCTTTTTTAGCCTCTGCATTTAATTTTTTGACTTTGTTTTTGCTGGTCATTTTTTCTGCATGGCTTGCAGAGTTATTTAAAAAACTATCTCTTCTAAATAATATCCCAGGAACACTATCTAATCCCCAAGCTACATTACGCAAATCCCAGTTATGTTCCACTGCTTCGGGAAGCACATTTTCCCCTTCGTTTAGAGCCTTTATTAAACGTAAAACTTCCTGAACTTTTTGGTACTCTTCTGGTAATTCTAATATTCTAAAATCGTAATTATCTCCTTTAAAATCTAATTGTTTTGTTTTTTTGTTTCTTACCCAGCCGTCAGAAAACGCCATTCCTGCAACATCTGATATAAAAATATAAGGCACTACTAAAGGCCTATCTATATCAAATCCCGGATGAAGAACTCTAATTCCATTCAGACTGCAAGGTAAAGGTATTTGTTTTGCGGGGTTTTGCGAGTTTTTAATTTCTGCTATGACAAAACGCCAGTTTTTAGCTGTTTTCTCGTCCATGTTTTCGTCACTTAACCTTTGTATTGGGTTGGGAGTCATAATGCTATATCCTTATAAATAAAATAAAATAAAAAAGAGAGTCTAAAAAAGGCGATACGTGGGGGAAGCACGTATCGCCAACCAGACGACTCCCGTTATCTGGTTATCTCCATGCTTCTACAAATAACGTTTCAGTAGTGTCATTTATATGAGGCATTGCTGCTCCTATGATAAAGCCTTGGCCATCATCATCAAAAGTAACGGCTTCGTTCGCGTCTAATACACGAATTGCCTTATTGGGTATTTCTGTACTAGCCCATTCTTGAGGATCTGCTGTAGCTGTAGCATTTGATCCTGTAGCTACAATAACCTCCCCTGTCAGCGCTGCGATTGCTGCAATAATAGTGTCATTATCATTATCATCATCTTGCGCCGTTATTGTGTAAACGTAAGGATCTGCTACTGTTCCAGAGCCTGTCTCTACTACCGCTGTTCCGGATCCTGTTCCTCCATCAACTATTGCAAAATTAACCTGTGGTATTTCTCCTGTACCGTCAGTTAATGTGGTTAAAGTCAAAGCGGCTGTTTGCCCAGGGGTGCTTGCCGCAGGTATGACAATTTGTTTAAAATGTTCGTAAGAACGTGTTCCGTCAGCTTCTATTTTAATAAAAGATCCGTCAGCCATGTCATCCGACCATTCTACTCTAACGCCATTAGTGACGTTTTGAATTACTACTTTTCTGGGAACAAAACCACATTCTACCGCTAAATCTGCGGCGGTGCTAGTAACTTTCCCTTTATAATATAAACTTCTGTGCATTTTATTTTTCCTTTTTATAAAAAATTTATTTAAGACCTACTAGGAGCACAACATTCTATACGAGTTAGATAGTTGTCATTAGTTATTACTCCAGAATAATAAAAATCCGAAGAAACAAAGCCTAATAAACCATGACGATCTGCTTGAGACGCTACTGGTTTAACCACATTAACATTAACTGCTTTAACTCCGGCTAATTTTGAAACAGACCAAGCATGTTTTGCAAAAATAGTTATAGGATAAACGTCCGTAGCTGTTACTCCGCGCATACCGTTCAAATTAGAAGCTCCTGCGTTATACCAAGGAAGAGCGAAATTTGAAGATATTAATTTTACCTTATCTAATACTGTTCCTATTTCTCCAGGAATTGGCATTTTTGTATAATCTTGATAAGGGATAAAACTATCAAGCTTACGCAAAGTAGAAGAAAGGTTAGTGTGGAAATACGATATGTAAGACGGCTGGATGGACTCTGTTCCATACGCAGCAGTAGACGTTACTATTTTAGATATTGTCTCAGCATCATATCCTTCTAAAGCTTCTACAGCTATTTCAAAATCTTCCTCCGAAGGAAGAGTATTTATGTCTGTTCTAGCCGAGCCATTAGCACGGATAACCTGAGAACCACCTTTTGTTATAGAAACACCAAGTTTCTCACGTATTCTAGCGATAGATTCTCCGATTAACTTAGTGGTTATCATTGGCAATTTGTCTTCATGAAAATCATAATTCTCTCTATCTAAATCTGCGCTAGTTCCAAACATTCTTAGAGTACTAGATATGTCTGTCCATGACAGTTTAGCCGGGTTAGGGTTTACTCCTCTTTCGATAGGATGCATATTATCAGGCAAATCATGATACCTTCTATGCGTCATCGTTTTACCTACATTTTTCGGAAGATTTTCTTGGTCAGCCCATCTTTCGATAACAATATTAGGTTTTGCATCATACAGTATATTAGCCACTGCATAAGTATTTGTTCTTTGTGCGATGCTTCCATCGGCACCTTGATATACTACACTCATTTTTTTATTTTCCTTTTGTTAAAAATTATTATACATAATATCTATCTACGTTAGCTTTATCTAACTTAGATATTATTTCGTCAAAACTCTCAAAAGAAACACTGGTTTCTTTTGAAGCAGACTGCTTACCACTTCCAGAAGCCATAGAAGACTTCCTTTTTTTAATACGCAATTCGTTAACTACGTCATCAGAGGATTCTTTAATAAACCTTTCTATGACTTTAGCCATCCCTCTAGGATCTTTTGCGCTAAAACTTTTTAAAGTATTAACACACCAATTATTCCTGTGTTTAGCAAAATCAGCAAAATCTGGATCGTTTAATACTGTATTAACGTCAATCCCGTCTTTATTATACAACTTCTGTACTCCTGCTATATAAGCTAATTCTTCTTTCTGCTTTTCTTCTTCTTGTTGATACTCTTTAAGCTTTTTTTCCTCTTCTTCTATTTTAGAAGCCATCTCCTTATCTAGCATAGCTTTGACTTTTATTTCAACAGCTTCGTCAAATCCTTTTTTAGAAACAGCGATTTTTTCTATAAGTCTTTTATATTCAGGGTAAGAGTCAACAAGTTCTTTTATTTGTTGGTCTAAATCCTCTTTATCTTCTGCTATGCTAGCATCTTCTGTATTTTGCTTACTCTCGGCGGCTTCTTTTTTGGCAATCCTTTCTTCCAGGGCCTTTATTTGTAGCCTGCTTTTAGTAAATGCGGATGAAGTGTCTTTCATGTTCTTTTCTAAAGACGCTATGATTTTAGCAGATTCCGTGTATTTTTGTTTATAATACTCGGCAGTTCCCTCAAACTCTCCTTCGTCTTCTTCTTTTTCTAGACTCTCTTCTTGCTCGGCTGTTTCCGCCTCTGCTTCTTCATCTGCACTCTGATCGTCTACTGACTGCTCGCCTTCATCTGGCTCTAGATCCCTCTTCTCAGCATCTTTTAGACTTTCAGGTGTTTTTTCTCCAGATCTCTCTGAATCAATTTCTTTAATTGCTTCTTCTAATTCTTTGTCAAAATCATCTATTTCTGCTCCAGATTCTTCTTGAACTATTTCTTCTGTGTTTTCTACTTTCATTCTTTCCCCTTAAAAATTATAGAGTGTCTACAAAGTGGGCGCACTCTTGAATGCCCTTTATTCTATTCTGTAATGCTACTAGCTTAGAAGCATCTATATTGTCATAATCTTTTCTTAGCTGATTGCTGTATAAATCCATGTATGATATAAACGCTTCAAAGAGATGCTCTCCTTTAAGCTTTTTTAAAGAAAGTTTAAGTGCTAACATTTCATTTGTTGGTTTTTTCATCGTCTTTTTCCCTACTAGATAACTCTTTCAGTGCCTCAAACTTTTGTTTCTTATCCTCCATCTCCATTTTACTTGCAGCTTTTACATTCTCTTTTTCAAGCATCCCTTGCACATCTACTTGTTTTTCAGCTATTTTTGCTTGAGTTGTAGCATTCAATTGTGCCATGAACATCTGAAAAGCGTTCTGCGTTGCTTCTGATTGCATTTTAGCTTGTTGCTGCATTTCTCTTTGGGTTTTTTGCTGCACTTCTTCTTCGGTGTAATAGTATTTACTTGGTTCCACATTCTCGGCTTCTGCTAAGTCATCTAGAAGTGCCTTTATTTTAGTGAAAGATTGTACAACCGGCATTGAGTTATACATCTGTAACCTTTTTTCTATATTAAACACTTTTAGATTTTTAGACTCGAAGCTACTAAAGCCTGTAGCATTTACAGCAAAATCTCCTTTTGCTCTTTCCTCTTCACCAAACTCCATCAGCCAATCATATATACTCTCTATTACAGGAACCCACCCTTGATTATCATAGTTTTTTAAAACAAGTCCTAATTGTTTAGAAGCTGCTAAAATACGTTGGCTTTCTGCGTAAGCCGTAGACTCTTTAGTTCCCGGCTGTCCTTCTAATACTCTAGGCACGCCACTTGCTTGGTCTGCCCATTGAATCATCTGGCTTATTGCTTCTAGTACTCCTCCGGTGACATCTTGAATTATAAATTGTTTAAGCACTCTTGAAATGTCACCTTCTGTACTGTCAAATTCAAAACCTTTCCCTGGATAAATAGCTAAGTCTGTATCCGAGTCTAAGCTGTGTTTGTCTATCGCAAAAAGGACGTTCCCTGACAGGTTTTTATTGTCCATGTATAATCTAAGCAGATTATTTATATTAGCTTGCACGTGAAATAGTTTTTGTCCGACACCTATTCCCCAAGGTGACCCTGGAACATCGTTCCAAGCTACCATGTGAAAAGGTCTTTTTTGAGCAGGGTATGGGTTTTTTTCTACTGTCAGTATGTGCCCCTCTCTACTGAAAAACACAATGACTTCTGTAAACGCTTGCGTATCTCTAGGTAAGTCTTTTATATAACCTATTAATTTAGAATTTTGTACTTTCCCGCAATATTTAAGCATTTCAAAGCCTTTATAAGGCTTATCTATGTCTCTCCTACTAGGGTCTTCTGAGGTAGACGACCCAGTATTATACCCAGATGCATTGTATGCCGACTCAAATAAAAGATTGAATTGTTTTTTATCATATTCTGTTTCCGCTAATATCCAATGCGCTTCTAAATCTTTTAAATCTGCTTTGGAATAAAACTCTCTATGAAAACAACCCATTCCTTTCTGAGCATCTCCGTCATTTTCAGGATCAGGGAAAAAATCCCACACATTTAAATTTCTAATTGATGGCTGTGTTTGTTCTTTTATAGTAACCGTTGCTTTATTATTTCCTAACACGTCTCTTTTAAAATCACGTATCCTTCTTTTTCGAGAAACTATAAAAGGAGATTCTATTACACTTGTTCCGTATAGTGCCCCTGAATAAATAGCTTTTAAAGCTTCTTGTACCGCTTTAGATTCTATTATAATATCGTCTATATGCTTTTTCATAGAAGCTATTCTATCTTCTATTTTTAAACCTACTTGCACACCTTCCGGATTAATTGCTTCTTTTTCTAAAAGATCGTTCATAGGACTGTCTTCGATAGGTGTGCTATTAATGTTATATGGAAAAGAGTTGCCTCTAAACAAAACGTCTGATATCTGAGCAACTGCCGCCATTACTTTCATTTCAGTAATAGGGTAAAAAGAAGTATCTTTCCATGCAGACCCCAAGTCTCCATCTACATAACTAGTATTTGATTCTATTTGTGTTGAATTAAAGTTACATCTACAAGCTATCCAAATAGCCTCTACCGTTTTTTCTCTATTTTCGGAGTACACTTCAAACTGCTCTATCAATTCTGAATATAAATCAGTTTTCATAATACATCCTTTTTAATTCTTTTGCGTAATTCCCTCTTTTTATCATAGAATCGTTTCTTAATTTAGTAGTGTCGCTGTAATCGTAGTACCCACTATTTACTTTTTTAAGTAAATTCAATTCTCTCTCTCTTTTAGTAGTCCTGTCTTTTATCTGTTGTATTGTTTTAGGCGCTCTTAAATACCTTAAACATATATATTTAGTTACGTCAAAAGAGTGATCTTCTTGTCCGGCTTCTGGTTTATCAGGATCTGATATAGATCTAGTTATTTCAGGAAGGGTTCTTCTAGTATTGGTACAGTCTTCTGTGAAATATAACATAGGTGGCTCCATGTCTAGCCTGTTTCTTATTTGCTCTACACCCATTTTTATAGAGCCTGTTGATTTATCAGAGCGTGTAAATTTTATGCCGATCTTTCTAAAATCGTCATAGGTAGAAATAGTTCCGTTTGTCTCATTAAATATAGCGTTGTCTGCCGGACCAGGCCGCACTTCGGTATCTCCTGTATTTAACTCAATATCACTTATTTTCTTAGCTAATTGAGAAGATGTCCATTTTACTCCTTGGTCATACGGTGTGCCTACTTCCCATCCATACAATTCTCGATAAACAACAATAGCTCCGTTAGGGAAGCACATTCCGTTGTGTAATTCTTCCCCGTTTGCTACAAAGAACCATAGAACACAAAAAGGGGTAGAGCTTCCCCAATCTAACGCTCTATACCTAGCTATGTTTTTAGGTATGTCTGAGGGCCCTATTGTTTTAACTACATGCACATTTTTATCCCACACATCAACAAACATTGCACCTAACGCAACGTCCCAATCATTATCCATCCAAGCTTTACGTAAAGCAGGTTCTCTAATAGACTTTAACCAATTTATATAATCTCTATCGTTCGCGTATACAGGGTTATCTCTGTAAGTAGACTTAAAAGTTATCCTGCTCTGTCCGTGTTTGTTTATAATCAATCTTCCTCCGTCAGGATTAGGATCAATAAAATATTTTTTAACACACCCGTGATTAAACCCTCCCGGGTTTCCAGTAAAAAGCATATCGCAAGGTATTCCGTGTTTATTGCGCAAACTACCTCCCATTCTATCTAATATAGAAGCTAGCGGTATTCTAAAATCGCATATCTCGTCAAAGCCCATTAAATTATATTCGTGCCCTTTATAATCATCAAATTGTTTTGCGCTATCTAATACTCTCATCTTTAGCACAGATCCATTAAAATCCCCTTTAAAAATAAACGAACTTACATTGCCTCCTACAAATTTAGCTATTTTTAATTTATCCTCAAATAATTCTTTACATTTTGATATAAGGTCTTCTAAGTCTTTATACTGTCTGCGAAAAAATATCATATTGCATACTCTTCTCCATTCAGGAATAAACAGTCTTTTAAGCACCCTTCCGCAGAGCCATTGCGATTTTCCTGATCCCCTTCCACCAGAAAAAAATATTTGATTAGCCTCAACTAACCAAGCTTTTTCTTGTGGACCAGGAAAAGGTTCCCATGCTATGACTTCACGCCCCATTTTTCTATTCCTTCATAGCCTCATTAATAGCGTTCATTCTTCCAGTTTCCATAGATTTTATATCTTTTAACATTTGTTTATCTTTCAGTATTTCTCTAGCACGTAACAATGTTTCAGAAGCTTCCTGCAATCTCCATTTTCTTTCATCATTACGCATAGGATAATCAATGTCTCTACTTGTCGACTTTTTCTTCTCAGGCACAGCTTTCTTTTTGCCTTTAGTTCCTTTTTGTATTAAATTAACTACCGTTTTATTCATATATCTTACCTTTTATACCGTTTCTTATTTCATTTATTTTATTCCATGTTTCGCTATTTGGATTAGTGTGTTTTAATTTTTCGTCTAAATCGGATAATATACTGCCCCCTAATTTATCTAATCCTTTTCCAACCCAAGTGTTTTTTAAAACATATAATATGCTTGCAATTATTAAAAGAATAATCAATAATATAGCAATATATCCTCCAAGACTAACAGACTTTAGATAACTATCAATACTAAAAGACCCGCTAGATTCATTCTTTAAGCTGCCTATTATATTTTTTGTTAAAACTGTTTCTGGATTAGGAGTATTTATATTTACAATTGCATTTCCAGAAGCACTTATATTATTACTAGTTGGAGAAGGATATTCTAATTTAACATCACCTTGAAATTGTTGTTGATTTTTATCTTTTGTAGCTGCTTTAAATATATCTCTTTGAGTTTTATTTTGAAAACATCCACATAACACAAAACATATTAATAATGATTTGGTCACAATGTCCATCCT